>Ga0116227_10007786_pt1 | contig 20672 bp, 25 predicted proteins | sample S1TSphgellanicum_FD_89693 | JGI IMG/M metagenome (GOLD analysis project Ga0116227, IMG submission 89693) | Host-associated microbial communities from peat moss isolated from Minnesota, USA - S1T2_Fb - Sphagnum magellanicum MG | ecosystem: Host-associated > Plants > Peat moss > Unclassified...
CTAAGCGTTAAATCCTTATAACGAAGCTCGTAAGTTCTTCTCCTTGCTGCTCTTTCTAAGTATCCTGTATTTTGATTTACGATGAATATATTTGGGCAAATGCCCTCTAATACTTGACCTGCCGACACAATGAAATTGTGTACTGGCCCTTCATCCTTCCAAGCATGGTTGATGGTTTGGTAGTCCATATAATACGACATCGTCTCCCCCGTCGGAGCATATTATAACTATACGCATATTATTCTCATAACTAATATTACACTCATAAAATCTTAATTCATGTTAATATGTCAAGCAAAATTATTTTTCTGCTTGCCAAATAATTTATATGGGATAATTCTGCATATCATGAGCGTATCGTCAAGTAGCCGATTTGCGGTATTGAGCTCATTTTTGGCGAAAAGGTAGGAATATGAAAAATGAGTTGGATTTTCCAAATGTTGTTACTTCCGTTGCGGCTTTTGATGAGCTGGAAAAATGGCGGAGCGAGCTTCGGGAAAAGATTGCAGCTCGGTTGCAAACTATGGACCCATCGGCCCCCGATACGTTGCAGTATGCTATTTTTGCGCTGTTAGAGGCCCATTATAAGCCGAAAGAACTTTCAACCATTCTTGGCCCTAGCCAGACGACGATCGGAAGATGGGCTTTTGGCCAGACCATTCCCCGATCGCCGCCTTACCGCAAATGGCTGATTGAGAAGATACTCGGCTATATGCGGACTGGGGAGGCTCCAACAAATACACCGGGCGCAGTTCCAGCAGTGGTAACTGATGACAAATCTATAAGCGAAGATAATCAGGTGATTCAATTGGAAGTTGCCGCGACGATATCCGAGGCAGAACCAACTATCTCGGATAACGTCAAGCTGACTGAAGATGATCAAGCCACTCGGGGGGAGTATGTAATTACCAACAAGCCAAAAATCCCAACATGCGGCTAGTGTTTAAATTCATGAGATAAAATCTCATTAACGATACAGTTTTCATGCTTGAAAACATATAGAATACCATATAGAGTATCTATACGTTATAAGTGTGGGAGGATGTATTGCTTGAATTGCTCAGCCGCATCATTGGACATGTTATCGGGGGCTTGATCCTCGCTTGTATCATCTTGGCCTTAGCTTCTTGCTCGGGGATTCACTTATCCGGAAGCTAAGTATCCATGGATACGCTCGGAACGACCGCTTGCTGTTAATTGAAAATAAAAGGGCTGACAGGACGCACCTGCCAGCCCGATATCACCTTGGGCGGTCATCGGCGTCCCCGCCTGTACCGCAGGGGGATTCTGCGCCTGACCCCATCATCTTGGCAACAAATATCCCGGGGGTATGGGGGCAGCGCCCCCACGTGTCAGAGTGCGCCGCCAATTGTTTCGAGCGCGGATTCTTCCGGTTTACGGATTGGAACGCGCGCCTTTTTAGTCTAGGTTTTAAGGGTGATTTGGCAGCGTTTTTGCGCCGATTTTTAGACGGGTAGGGACCTGTGGAATTATTGCATAATTCCGGCCCGCGCCCTGCCTGGAGAACGTGTCATGGGCCGCTATAAAACCGCCTACAGCGGCGAGCGCCAGACGGCCCGCGTCGGCATCGTCATGAAGCTGTCCGACCGCCTGGAAGTAGAGCAGAGGGCCGCTAAAGCAGGCCTCTCGTTATCGGATTATTCGCGGGCGATGCTGCTACGGCAGCGCGCAAATCCGGTGCCCGAAACCCGCGATCCGGCGGCAATCCGCGCCCTGAAGGCCGAGATTGCCCGCGTCGGCAACAACATCAACCAGCTCGCCCGCATCGCCAATGAGACCAAGGATATCCGCAGCCAGCGGGCCTTGGAGGCCGTGTCGGCGCAGATTATGACCGCGCTGCAACGGGTGATCGAGCTTTGATCCCGAATATCGTCAAGGGACGCGGCATCACCGGCGCGATCCGGTACAACCTTGGCGAAGGCAACGATGCGGTGACCAAGAAGCGCAAGACGCTGGCCCCCGGTCACAAGAGCCGCTCCGAAATCCTTGGCGGTCAGAATTTCGGGTTCGAGATCGATAGCTTCGAGAAAGTCGAACTGGCCCGGCGTATCATGGAATTCAACGCCGCGCCGGAAAACCAGGTCAGCCGGACGCGCAAATGCGAAAAGGATTGCCTGCATCTGTCGATTTCGTGGGAAGCCGGGCAGAACCCGTCCCGTGCGGAAATGACGGAGGCCGCGCAGAGCGTGTTGAAGGCCCTGGGTATGGAAAACGCCCATGCGGTGTTTTTCGTCCACCACGATACGCCGCAGCGGCACGTTCACATCGTCGCCAGCCGCATCGATCCCGAAACCGGCAAGACCTATTCGGATACGCGCGACCAGGTGGCGGCGCAGGCCTGGGCGATCAAATGGGAGCGCGATACCGGCCAAGTTAGCGCTGCGCGCGCGCAAACCCACGAGATCGCCGCCAGGGTGCAGACGCGGGACATCGCCGGAATTGTCGAACACCTCACGGCCCGCAATCCGACCTTCACGACGCGGGAGCTGGACCGGGTGCTGGTCTATGGCGGGATGAGCCGCGCCGAGGCGATGGGCTTTCGCGACCGGATATTGGCCGATCGTGAAGTCATCGGCCTGCGGGAGACCGCCGACGATCCGGTCAGCCGCTACACGACGCGTGGCATTCTCAGGGACGAGCGGGCGATTCAGTTGGATGCCCGCGCCCTGGCGGGCAGTACCCGCTTCGGGGTTGATAAGACCGCCCAGGAACGGGTTGCCGCCGCGCATAGGTTGAATGGCGAGCAGATCGACGCCTTACGCCATGCCACCGGCCCTAAAGGCTTTGCTATCATCGCGGGGCAGGCCGGAACCGGCAAGAGCCGCGCCCTGGGGGCGATCCGCGAAACCTATGAAGGGCAGGGCTACCGAGTCATTGGCCTCGCCTGGACAAATGCCGTCGTTCAGGACATGCGCCAGGACGGCTTTAAACAGGCCACCACGATCGCCGCAGAGATGAAGCGGCTTGAGGGTGGATCTACCCGCTGGGACGCGCGGACGGTCCTCGTTGTGGACGAGGCGGCGATGCTATCGACCAAGGCCCTGGCCGGGGTGTTTTCGGAGGCCAGGGCTTCCGGCGCGAAGGTCATTCTCGCCGGTGACGATCGCCAACTCGGCAGCATCGAGCGCGGCGGCATGTTCACGCCGTTACGGACGGAATTCGGAGCGGCGGAATTGCGCGAGGTGCAGCGCGTCAGCGACAAGGATCAGCGGGCAGCTTTCTCACTCATGCACGAAGGTGAATTCGGCCCGGCCCTGAAAATATTCGAGGGGCAGGGGGCGTTGAACTGGCACGGGACGCAGGCTGAAGCAGTGAAAAGCCTCGGCGAGCGTTATGCCGCCGATTGCGCCGCCGACCCCGACAAGCGGCGATTTATCTTCGCTTACACGAATGCCCAGGTCGATACGTTGAACGGTTTCGCGCGGGAGCTGGCCGGCAACGCCGGCCGGCTCGGCCCCGATCATACGTTGCCAACTGCGACAGGGCCGCAGGCATTCGCGGCGGGCGACCGGATTCAGTTCACCGGCAACGGCAGCAGCCGCAAAGGCAAGGAAGCGGGTTTCGTCAACGGGGCGGTTGGCACCGTGATCGATATCGGCGCGATCGACGGCAAGCCGCATATGACGGTCGAACTGGACGGTAAGGCCGGACAGGCGGGCAAGCGGCTGTCTTTCACGGTTGGAGCGGAAGCGGGCGAGTTTGATAAATTCCGGCACGGCTATGCCGGGACCATCTACAAGGGCCAGGGCCGCACCCTCGACCAGACCTATGTCTACCATTCGGAGCATTGGCGGGCCGCATCGTCCTATGTGGCGCTGACCCGGCACCGTGAGGATGTGGCGGTGTTTGTTTCGCGCGACGTAGCGCCTGACCGCGATACCCTTGCGCGGCAGATGGGCCGCGACGACCAGAAGCGGGCGGCATCGGGGTTCGTGGCGGATCATAGCGGCCAGTTAAAACAGGGATCAGAAGCCAGCGGCGTAAACGGTATTCCAAATTATGTCGAAATCGCCAGAAGTGCGAAGCAGGCGGAGCTTCAACAAGCGCGCGATTTTAATCGCGATCGCGAAGGGCCTGAAATGGGGCGATAAAACGCTGGGAACCGAGGCGGGAACCTGGTGCAAGCAAAAGCCTCAAGCCAGTGTTATCGCGTGGCACGGAGCCCGCAATTTAGCCCGACGCAGAACCAATGTGAGCCGAGCCAGGCACGGCATGAAAGCATTTAATCGATTGTTAAGACTATACTTTTGACCAGATATGTGGTGATCTCTTTGTTATGGGTACTGAAAAAATAGAAGAAGAATTATCGTCTTTGAAAGCGCAAGTTGCGGACCTCTCGGAAGCCTTGCTCAAATGCGCAACAGGTGCGTCCGATTCGATCTGTGAATTGAGAAGAAGCGTTATCAATAGCAACGATGACATGATGTATCTGGCCGGTTTTGTCTGGGCCTTGCTCGATAAAGTTTCTCCAGAGCTTGCTCGCGACGCGCGTAACGTGAACCGAATTATCGGATCGGCGCCACAACCAGATTCTAAGAAATAGACAGCCGATCAATATGATGTAATTTCCATTGCAGGAATGCATGGATTTGTTTGATGTCCCGACCGCCTGACGAACCGCAAAAATATCAGGCTTTAAAAGGCCCCGACGCGGATCGCCAACCCGATGCTCTGAGCCCGTCCGAGCCTAAGCGGCCAGTTAATCATCCCAGCCTCACGTCGCAGGTTGCGCAGTTGCCAGGTTTAGGCGTCTCGAATGAGTTTGTAGCGAGCGAGCGAGCCAAGGCCGCGACCATAAAAGAGTCAATCTCCAAGACCGGCGATAGTGTTCCGAATTACGTAGAAATCGCCAAGGCCGCCAACCAAAAAGACTCTGATAAAGACCGCGATCTCAATCACGACACCCCTGAAATCGACCGGTAGGCCTTTTAGGCACATCAATTGAATATTGGGACAAAGGAAAATTAAGAATGGGTGCGAACGACAGTATTCTTACTTTTGGATTTGAGGCCGTGGAATCGATCGAGCAGTCGGTCGGTGAAATAGCGTCGGAAGTAGGCAAGGATGCGGGTGCTGCGATCAAAGACGCGACGCCCGCCAATGGCCCGGACTACAAGGCTATTGCGGAGCAGGCTTATCAAGAACAGCAAGCCGAAAAAGCCCCGGAGCTGAACCCGGAGCATCAAAGGGAAGCGGAGATGGAAAGGTAAGGCATGCGCGTGCCTTAGAAGCGTTGCTCCACTTTGCCAGACTCCGCCATGATTTGAGAACGACCGCCAAGGTTTGAAAACGTCAGGTTAAATGAACTAATCCCGTTTGATGTCCGGTCTGCATTCTCGAATTTAAACTGCACATGGCCTGTGACAGTGCATGACAGATTAGTCGTGTCGCAATCGATATGCGGCTGTTCGGTGTAAAAGAAATGCCGGATCGGCCATGACGACGCGATAGCCTTTTTCTCCCGAATAAAATCATCCGCACGACGGTCACGCCCGTAGAAGTTGACGACAGGGGCATAAAGATCGCGCAAACCGGTCATGTCGGGACCGGCATCCGATCCGTGATACCAATAAAAATAATCCGTCGCTTTCTGAGCCAAGGCCGTGAGCTGAGCGACTGAAATCCCAGCGCTATTCTTACTCGCTAGTGGTGCAGCCATTCCTTGCCGAGCGCTCGGCTGCGGAACATGGGTATCGCCGATGATTTTGCTCAGGTCCGGCGTCAACTCCGCCAGGACCGAGGGCACCGGCGCGGGCACTTTGTCTTTGGGGCGGCCGGATATGTCGGGCAGGAACATCGAGAATTTAGGCAGGTTTATTTGAGAAAGCGCCTCTGATGCCTGTGACCACGCCCTGCCCACAAGTGGGTAGCCGAGATAGCCGACGATCATTACCGCTGCGAGTTTGGCGAGGCGTGCGATTAACACGCTGTTCCATGCCCAGGCGGCTATGCCACCCGCAATCCTGGCCGCGCGGCCGACCGCGGCGGCCGACCCTCTCCAGTCGATATTCTGTATGACACCCTGGATGGTTTGCGAGGAAACATGAGCTGTCGGTCCTGAAGGATCGTCATGTTCGGGGTGTCGATCATATAGCCCGGCGAAGATTTTTGATTCGTAGTAATTGATGCGGCGCGCCAGCAGGGGATGCATGCCGGGTATGATCGCGACGATCGCGCCGGGATATCTCGAATCCTGTTTGTCGGTCATGCGCGACAGGCATAGGCCAATTTCGTCCGGCGTCAGCAAAGGGCGTTTATGAACGGACTCACCTATTCCGGTGGCCTCTGACGTAGAGTCACCCCTCGCGACGCTATGATTGGTGCCCGCCGATGAGCCAAAGCTTTCGGTAATAGAGTCCGAATTATTTTTTCCAAACTGCCGGTTCGGAAATAGGCCTCCAGAACCATGGGATGTTGACTCACTATCGCCCTTCGATCTTGCTCGGGCGGTGCTTTGATTGCTGCTGTAATTGTCGCCATCAGTGACGGTATGAGACTGAGTGGAGGTGGAGGTTCCGGACTGCGTTTGACGGCGGACCTCCCGCTCGCCGAGCAGCTTGGAAAGATATTCGCGCGTAAATTGATCATCGACCTGGAAGAAAATCTTGAGACCAGAATTGCTGATAAAATTTTCCCATGCATCGTCATAGATGCGTTTTAGCTGCGGTAAATTTTGCAGCACGAAGAAGAACTTCAAGCCAAACCCGGCGGCTTGCGCCACCGCGTTCTCAACGGGTTCCATGCGTTTCAAACCGGCGAATTCATCGAGCAGAAAAAGGGTTCGGTGCTTCGTTGCCGGTTTGCCTTTGACGCGCTCCATCTCGCCGATCGCGAGAGTGACCATCAACCGCAACCAGCGGAAATGGTCCTCCATGTAGCGCGCAGGCAGCGTCAGATATAATGAAAACCCTTGAGGGTTCGTTTTTAGCTCATCCAGTTTGAAATCAGACGTTTCCAACAGCCTCTGCATCGGCGGGCCGTCGATGAATGCCGTATTGGTGCAGGCAATCTCCATGACGCCCATGCGCATCTTGTCCGGCATTTCTTTCAGCCGGGCACCTGCGCCAGCAATGATGCCGTTAAAGGCTTTATTATTGAGCAGTGTGTTCTGAAGCATTTTCGCAGGTGTCGGAGCGTCGTTTGGTGCAACCCCTGCCTGAATCGCCAGATCGACGCTGAATATGTCTCCGCTCATCAGCAAAGTGCGAACCGTCAGCAAATTGCGACGGCCTTTGAAAGCATCCCAGGTCAGCACATGCAAGATTAGGCATTTGACCAGGTTGCGGGCTGCATCTTCCCAATAGGGGTCATTCTGGTTTTCCTTTACGACGATCGCGGCTGCCATGCGCCCCGCATCGTCAACGGCGAGATCGCCGCTGGCGATAACGTCGAGCGGGTTGAAACGCGCCTGAAGATCATCAAGGCCGACAATTTCGCGAAACGGATCAAGGATGCAGACATGCTGCCCGAGGCCTCGAATATGGGAGGCTCCCTGGCCTCGCCGCCGCGCGGTGATGGCCGCGTTTTCTCCCTTGGGATCGATGACGATGCAGGAGCCCGGCCATAGGCTGAGGGTCGGGACAATGATACCAGTGCCTTTGCCGCCGCGCGTTCCGCTGACCAGGGTTACGTGACGGTCGTCTGCGTATCCCATCTCTGCGCCTGGATTGTTCCAGGCGGTGCCAAGCCAAATGCGGTCTGAAGGGATTTTCGTGGAGTAAAATAAATTCTTGGTCGCTTCGCGCGATCCCATCCACTGAGCGGTTCCCAGCGCAGCGGGTCCTAAAATATCGACTTCCGCTACTTCCGCGACCAACTCATTTAAAGAAGCAGGCACGAAACAGCCTCCGGCACGGTCTCAACTTTTTGACCGTATAGCCTTGGGGAAGAATATCAAATATCGATACGTGAATTTTAGCGCGGGCCGAAGGGATGTCACCGCAGCGGAGGGTTCTCGATGTACCAGTATCAGCGGACGGCTGCTCAGGAAGAAAACGATCAGTCGATGTCGCTTCTTTTCTTTGCCGTATGCTTTCTTGGTGCGCTGATTACTATCGCAAGCCTGATATATCCGGTGACTGCCATTATAACAGTTTTAGTTTATGTCCTCTCGATCGTGGGACTGCATAAAGCATTGATCGCCACATTTCCGGTCAGCGATCCGCACCAGCTTTTTACGTATGCGATTTTCGCCGCGCTCATTCCCGCCCTGATTGTCGGCTCGCAAATGTTGAACCTGGAAAAACGGCTTGCCAATAACTGGTTGTTCTGGGCTTTTCGGCATTGCTGGCGGCTCATAGCCTGCGCGACTTGGGTTTTTTTTCTGTTCGGTGCCCTACGGGGTGACATAACGATGGCGTCCTTTATGGACGCGATTAAGGCTGTCGGGCTGGCTCCTTTCGAACTGTTCAACGGTTCGTTTAATAATCAGTGGGACGTGCTGGCGCAGCTAATGGTCGGTTTAAAAGTCACCGCAGCCATGGGCTGGAATATGCTCCAATTAATTGGCAAAGATTTTTCTGCGATGCAGTCCGGCGCGCAGCCAAAATGGTCGATCGAGGCGTTATGGGCGCTCGGGACGATAGTTGTTTTGCATTTCATGTTGTACTTTAGCTGGAGGCGCAGACGCGCCGCTGAATTGAGATTCGCATAGCAAGCCTGCCAATCCAGGCGCATCGTACCCATCGCGCTCTAGGCTTTGCCCGAAGCCGTAAACGTCTCCGCCATTCGGTCGCGATCCTTCACGCTTAAAGGCATGCCACAGAACCCGGCTAGGGTGGTTAACCCCGCTCGCCATGCTCGGCCAAGGGGCCTGCGCGTGGCTCCGCGCCGCTGCGCGGCGCCTTACGGCTGGGTTTGACCGCGCCGGGTTCTGCGGCCACCCTGAAAGGGTCGGGACGAAGAACGTCCCGGTAGTTTTCGACAGCCTGCGGCGCGTCGATAAAGAACATGGGAAGGGACAATGAAATTTAGAACGCTCTTCGATATCTTTACCAAAGTCATCGGCGCTGTGGTTGTCTGCATAATCGTTGTTTCTGTTTATAATCAAAGCAAACAAGCTCAAGAAATCTCGACTCCGGCGCGCGCAGAACGCGGGAATTTTCCGAGGTCTATCAGTGATACCGCTCCATCGTTAAATGACCCGGTAAGCGTGGTGAAAATTGATTCACTCAATCCCGGCAACTTATGGTCTTTAAGTATCACCGCCAAAACCGACCGAGTAACGATCAAGAATGTTGTCGTAAATCGAGGCTGCAAAGCGCAGCAGCCGCCGCAGCTCCCCCAAACGCTGAAATTCGGACAAACCAGCTTATACGGGTATTACTTTTGCGATCCAATTGAGGTTCAGGTTACGACAGACCAAGGCAACTCTACCTTTATTTTGGGAGCGCTTACACAAGCCCCCGTGAGTGTGGTCAGAGAATTGTTAAGCCCCGACTATTGGAGACTGACCTTCACTAGTCACGTTGATAATTTAACGATCAAAAATGTGATAGTGAACCGGGGGAATTGTAAGACCCAACAAAGCAGCGGGCGGCTGCCCCAAGTAATACAGTTTGGTCAAAAATATATGGCAACTGTGTATTGCAATCCCATTGAGGTTCAAGTCACCTCGGATCAAGGCGTATCAACATTTAAACTGGATTGAGTCGCCCGTGAAGATTTCAGAAGCCATTGATCAGGTTTGGATTTGAGAGCTTCGCAAGTATTCGTATTTGCCAGATTGGCGGGTGTTGCGTGGATTTTCCTGCAAATTGATCTGCGACCGAAGCCGTGATTCTCTTCGCTTGAGATGAGCGGCGGAGGCGATTCCATGAAGCCAAGAGAGAAGCGTGAGACCGGGCAGAGCGATCTTTTCAAGGCGCGCCTCGACCAGATCGTCGATATGAGCCATCCCCTGGTGAAGCTCGCGGCGACGATCAATTGGGGCTTTCTCGAACAGAGTTTTGGTGCGGTTTATAATGATGGGCCATGCCATCAGGGGCACGGATGCAGCCGTGCGTCGCTCAACCGCGTAGGGGCCGCTTATATCGCCCGCCAGCACCATTTCATGACCCTTCTGCCGCACCTTGCCAGCCTCTATAGTTGCATGGGAACGAAGCAAGAACAAGTGCGGCGGCCGGAGCGCTTCTTTTGGGCCATGTCCCACGGTTTAAGCCAGCACATACCGCTTCGATAAACGGGGCCTGTCATGCCCGCGCGCGCGTCAGCTTCAAGGCCGCTCGCTTCCTTCCTGCGGTCGTGCAGCTCCACGCCGCTACGCGGTGCCATAGCAGCCTTTGAAGCCGCCGCTTGTTCGCGCGGGCTTATGCCGCCCCATGAAGCCGCAAGGTGCTGGCTTAATGCAAACCGAGAGGACAAGTCATGAAGAAGAACACAACCAACCAGCCGACGCACAAAGTCTATGCCGTGACCAAAAACGGCGAGCGTTCATTCTGGCAGGATATCGGCGCAGCATGGGAACATGGCGACGGTGACGGCATGAATATCAAACTCGACTACATGCCGTTGAACGGCGCGGAGATTGTCATTCGCAAACCGAAGGACTGAGGAGACGGGGCCGCAGTGATGCGGCCCCTTTCTTGTTCGTCCCGACCGTCAAGTAGCCGAGTTAAGCGAATGCGCCCGCTTCGATATCGGCGCGGAGCCTTTTCATCCAGTGGCGTTCATGCTCAGGATGAAAGTTATCGTTATAGGTATGCGCTTTCCGCGTCGTCCGATGAGTGACGCGAAGCATGGGGACGCCGCCCCAATTGTTGAAATGGGTGAACCGCTCGATTTGTAAATCAGCAAGATCAACCGTCTGCATCATAGATTCCTCATTGCTCTGATTCCGACGACTATAACTCATCTTCTCGCGGCAAAATATGGGCGTGTCCCAAGCGGGTCAGGCTCTAGGCGCAGGCGCCCGGAGCCGCAAGCGTCTCCGCCATCCGGTTACGATCCTTCACGCATCATCATGTGGCCGCAGACGCGGCCGGGGTGCTTAGGGCTGCGCCCTCGGCGCACTACAAGCGCAATCAGCGGGGCCGTGGCTCGCTGCGCTGCGCCCGCACCACCCCCGCAGATTCCGCTTTCCGTTTGCACACCCCCTGCTCGCCGCGAGGCAGCGTTGCATGAGCAACGCATTACAACAAAGGGAAGAAACCATGAGCGAGAAACAGGACGTTTACAGCCGGGTCACTGATAAAATCATTGCCGATCTTGAGCGCGGAAATCTGACCTGGTTGCAGCCGTGGCAGGCCGGACATAGAGCGGGGCCGGTATCAAGACCCTTGCGGGCCGGAGGTATCGCGTATCGTGGCGTTAATGTGCTGATGCTTTGGGCCGCTGCCATGGAGAAGGGTTATAACTGCCCTTTGTGGCTGACTTACAAGCAAGCCGCCGAGATTGGCGGACAGGTACGCAAAGGCGAGAAAGGGTCGCTTGTCGTCTATGCCAACAGGTTCACCAAGACGGAAACGGATGACACTGGCGCAGATGTTGAAGTCGAAATCCCATTTATGAAGGGATACACGGTTTTTAATGCCGAGCAGATCGACGGCTTGCCCGCGCATTTTTATGCGACCGTGCCGCCGCTCAATTCGGACATCAAGCCGCTGGACGCCGTAGAAAGTTTCTTTGCCAGCACGAAAGCCAGCATTCAGCATGGCGGCAACCGCGCCTTTTACAGTCCCGACCGTGACATCGTGCAGATGCCGGAGCTAAAGACCTTCCGGGACAGTGAAAGCTACTATGCCACCCTCGGGCACGAATGTTGTCACTGGACTCGCCATAAGAGCCGCCTTGATCGTGATTTAGGCCGCAAGCGCTTTGGCGACGCCGGTTATGCCATGGAGGAACTTGTCGCGGAAATCGGGGCAGCTTTTTTATGCGCCGATCTTGGCATCACGCCGGAAACCCGTGAGGATCACGCCGCCTATATTGCCTCATGGCTCAAAGTCCTGAAAGACGACAAGCGGGCGATCTTCACGGCCGCCAGCCATGCGCAGAAGGCTGCCGATTATCTTCATGGGCTGCAACCGCAAGCCGACGCCGTACCCGCCGAGGACATGCAGGAGGCCGCGTAAGCATTGATTGAGGGAGGGGCCGCGCCTTGGCAGCGTGGCCCTCTTTTCTCCGTGGTAGTGCCATGGCGGGGTGCGGAAACCGCGCCTTAGCGCGGTTGCTCTTTGTCTCCCGCCGCTTGCGCGGCGCTCAAGATTTAACTTAATGTAGCTTATGGGAACCGTGATTTTATGCGCGGGTTCAAACTATGAGCATTTAAAATATCGCCCCACATTTTGAATGTAATAGAGATAACTGACGCCAGCTCAAATTTCTCTTCACCGAAAATCAAGAACCATTTTTCTCTCGGCAATTCATTTCTTTCATTTGCAAAAGGGTCGTATTCGCGGCCTATAGACCAATGTTTATCGGTTGGGTTTTTCTTTAGATCATAGTGGCGACAGCGATTAGCTATATCACGACAGATTTTCCATTCGGGATACAGTGCCAGACTTTTATCTATATCACCTGACTTAATGATAGAACCTTCGATGAGCCATTCACGCATAGAGTGGCACCAGACAAAATAGGCGAAAGCGAAGTCCGGAACATCACGGCTCTCCTCCCCATAATGCTTTGTTAATTCGGCTAGGCAACGATCTTTCCATCTCTCTGTTCTAAGAAAATGGTTTGCCCAGCCTCCAAAGGTATCAGCGCTTAGGTTCTGTCCAAGTCCCATTACCGTGACCTCAACTTCTTCTCGGAGGCGGGACAGTATACCGGACAGCGGAGAAATGGATGGAGTGCATAATTCAAGATATGTGAGGCACGCGGCCCTCATTGATTCCGCGATGTAAATTCGTTGCAAAAATCAGGTGCGAAATTCTGCATTCGCGGCCAGCGAACAATCACCATCTGGAACAAACCGGCACTGCGTGCTGAAAGCCGATTCGTGCCGGTTCTGTTGCGGGTGTGGTCTGAATTTCCCGATTTGAACCGGCTGCGGAACGGCTGGCGTTAACACCTTGGCAATCGGGCTTGCCATGGCCGTTTCTATACCTGATAATGTCCTTTATCAGATATAGGAGACGTAGATGATCGATCCATATTTGAAGGAACCTAGTCCCGAGATGCAAAGGCGGCACGATGCATGGCAAGAGTCTGAAAGAGACTTTTGGCGATATGCAACGCCACAGCAAAAGGAAAAAAGAAAAGAACAAGACCGAGCTCACGAACGTTTTCTAGCTATTTTTAGCTTCTCCTTGCTCTTTTTGTTCGGAGCATTTTGGTTCACGTCGTGGGAGGGACCCTCTCTATGGGTGTCGTATGACAAGAAAACCCCTCTAATTACAGTAGCGGCAATAATCATCACCTTTATGGCTGCGGGGGCTTTTTACTATCTCAGGGAAAAAAACAGGAGATGGTATTTCTATCCATTGATTGAGTTGTGCGTGAGCGCTGGTTTGGCAGGGGCAGCCGTACAACAAAAAGAGGTTGTTCTGAGCATTGTTGCTCTCCTTGGTGCAGTGCGGGTTGGTGTCGATGGAATAAATAGATTGATCACCTTTTGGAAGGAGGCGCATCTCCCTGCAATGTCCTCTTTGCCTCTAACCGAGACAGATCCCACGAGGGCCATGTGAGTCAGCTTGTCCCCGTTATTTCATCGGCACAAATTCCAGCTCTTGTGCAGGCTGCTGGCGCGCAGGCATCAACACGTTTTTGGGAATTCTTCGTCAACACTATCCGCAACGCTCACACGCGCCGCGCCTATGCCCGCGCGACGGGTGAATTCCTCGCATGGTGCGAGGATTATGGCGTGGCATCGATCGCCGAGGTGCAGCCGCTGCATGTCGGCACCTATATCGAGCTGCTGACGCGCGATCCGCATCTGTCCGCGCCGACGATCAAGCAGAAGCTTGCGGCCATCCGCATGCTGTTCGACTGGCTGGTCACAGGCCAGGTCATCGGCGTGAATCCGGCCGCGTCGGTGCGCGGGCCGACGCATATCGTCAAACGCGGCAAGACGCCGGTGCTTGATCCGGTCGAGGCGCGGGCCTTGATCGACGCGATTGATGTTTCGACGCCGATCGGCTTACGCGATCGGGCGCTGATTGGCTTGATGGTCTATTCCTTCGCGCGCATTGGCGCGGCGCTCGGCATGAAGGTCGAGGACGTTTACGTGCAGAACCGCAGGCTATGGGTGCGGCTGCATGAGAAAGGCGGCAAGCAGCATGAAATGCCCTGCCACCATAATCTTGAGAAATATCTGCATGAGTATCTGGATGGCTGCGGGTTAAGCGCCAATCCGAAGGGGGCGCTGTTTCCGACGATTGCGCGGGGTACAGGGAAGCTTTCGACACTGGCTTTAGAGCAGTCAAATGCTCACGCCATGATCCGCCGCCGCGCGGCGGCGGCCGGTGTCGAAACAAAGATCGGCAATCATACGTTTCGGGCGACCGGCATCACGGCTTATCTCAAGAACACCGGGACGCTTGAAAAAGCCGCTGCGATGGCGAACCATGCCAACACCCGCACCACGCAGCTCTATGATCGCCGCAATGACGAGGTGACTTTAGACGAGGTGGAACGGGTGATGATTTAGAGATCACGCGCTCCATCGCATAGTTCAATATCTATGAGCAGCGTGCAACGCACTGCTGTCCCTGCTGATTACATTGGGCATTGCATTGCGTTTGATTAGGCCGTCCAAAGCAGCCGTGGTTGCAGCTCTGAGTAGCGTTGTTGCAATCACTGACCGAGCATTTTTCGGCGGGCTTCTCTGCTGCCAGTGAAGGCATAAAAGAAAAGCTTAGGCTTAGTAAAATAATCATCGGCGATAGGATGTATTTGCGCATGATTTCCTCCTTAATGGGAGAAGAGGAAGGCAAAAAAAAGCTTTTGTCCAGTAAGAGCATCACTTTAAAGACGGCTCTCCGCTATATAACATGGGGGCCGAAGATCGTTTCGGACGGATGGCATGAAGGCTTATTATAAGAATACCAGGACGCTTGAAAAAGCCGCTGCGATGGTGAACCATGCTTCGACGCGTACCACGCAGTTCTATGATCGCCGCGATGACGAGGTGAGTTTAGACGAGGTGGTGCGCGTGGTGATTTAAGGTCGATAAAAACCCCGCGATGCAGCTACTAGTGAACATCGCCATTTTTAGTTTGACGTCTAGACGTCAAATTGGCAGATTCCCCATGAGGGGAACAAAATGAATCACCGCGCAGCGCCGGGACTCGTTAGGGATTCGATCGTGAGCTATCTCGCGGCGGCCGAGAATGCCTCGATCGCTGAAATCCGCGAGGCGGTTGTCGGGCGGCTTGGCGACGTTCCGGCTTCCTCCGTGCGTTCCTATCTTAACATCAATACGCCGGAACTGTTCGAACGGACGTCGCGCGGACGTTATCGGCTACGCACGGTCAACGGAAACGAGGACGTCGCGGCGTCCCAGCCTTGGCACAGCATCGGCCGTGCCAAGCTCTACGCCGGTAGCTGTTTCGATTGGATGCGCGCCTGTGAGCCGCATTCTATCCACGGCATTGTGACTGATCCGCCTTATGGCCTTGTCGAATACACCGACACCGAACAGGAGAAATTACGCAAGGGACGCGGCGGTGTCTGGCGCATCCCGCCATCCTTCGATGGCCACCAGCGTGCGCCCGTTCCCCGTTTCACCGTGCTTAATGATGGTGACCACGCCGCCATGCACGACTTCTTTTTCGAGTTCGGGCAGCTCGCTTTACGGGTGACGGCACCAGGCGCAAACGTCCTTGTGGCCAGCAACCCGTTACTCGTTCATCTTGTCGCCAACGCTATGAGCGCGGCGGGCTTGGAGCTGCGGGGCCATCTGGTGCGTCTCGTAATGACCATGCGCGGTGGTGACCGACCGAAAAACGCGCATGAGGAGTTCTCCGGTGTCAGCGTTATGCCCCGCTCGATGTTCGAGCCGTGGCTTGTGTTGCGCCACCCGCTTGGCGGTCGCACGCAAGATACTTTGCGCAAGTGGGGAACAGGCGGTTTCCGGCGACCGTCAGCCGACAAGCCTTTCGGTGACGTCATCCGGTCTCACCCTACCCCCCGTGCAGAAAAGCAGATTGCCGCGCATCCTTCTTTAAAGCCGCAGGCTTTTTTGCGCGCCGTCGTGCGCGCGTCCTTGCCTCTTGGCAAAGGTGTAATTCTGGACCCCTTCGCGGGTTCTGGCTCGGCACTCGCCGCAGCTAATGCGATCGGCTACGATAGCGTCGGCATCGAAAAAGACCCGCGTTATGTGTCGATGGCTCGCAAAGCTATCCCGAAGCTGGAGGCCCTTAAAATCCGCGAGGACGATATTTCAGGCTGAAGCATCATCGCTAGCAGGTGGGATAATGCCTCGGCCTTTTATCCATTCGTCGGTTACGTCTTTCAGAAAGACATCAATGCGCGTCGCCAGTGACGAGTTTTTCTCGACGTGACGCGCATAATAAATAAACGATTGCACAGCCGTTCTTTGCTTAACGGGGTCCCATAACTCGACGATACGTAGCATGTCATCGACGTCGAGCGGCACAACGCCGAGCGCCGCGAGTCTTTCTCGCACGCCTTCCTCAAAACCGAGCGCAGCAACAACCGCAAGCGCGCCGCGTTGCCCTGCCGCATTCGCAAAGCTCTCAAGATCGGCGATATTAGTTTCTTTGATGTCGAATTGTTTTACTTCGGCAGAGATTGCGAGCCGTGCGCCTTCCCAACCATCGACGTCGGCTATGCGTTGCAGCCGCTTCGATCCTGTCCGTACCTTGTCGATTTCGATTTGCAGATGCGGGTTGTCGGCGCGCAGAAAGCCGAACACTAAGCCTTGAAAGGATGCACCTGTCGGCTCGCCCTTTTGCGCCGTCATCTCAAACCCTTCGAGCAGCAGCCGGAACAACGGCGGCTCGATTTCGACTGACAGCGGGTCAAAGGCTTGGCTCTTGAGTGTATCGAGCACGAATTGATTGACGCGCCCTCGCAGTTCCGCAAGCAGTTCGGGTGTGAAGGTTACAAGCGCATCAATCCAGCCTGTATAATCCGGCCATGCCTGTGTCGCGTGCGGAGCGGCGCTAGGATAGTCGAATCTCTTATTGTCTGCTCGGTAAAACTTTTCGGCCTGGTTGTAGAAGGGCCGCAGCGATAGTGTCTTGCCGTCAGGCTTCGCCAAGATAAGCGTGTTTGCGCGCTTCCCTCCGGCTGTCGTGGTTTGGCGCGGAAAAACTTCTATAAGCTTTTGGTAGGACGTAACGCCTGTGCCGGGAACTTCGAGGGCGATGATAAGGTCAATCAGCGCGACGAGCAGGCCAGCAGTGAACTTGCGCGCAGGAAAGCCGTGCGTAAATTCCTCGAAAAGTTCGTCGGGCGTCATTTGCAGCGTTCAGGGTATAATTATCGGAGCCGCCTGCGACCCTACCTGGCGAATCATTAAACGCCTATAGCTTTGACTCGGACGTTGCCATAGTCCGAGCGCGCGGCCTCGATCGAGAAGGGCCGCAAGACCTTCGTCTCTCACAAGCCCCCCTAGCCGAATCGCAAACTTCCCGGCAGACTCGACCGATGCGCGGTGTGATTTGCGCCGCGATTCGTCACGTCTTTTCTTGGAGAAAGCAGACCCTAGAAACACAAAACCCGCCTAGAAGGCGGGCCGGTGTCCCGGCAAGCCGGGGAATATCAATGTGTCGCAACTTGATCTTTCCCGAAAATTTGAATCGTTGCAAGCCCTTTTTGGGCCTCGGCGGTGCTTTGCCTAAAATCGTCCCTTTCCTTCCGGTCGGGTCTAACCCCGAACGGAGAAGTTATGCCTTTTGCACAAACAATTCCGAGTCACCTACGGCCGCGCCGAGAGAAGCTGTTCGGCGACGGCCGCCCTGTCCCGCTCGACGGTAACGCTAAAGCCCGCGTCCTGGCGCGGGCGCGCGGGCTTATGCAGCGAACCGAGAAGGGCAAGCACTACGGCCTTGTGACGGCCAAGGCCTACCGCGTCCTTGAAGTCCTGGTGTTCACCTTCCACAACGCCCGCAGCGGCCTTTGCTTCCCGTCCTATGAACGTATCGCTGAAAATGCCGGATGCGCCAGGTCAACAGTGGCCGAGGCGATCAAGGCGCTTGAAGAAGCCGGGTTGCTGACTTGGGTACATCGCATCGCCCGTATCCGCGAGCGGTGTGACGATCTATTCGGCCGCATGGGGTCGCGCTGGCGCATCATCCGCACCAGTAACGGCTATCGGTTCCCCGATCCGAAGGGCGTGGCGAGCTGGCCTAATACCAAGGCTTCATTGGTTTTTTCTTCTAAGTCCGATTTTCCGTCTGGAACCTCGATTCAAGATTCTATTTCTTCTGTACCTGTACCGCCTGCCCCAGAAATCGACCCTAATACACCCCTTGGCATGGCCCTAACCCGCCTTGGCAAGGCCATTGAAGGTGAAAAGGAAGGATAATCGGAGCCGCGCAAGCGCGGCCTGTGTGCGTGCGCCATATGCGCCCTAAAGGGCGCGGGCGCACCGCGCGCAAAGCGCGCGAAAGGGGCTTAGCGAGGTAGTGTCTCGGGTCGAGGCTTCGGCTTTACAGGTATAGGTTGTTTCTTGCCACACAGCGCGGCTGGGCGGTCAACCCCGCTCGCCTCCGGCTCCGCGCCGCTCTGCGGTGTCCTTACCGGACAGGGTTTGACCCCGCCGCTTCGTGTGGCCTTCTGAAAGCGTCGGGACGAAGGGCTTCGTCCCACTCTACGGCGCTCCGCGCCGGTTCAGCCCTGCCTCCGGCGGGCCGAACTAAGGGCTACCCAACTTCATGACGCTCTTTTCGTAGATCGACCAAATCATCGTCGCGCACGTCGAGACCCTTCGCTTTCAAGGCATCGAGCACAAAAGCGCGCATAGTCATTTCGGCATCGTCAGCAAGACGGCTCAACTGCTTGCGGAGATCCTTGCGCAGGCTCAGCGAGAATTGAGTTACCGGCTCGTTTTTTGGTTTCGGAGGAGCTGGCGTCTTGACAAGCGGGAGAGCAGGAACAGCGGCCACCGCCGACGTCCTTTGCGTCGGCAAAGTAGCCGCCAGTGCTGATAGATCGGCCGTCACATTCGAGAAGTCTTTTTTGCTCATCCTATGTTCCTATGAAGCTAGTTTCATAGTATTTTAAGCTAAATCTATGATTTCGCTTAGTAAATTTGTAGCTTGTATTCCGGCAGGCCCGTTAACCGGGATGACGCCTGTGAAGCTCATCTCCTGAAATGCAACCAGCCGGTGCAGCCGTTGTTCGAAAACCGGCAGTTTGGCTTTGGCGATTTCTTTTTCGATATGCTCGGCGAGATTCGTACCGGGCTGGACAGCCGTTAGAACGACTTTGGCGGGAATGTCGCGCTTCATCATCATTCCTGCGCTTTTAATCAGGTTGATGGTCTTGATGGCCTCGATGATATCCGAATTAGACGTAGCCACCGGCACAATCACGACGTCCGCGCAGCCGATCGCAAAAATCGTGGCTTGTGACGCCGCACCAGCCGTATCGATCACCACCATGTCGTGGTCTTCCTGAAGATCGGAAACAGTCGGCACGATCCGGGTTTCATCCAGCTCATGCACAACCTTGATCGGCAGCTTGGAAACGGCCGTTACCCAATCGGTCAGACTATGGTTGAAGTCGGCATCGAGTGCCGCCGTCTTCATGCCGTGCAAATTCAACCGCCCTAACAGCAGCCGCGCGATTGTCGTTTTGCCAGCGCCGCCCTTGGTTGTCGCAATAGTGATGATGCTCACGAGAAACCCCGATCGCTAGGTTGATAGGTTTATATCTACCCTGATTCCTATGAAAATGTTAAGCGATTAAACTATGAACATATTTAATATGTTCATATGAAGCTATTCAATGCTGCGACATCATTCTTATATCCTTGATAAGGCGATATAAATGCCGGGGATCGGTAGGTGAGGAATCGAAGCCAAAATGCCGGTAAAAGGCAGCAGCGCGATCATCTTTCGCATGGACGGCCAATGCGCGGACTGCCGCCATATCGGCGACCTGTAGCGCGCGGCTCAAAGCATCGAGCAGCAAACCGGACCCGATGCTTTTGCCTTGCCAATCGGTATGCACGGCGAGCCGCGCAAGGATAAGAAGCGGTATTGGAAAGCGGGGCATGCCTTTGACGACGCGTTCCGGCGCTTCGGCATGCTGAACTTGCCCCACGACGATCGTGTAGAAGCCGATAACCGTCTGTTCGCTCAAGCCGAGATAGGTTGTCGAGGAACCGGATTGCTGGGCTTGAAGCGCGTGGCGGATGAGAAACCGATCGAGTTCCGGCACGCCGCAGGTGAAGTTTTCGACCGCATGTGTCCGCAGCAGCTTCTCGATGCGCAGCCCGGCTGTCACGCTGGATCGAAGGCAGATCGTTCCCGGAAAAGCCGCTCAAGGCGATCATGGCGACAAGGGGGGGCGTCGAGCGCGGCGATAAAGGCATCCCATTGTGCTGCATCGAGAACGAAAAGGCGGCGGTCTGCCAGCTTCTCCTCGGCTTCACTCAATGCCGATTCAAGCACGAACTCGCTCACCGTCTTCTGTGCGGCCGTGGCCGCTGCCTGCAAAGTCTGTTTGGCAGATTTGCTCAGGCGAAGGTCAAGCTTTTCGGTTCTGCTAGTGCGTATCACCATGGCCCCAAATTA
>Ga0116227_10007788_pt1 | contig 20671 bp, 16 predicted proteins | sample S1TSphgellanicum_FD_89693 | JGI IMG/M metagenome (GOLD analysis project Ga0116227, IMG submission 89693) | Host-associated microbial communities from peat moss isolated from Minnesota, USA - S1T2_Fb - Sphagnum magellanicum MG | ecosystem: Host-associated > Plants > Peat moss > Unclassified...
GAATGCTTTGGAGGGTGACACACCACCAATGTTGGGACAACTAGCTGTTCACTTGCTTTTGTATGTAAATGATTTAGCCCTCATGTCACACACTCCTGCTGGATTGCAGAAGCAACTGGATGTCTTGCAAGCTTTTTGCTGTGAACATCAGTTGATTGTGAATGTCAAGAAAACCAAGGTTGTTATGTTTGAAGCACGCAAGTCTATGTGTCAAGCTTTTCAGTATGAGGGCGAAGCTATAGTGCAAGTAAACTCTTTCAAGTATCTAAGTGTTGAGTTGCACAACACAAAAGGTATGCAAGTGACAATACAACGATTAGCAATGTCAGGGAAAAAGGCAGTTTTTGCATTATAGCGCAAATGCGCAAAGCTGCGCATCTTTGACCCAGCATTACAATGCCAACTATTTGATCCACTAGTCAGACCAGTGCTTAGTTATGGGTGTGAAATATGTTCAGACCACATGGCACACGAACAGTTAGAGGTGGTTCATCGGGCTTTTCTGAAGTCGTTGCTAAGGGTCAACACCACGACATCCAATTACGTCATGCTGGCAGAGTTTGGCAGGTTTCCCCTAGAAATATTTTGGTGGCAACAGACCATGCGCTTTCTCTCACATGTTAGTTCTGAAGTAAACTCAGATCGCATGTTCAGGCTAGCTTATGATGTACAATTGCAGTTGCTTAAAGCCAGGTGAAAAGTCTTACTCAGAAACCAGAGTGTTGTGGGTAGAATGAGCCGATTGCCTGCTTGCTAGCTAGCACAAGTAGATGAACAATTGTCGATGTACAATTTGTGCATCGATAGCGATTAGCTACCACCATGTGTTCGCCTCAAGCAGTTGGCTGAAAGGCAATACATTGTACACCATCAAGTGGCTGCAGTTGACTCCAGCAGGTTGAGAGCCTATCTGGGGTTAAATAGCTCAGCACAGTATGGGTACAAAGAATACCTCTCCAGGGTAGACAATGCACAACTTAGGAGAAGCTTGGCACGTTTTCATTGTGCGAATCACAATCTGCAAATTGAACTAGGAAGGCAAGTCAAGCCAGTGAAGGTGCCGGTGCAGCAGCATTACTGCAAATTATGCAACTTGGGTGCAGTTGACGATGAGGACCACTTCTTGTTGGTTTGCCCTGCCTATCAAAGTGTTCGAGAGAGGTTTAGAGGTTCATTGCAACTAATTGCCATCACACCTTTGGCTGAATTGCTGAGCTGTCAATAGCAAGGCATCCTTGCTAGATTCTAAGTGCAATGTCAGACGGTTAGATCTGAATTCCTTCATCGACTTAACGTCAATTGGGTTTTGGCCCACTTAATGATGCTAAATTGTAAGTAAGTAAGTAAGTATGGTTCTGGGATTAGTCTGATATTGGGCCAAAGTCTGATTTTTGCCTAGTATGTGGTAGGTATAAGCTATAAACCTGGTATTGAGGCTGCTACAAAACTGACTGGTATGGGACCAGTGCTCAGTATGTGACTCTGCAAAAATATTTCTCACATCCAAGTTTTAGTTACTAACCTTTTTTCTAACCCCACCCATAAAACTGAAACTAGGACTGCATGTCCATGTGACACTATTAATAGCAAACCAGTTGGATCAATCAATCAGAAACAGTGGGAGCAGTCAATAAATATGATTTTATTCTGTTTATTAGACTGTTCCAGGGCTCTGAAAAGCTGCGCATTTTTTCAAGGTCCCAGCACCCTTTCACTGGATTTCAACTCATGAACCTCATCCAAAATTTCCAGTGCAAGGGTCACATACTGAGCATTAGTGGAGATGCTCTAATACCAGACTAGTATGTTTTTCCATATCAATGTACATACCCATACTATACACCCAGATTGCTCCCAATATACATACCAGTACAACACTGGTTCTAACTTCTGTTAAGAAAGATTATTTATGCAATGAATAATGTAATGTTTGAAGTGTAATTAAATTTTTTAAACAAATGAAAATAATGCAAATTCCTATCACAACATTGCCCTGGTGTGTGTGCACCTTGCTCCTTTATTTCCAAACCAGATACTTGAAGAAGTCCATAAGGAGGAACTATAAACCAATTCCTTCAATCAATACAATAGGTACCCAAATTTGGCTAAATCTTCTTATGATGATTAACATTTTGGCTACATAACAAAATTGAAAAGAAAAAACACTGTTTCAAACTCCCTAATCCGTTCAAAGCATGTGTTTTACAAAAGGGAAACAAAATTGGATCTGGGTCATGTCAATTATTTTGAGGAACATTTGATGCAGATCTCTGGCTGAAAAGAGGATCTCTAAATGCGGATTTTGCAGATTCTAAACCCTAAACCAAGTTTCTTACGAACTTGAACCCTAAACAAGAGTATGCATGGTTTCACAAGGGAATGAACATTGTGTGTACATTGACCAACTGATCAACACATGGAAATAAACTAGATTTGGGCACTGTGAGAAAATTAATTTGAATAAAGGCAAAGGTTTCAAGGGTTGGAAGTCTAGCAAGTTCTTGAATTCTGATTCTCATGGTAGTGGAATTTTTTTCAATTAGGAAGTGATTCAAACCTAAAGTCAAGTTTCCAATATCATAATATGTTGTTTGCATATTTACACATAATGAAAGTTTCATTATTCTATGATCAATTTCATGGTTTTACTAAAATTTGTAGTAATGCATTGCACAAATGCATAATTGAAGGATGACAATAGATACAGTTTAACCATTCTCATCTCTAGTTGCCACATGTAGATAAGCTTTGAAGAAGTCAAATTTGTATAAAGTAAAGCCCTAAGGTGAGGATGCTCCCAAATTACTGGGCTTGAGACAAGGTGATAGTCCGGAATGTTCCAATATTGCACAATTACTATGTAGTTTGTCAAGTTCGATTCTAGTTCAAGTTACCTAGACCCTATCTGAAACCAAAACAAAGCTCCTAAACTAACGAAAACATAAACTAGGGTTATTTGCAAGGTCTAGGAATGAGAGGAAAATCGACCCCCTAGTTCAAAAAGTTCATTTATTGAAACCAAATTGGATGTTTTGAAAGAAATCATTTTTAGTTTTAGCTATTATTGCAAGGTTTATCATTTTCAATTGATTTGTTCATAATTGGCATCATTCATCAACCTCTTGTTTTTTTTTTGTTACTTTGTTGTTTCAAATTTCTTCAAGTTTGTTTCATGTTTAAAAGTTCACACGTGTTGCAAATCATGATGATTACACAATTTTTTTAATGTACATTGTTCACCAACTTGGTCTTGGTCCTTTTCTTGATTGTCATGCTCTTTGTGATTGTTTTGCTCTTGGTCCTTTTCTTAACCATGAAGTTGACTTTTTCATTTGTGGTGTTTGGTAATGGTGGTGGTGCTCTCATGACTAGTGGTGACAACAAATTTGTTCCATTTGTCATGATTGTGATGGTGGGCTTCACTTGTTTTTTTTTTGGTAAGTTACTCTTGGTCCTTTCTTCAATCATGATGTTCGTCATAATAGCCATGTTCAAGGTCATTTTCCTTATTGTGTTGCTTTTCATGATCGCCCTAGTGATGGTCTTTTTTTTTATCATGATGTTCTTCATGATCACCTTGATTTTGATTTTCTTCGTGATCACCTTGCTGTTAGTCTTCTTCATGATCACCTTGATTTTGATTTTCTTCGTGATCACCTTGCTGTTAGTCTTCTTCATGATCATGGTGTTTTTTGTGATCATCTTGGTGTTGTTCATTTTCCTGATCATGATGTTTTTTGTGATCATCTTGGTGTTGTTCATTTTCCTGATCATGATGTTTTTTGTGATCACCTTGGTGTTGTTCATTTTCTTGATCATGATGTTTTTTGTGATCACCTTGGTGTTGGTTTTTTTCTTGATTGTATGTTTTAAAAAATTTCCCTAGTATTGGTCTTCTTCTTAATCATGATGCTTTTCATGATCACCCTAATGTTGGTTGTCTTTTTTATTGTGATGCTCTTCATAATTGCCCTACTATTGGTAGTTTTCATGATCATGATGTTCTTCATAATCACCATGTTTTAAGTAATTTTGTTTTGTTTGTTCTTAGGGTTTAAGTCCATGGAAGATTTAATAGTTCACCTTAAAAAGGTGATCTATTTTAGTGAAATTAAATTGGAGGTTGATTGCTATGGTTTTGCATCAATTTATGATGTAATTACAAGCATTTAAAGAATTTTACAACAAGGATGTTACACAACAATGAGTTTTATTAGCTAGACATAAAGATTTTTGGAAAGCTAAAAACCACACCACCACATCTTGGGCTTTCTTTACCCTTATTAACATATCTTTTTCAACCTTCATGAACAATTGAAATATGTTTTTTATTATCCTTGGGAATCCCATTTGTTGTTTTGTAGGTTATGATGCCCTTCTTTAATCTTACAATTGGGAGTGTCTTTTGATTTGTGGATGTCCAAAGCATGAGTAGACACATTTGTCCTCATTGTGCATTTTTTTGAATGATTTATGGGAACCTTGTCACATAACAATTGGTTTTTTTGAAATAGCAAAAACTTTTGGGAATGTTAATTTAAATGAAATATTTGCAAAACTTGAGCTCAATGTTCAGGTTATTACATATGTCAAAGATGAAGGGGGTAATATATCAACCATGACCCAAGTTTTGATTTATATTATTTCATGTGAAGGGTTAGGTTTGGCACAACCCTTTGTGGGGTCATGTTGGGGGCTTGCTATGTCTAAATTTTGTTAATATGCCATTAATGATTCTAAAATTTGTTATGGTTTAACCATTGTTTCCATCAAGGAAGCATAATCTATTTTGCAAAAAACTATCATATGGACTAAAAAGAGTGAGAAGGGTTGGTAGGAGTGGCACATAACATGTTTGCATAATGGTGTGCCCCCAAGAAAACTCAAGACTTTGATCAAAATTAAATTTGATTCCAAAGTCATTTTGTTTAAAACGATCTTGGAATTTAAACACACTATTGCTTTATGCTATGGATAACAATAATCATTAGCACTTCAAGGTTATGTGCTAAGTCCATAAATTTGGGTTATAGACCAAGTTGTTGTAAATATTTTGGGTCCCATGATGTTTTGAATTTTGAAATCTCACTTTTATAATAAAAAAAAAGAACCTACTCCAAACCAGACCTGGCCCTTTAGTATTTTTGGAACCACAACCAGAGGTTCCTTCTAGAACCCAAGCACCACACAACACTAGAATGTTCCTTACCCTTGGCTGTTACCCACCATGAAGCATGAGGTAATCTTATCATAAGTTTGGACTGGATTGAAAGGCAGTAGGAGAGGGAGGGATCTTACATCTACTATGCAAGACAGATTTTACATCTATAAGCCCAGGAGTGAAAGGGACTTGACATTAAACATATAAGTAGGTGTAAGGTCCCTCCCTCTCCTAAATAGTAGGCATAGGATCTCTCCTGTTTTTTAGAGGGACGTCCATGACGTAACATGCCCTCCAAATGCACAAGAAAGCTTTTCAACAAAATGATTTTCAAGGAAATGAGATTTACCCACACAACACGAGTGAAATAGGTGCATGTTGAGGGAACTTCAAATTGCAAACCCAGTTTTCTAGGTAAACCCAATGATGTGCTGTAGCATTCAGAATGTCTTTTGGTAAATGCTTGGAAGGAATGTCATTGTACATCAAATTGAGCAGAATTTGGATTGTCATTAGACAGCTGACACCTTGGATATTCCTCGTTTGCTTCCAACTTTAATGTAGTGTGTAAAGGCATGGGTTCGTACGAGCATCTCCACGGGTGCTCCGTATGTGACTCCAGATAGTAAAATTTATTGTGAAAATGTCAAAATGTGCCGGTTTAGCTTAGGAAATTGGTTTTTCTGCACCAAATTGATCCAGCTTGCCGTGGCTGGTAAAATGCGCAATACCGTTGTGCGCCTCCAAAAGTGACTGTATTAAATTGGACGTGACTGCGGCTCAGTATTTCTGATTGGTCGATCATAATGATTGGTCCAGGTGGTTTGCTATTATTACTCCCCACGTGTATGCAGTCACAATTTTATTGGTGGGGTTGCCAAAAAAACAACAAAAAGCTAAACTTAGACATTTAATGTTATTATCCAGAGTAACATATAGAGCGCCCGTGGAGATGCTCTAAGAGCATGCTGATTTCTGGACCCTGCACATTAAAATTTGATAAACAAAAGTCAGAACATGCGGGTTGATGAAAACATTATGGTTTTGCTCCTGCATATTTGCTCAGTTTCATTAACCTTTCAAAGAAGACTGTAGTAAATCTAATCCAACCACTGTTCCCTGATTCTGATTGGCCAATCATAATGATTGGTCTAGGTGGCTTGCTATTAGTAATCTCCCACCTCTTTGCAGTCTCAGTTTCCGTGTTATGGGTGGGGTTCCAAAAAATCAGGTAAATAACTAAACTTGGATGTAAAAAATATTTTTGCACCGTGTGGGATGCTCTGTTAAGAGCATCTCCTCTCGCACCTCCAACTTGGACATTTACTACATTCAACATCAAGTGTTAATTATTTTCCCATCCTCATCCACAAACATGAAAGATTGGATATATGAAGTGAGAGACTATTAAATGCCACTTCCTGGGCCAATCATTATAGCTGGTCAATCAATAGCAAATTTATTTTATTTTATTTTATTGGTAATGAATCATATCCTTTTGGAGATAATAGTAATAAGTATCACGTGCAATGTACATATTTATTGTCCAAACTTAATTTCAGGGTATTTAAATGTTCAACTGCAATTATTATTTTTTTGGGAATGTTTTTTGGATAGTTGAGTTGAGCATGTGAGCATAGTCTACAAGTACTGGAGTTGATCTGGTACCCACTTTTGATCATACTGGCGACCAGCCTGGTCCTCGTATTTTCAGTACCTCTATTAATTACTTGGGGAGTGCACTAAATGTTTGGTTTCTCTTTTCTTTTGAAGGAGCCATTTTGATTGGCCCATCACCAAAAAAATTTCAAAACATTGGGCACTCCCCCAAAGTAAAAGCACAGAGGTTCTTCCCTTTGGCACACCTTTATAATTTGTAATATTTGAGTATTTGTATGAAATTTCAACTTTGGTCAAAGCATATGAGATGAAAGTGTGGTGCCATTGGGAACATCTTGGGGAAACCTCTGAGAACTTGATGGGAACACATTTGAAATAGCACGAAAAGAGACCATGGATGGGATGCGTCAATCAAACACTATACTAGTTGAGTTATATTTTGATGCTGAATTGTAAAAAAATTATTATTATTTTCACTCCCGAATAATAAATAATAAATAATAAATAAAATCAATTATTAGGCACCTTGCTGCCAAACGAGGCTAGGTTAGGTAGCCCTAACATTACATATACCCATAGTTGTGAATGCGGTCAGGACATGAGGAATGCTGTAACTTTTTCCCTTGGTCTGCCCTTTGCCCTGTTTATTTTTTGCACCTTGTCATGTTTTGCATCCATAACCTCCATGTTAGCATGTAACATGTTCCCCTTGGGTATATGTAACATGTGCCAAGGGGAACATGTTATAAGTACCCACTAGGCCACCTAACATGCCCAAAGCATGTCTAGAAATGCCAAAACAAATGAGGCAAAGGGCAGACTGGGGGATGACTGCATTAGCAACTATGGGCAGATGCAATGTTAAAGGCTAGGTACTATGGTACATACAAGTTTTGTTTTGGTCAGAGACTATGGGTTAATTTCCTTACAGGTTGCAAGACTTGATGGTAGACATTTGTGATCCAGAAGAACTACTACTATTACTACTTCTGCACTTGACACTCTGTTGGTATAGGAGAAGTTCCCCTATTCAGGTCCTTTTCCTACATAAAGCAAAGCTGAAATTTTTTCACTTTTTAGAAATAGTGACGGGCTGGCTGGTACCTTCTGCTGGTCAGAAGATCTCACTTGCTAAAAACACGTTTCTTCAGGCAGCTAAGGGAGCTGAAAATACAAAGGAAAAATCCGGGCAGTGCTTTATGTATCTGCAAAGTGGAGCAAGCTGCCTCAAGGCTCTCTGCAGTCCGGAGAACATAGTTTGGGTGTTCAGTATTAAATGCACTGGCCCCAATAGCCATGGCAGCAAGTGATTTTATTTTATTTTATTTTATTTTGCCAAAAAGTCGCCAAAAGGTCACACAGTTTTCTCAAAGGGGAATATTTTGTTACAAATTCACCTTTTTGTAAATTTTTTAAATCGCCAAATTGTGACAGAAAATTTGAATTTTTTTTTGACAAGGGTGTGGTCGTCAGATTCATGTTTGACTTGCCAAAATTCTGCCCAGATAAAAAAATTTGTGGCAAGTAGATAGGTAGGTAGGTAAGTAGGTCATAAAGAAGTAGGTAGGTAGATAGGTAGGTCATAAAAAAGCATGTAGGTAGGTAGGTAGCTCGTAAAAAGGCAAGTAGGTAGGTGGTAGCCTACCCTACTCTACTTGACCTACTTTAACCTAACCTAATATATCTTACTTAACTTACCTTACCTACCTTAGCCCCTTAAGCATGTACATAGTTTATAATGTTAGGAATTGAACCCTTTACCTCCCCAATGATAAACCAAGTCGTTAACCAACGGACCACATCATCAAAAGGTTTTCAACTTTTGTTAATTTTTATTCCACATGTTTATTTTGACACCACTACAAGATTATGAGGTATGAAGGTAGGTATTTTTAGGAGATAGGTGGGTGGGTAGGTAGGTAGGTAGGTAATACATTTAGGTAGGTTATAGGTGGGTGGATAGGCAAGTAAGTAGGTAGGTAGGTAATACATCTAAGTAGGTAATATGTAGGTAGGTGGGTGGGTTTAAAGGATTTCATCGTTCGACCCACGAGATTAGCTTTTCATTGATAAGCCTCAGGGTGGGTAGTAGGTAGGTATTACATTTAGGTAAGTGGGTGGTTTGGTAAGTAGATAGGTATTACATCTAGGTGGGTGGGTGCGTTGGTAGGTAGGTAGTACATTTAAGTGGGTGGGTGAGTAGGTAAGTAGGTTGTAAAATTGTAAATGGGAAATAGGAAGTAGGAAGTAGGTATGTAATAAGCATAAGATGTCCCATTTGACTAAAACCCATTGGCCATTTTGATTAAGGTTGTCTGACTTTACTAAATAGATTGGTCAAATAAGTCACCCTAGTCAAGTTGATTGGTCAAAAAACATATGCTTCAAACCCCTAGTCAAAATGGACATGTCCATCAGTAAAAAAAGATCAGCTAGTCAACTTGAACCATTTGAAAAACCATGTTTTGTAATAATGACCTTACTATCATCCTCTTTCACTTTGCTCTCATTGCATTCATTTGTCATTGTTGCTTTGTGCAAAGAGCAACACATATCTAAATTTTTATTTTGTTGCAAAAATTTATTATGGTTATTTGGAGATTAATGTCACATTGTTTTACAAGTATCAACAAGTGACCTTTTTGACCTTCTTCTATTGTGTTATGTTAATGACCTCCAAATGTTCGGTAAAGTGCCCCAACCTTGTTGGTTGACCTTGCCAAAGTAAACATTACATTGCACTTAATGGATTGTCCATCTAACCTTGTTAAAGAAACTTTTCAGGATTTTTCTCAAATTACCTTATATCATTATGTTTATTGGAATAATGTGTGGGGGGCTTTGATAATGTGATAGGATTGTGCAATGCATTTGCAGCCTTGGTTGGTAGATTTTTTAAACCCTGCAACCAAACAATTAGTACACCTTTATCTTTTTCACATGTTTTGTGGAACTATTATTAGATCTTGACGGTTGTTTTGTAGACAAATGTGGTAAAGGGAGGGGGATCTTGCATGGAGCATAGCATGGACATGAAATAAACAAAAATGTGTCTATGGTGAACAATGTTTGTTAGGCTATTGGTGAAGTGGCAATTAAAGTATTCTTTTAAATTTTAATTTTTTCGTCAAGGTGGGTTTCACCAATTATACCTTGTAGTGTCTACATTCTTTTGGCTAACCAATCAACATCTTGATATAGATTTGTTGTTTACAAATGCCTTGCAGGTCAAACAAGATATTTGTCTAATTGTCATGAATGTCATGAATGTCTAATTCCCATTTTCTCCAACATCAAAGTATGTAATAAGGTTGAAATTTTTGTGCTTGGATGATTAATGAGGAGGGTTGTTATAAGTGTTAGAAGTCATGGAACAAAAGATTATTTTCAAACATTGTGCAAAGAAGGCTAGTGTAATGTGTAGCTCATCACGGAAATTGATGCAAAAAGAAAGGTTGTAGGGTTTGAATAAATCATTCCTAGATAATAGTGCAATCACCTTGGGTAGATTGGGATGGGTGTGCTTAAAGCTGGTGGCTCCACACATGGATCACTTCATGCAACCTTGGTGCTATGTTATTCACATGCAAGGATTTAAGGAATATCTAAGGATTTATTAGATGTTTACATGCCTATGAATGCGCATTTTAATTATTACTTCATCGTATTTCCATAATATAGTTGTACCCTAGTTACACAGTAGTTTCTGTGACGATTTAGTTACATGCCAGTCTAGTTTCTACGAACATGAATTTTTATAGTGAAAACAAAAATAGCACAAGAAGCGTGGGCTTTTGTGTGGGGCAAATTTCAAAGGTCACTTGCGTGGAATCTATACAGGAACTCACATTCATTTACAAGAGAAGGTGAAATGAACAATTTTCAACCATGCCTAAAAGCATTTTTGGGCAGTCAAATGATCAATATTAAATTAAATTCTTAAACCACTATTGCTTCCCATTGTATGACCACTTTAATGGATCTTTAGTGGGATTTGCCCACTCATGAAAATCATGAGTGGTTTGTCTTATGTGAGAACCACCCAAAGTCAAATTAGGTGGTTATGCATAGTGGTTTGTCCACATGATTTCTAATAGTGATTAGTTTAACAATTACTTGCAAGAAGTTGGGAACAATATTGAGCAGCTTTTGATATCCAACTACATGAAAAGTTGGTAAGTAAATTCGATATGTAGATAGCAAGTTCCCACCTTATTTGGTTTAACTCCTATTACACAAAATCATCTAATGTCTGCAACCTCATGTTTTCACCCTATTACAACAAGCTCCTTGCCACCATGTCAAAGAATATTCAAATGAGCTTTCAATCTTTGTAACTTCTTGCAAAGTCCTTAGTTCACAAAGTCTTGATATCACTGAACTTTATAAGTAATTGATGTGGGACTTAGAAGACTCCTCCATAGATAGTGTACCTTTTCATACTAAGTGTTTAAATGTTTGACAACTTCTATGTGTAACCCAATTTTGCAACGTTTTGGCCTTGAAGCATGGAAATGTTGTGACGTTGAAAGGATTCTAAATTTGCTAGTTGTGGCCAGCATAATGGTTGGTGCTTAATAGGTGATATATGTTGGTTGGGGGTCTAGTCCTTCATCAAGGGGGCCAAGTAGAGGAGAGGCACCATGTTTTTGAACTTTGTCTTACTAATACACAAATTTTCATTATAATTAAAAAAAGATGGACATGGAGGTTGTAGTCTAATCAAATGTACAATCTTGGCAAGTTTTTTCCATTATAGTTATATTGTCCATAAAGGGTGGTCCTACCTCTCATGGATGTTCATTACCTATTGGTTATGGAAGGCATCTTGTTTTCATTTTGTCTTGGAAATGATTATTTTGTGGTTTAAACATGTGAGGTTTTCAAAAGTGCTAGACTGGATGTGGATGAACATGTGACGAGGTCATACAAGTTTCCTCACTCATGTGTGATAAAGGTTGGTCCTATTGCATGTATACCAAAACCCCTTAATTCCAAGGTTTAGAAGAAAAGCAAGTAAATGTTTATCATTAATTAATTTTACAATTTGTCTTTTGGATATTTCAATAATGTGCCATTATTTCATTGCCATGTTCTTTGTGTTTTGAAGAGTGAACATTGAATGCATGTGTATGAATGGAAGACAAAGGGAGGGAGGATAAGGTTGTTAAGCTCATGGTGCATACAATGTGGGTGTGTCTATATTGTGCTTGGAGGGAGTTCCTGATGTTAAAAAAGGCCTTGCACATATATTAAGATATTAGAATAGAAGAATGGCTTCAATACAATATTTCATATGATTCTTCAAACAAGTTTTTGGATAATTCAACTCCAAAACAAAGCAAAGACATGTTTATTTCTAATGAATGTTATGTTGTTTGGAACACAAGTATGGTCAATATTTATTTGATGAAAAGGAATGGTTTGCTACCATGGACCACTTTGTTGCCTTGTCACTAACCTTGACAAAAATTCTCCATATGTATCCTTCCATCAAGTTACCAACTATTGGAATCATTTACAATAAAGAGGTTGGTAACTTTAATGAGTTGGCGGAGTCTAAAATGGAGCCTGAAAACCCAGCAATTGAATAACCTACGACATCCTTGTTTTCAGATCATGCTATTAATAGTGTAAAATCGACCCTGCTTCCAAATAATACACTTTCACCCAACGAAGCAAATCCACCAAATGCCAAAGAAACCAAAATTGCCCTAGGTGATCTTGTGACATTCTTCATGAAAAAAAGGTGCTACAACAAAAGGCATCCCTATACACCAAGTGATTTCACTGGATTTTGAGTTAATTCACTGGTTGTAATGAATGGGGACCAATGAAAAAGCAGTGAATTCATTGGTGTAGTGAATGGGAACTAGTAAACTACACCCACATTTTGTAATAGTGAGGGGTGTTGTGATTGAAAAGGCCAAAGCAAAGGATATTGAAGCAATAGTTGCAACCATGGTGGATGGAGTTCAACATAGGTGGGCCAAAAGATCTGAAAAGGTTTTTTCACAAAAGATTGACACTTATATTTTGACATTGTGTTTTGAGTTTGTTTGAAAGTTCAAAAAGTTGTTAAATCTTCCCATTTTCTATTCACCCATTATACAAGCCTATGTAGCACCTTGTGAGCAAAACTTTTTTTTTTGTAGTGTTTTGATGTTAGTCCACAGAATTTTAGAATCCAACACTACATGGGATCTATCTAATAATGTATAATAGTACCTTGTTATTGATGCCATTTTTTTTTTTCTTTTCTTTCCTAATTTGGATCTTTTTGTGGTTTTTAAAGAAATGTTAACCTTGTTCTGGGTTTTTTTTTCATCATGAAAATGGAGATTTTTCTATTCTTATAAATTGGAATTTTGTATTTTTGGATTTTGGAATTTTGATTTTGCATTAAATAATGGGAATTTTTTTGGCCAATGGTGAATCAATGGGTTTCTAGGGTTTGAATTACTAATTTTTTGGGTAAATTTTTATACATTTTTTGGTCAATTTTTTTTAAAAAAGCCATTTCATATTTTTATTATTAATGGAATGCTTAAAAATATAAACAACTTTTTCTTTACATAATAACTCTAACACTAAAGATGATGAAACCTTGCCAAAATTTATAAAAAGAAAGCACCTAAGAAAGGGAAAGAAAAAGAGACAAGAGGCAAGGACCAAAGGCTAGGCATATAATTGTTACAATAAATATCATCTTATGTGATGATACATACCATTTATAAATCATAGAATAATATATTTTGCATACATACATAAATGCACATGTATAACATTTTATCTATTGGCAAGGCCATCATGTTTATGATGCTTTGTTTATAATAAAGTTTTGTAAAAGTTTGAGGCAATCAAATTATCCTTAAAGTAATACCCAATTGCAACCCAATTCAATCCTTTATTCATTATTTCATTCTTTATTTTTCTATATTTATAAAGTTAGCCCAACTAATGACAAAATTCCCAAACTAAGATTAATTAAACATTTGTGTTAAGTAATGAAAACTAAGGTAAATTATGAATATACCTTCTTCTAATCAAAATTGTGGGACCCTTCAAATCATTTCAACCTTGGTTTTGTGTGTCAATGTGGTGTAATCCAAAGCTGAAGAAAAGAACAAACAAATTAGTTTTTTATGTAAGCTTTTTTTTGTTGGTTTAGTAGATTATATCCATGCATCATGGAAACCTACATAAAACATGGTATTGCTAAACTAGGATGTTGGATGTTCAACATATGTATTCCCACATCTTGATCAAGTCCACCAAGTTGAAGATTTCAAGTATTTTGTAAAAAACTTGTAAAATGCATAAATAAAAGGTCATGTCACCATTGCTACTATGATAGAAAAGCCTTACCTTATTAAAGGACAAGTGGAAGAATGATGGCATTATGGCTTAAATTGTTCTTAGCAGCTTGATAGAGAAAAAAATCTAATATTCCAAAAATTCAAATTACCTTTCTTCCTTATCAAAAAACTCCTTGATGCTCCTTCAAGAAGCAAATTTGAAAGGCATCATCATTAGAGATTCTTGTCACTTGCCACCCAAGAACTCTACAACCATTTTTTGTTTTAAAACTTCAAGTTTTTTCTTTGCAAAGCCTTGAACTCTAATCCCTTTTAGTTATCTTTCATATTCACTTCAAACCCTTCCTTCAACATACATTTCTTTTAGATGTTCATTTCACCATTCTTTTCCCAAGTTCAAACATTTGACATAGTCACATTCAACTAAACTCCCTAGAGCAAGGTGCTTTCTTTCTAGGAATCATATGCTTTGGTGTTGTGCAATTGATAGGGTTTGATCTAATAGAAGCAATGTTAGGATATCTATGGATTTTCACACAAGTGATCATTTGGTTCAATGTTGGAGATGATGGATGGTAATGGGTCCTACTCCATCAACTTGAGACCTAATATTACTTCCATTAACAATGGCCATAAACATGAATAAATAACACACAAACATGAACAATAATTAAATGTGCCAAAAGTTGATGACCTATGGACCTTGACCTTATTAAATCCAACCAATAGGGGAGGGAAACTTTTGTTGCCAAGAATGGAAGAAAGGTTTTCACCATGTCATTGGATTGTTCAAATGGAACAAACAGGGTGATGGTCACATTGTTTTGCTAGACCTTTTAACAATTTGGAATTGTTGATATGTTTTGAAAATTTGCTAAAAGGTTTTCAATGTATTATATAGTTTGGAACATTCATCCATGGGGTGTTGATTAATTTGTGTGTGAAACAAGAAGGAGATTAAAGTAATCTAATGAAGTTCAAAAATTATATTTTGGGAAAGAATATGAAGATGTGAATGAATGGTGCAAAAATCTTGAAATGGTTGCAAATGTTCAAGACCTAAATGTCAATAAGTGACTACATTGAACCTTAGGGGGAAGGCAAAAGACTAATTCAAGAAATTGAACCCAATTCCACTTAACTAAAACATTTTGTGAAAGTTGATGATTGTGAGGTTTATTGTTATAAATGAAAATGAGATTTAACACAAGGTGAACTTGATCAAACAAGAACCTCATCAATGAATTGTGACATATTTAGGTCACTTGTAAAAATATTTTCAATATGGAAGGATTCCAAAAATAAAACAAAAGTGATCATTTTTGTGAAGATTGTGGTTGAACATAAAAATATTGTGTATTGGCAAAAACTTTGCAAACATTAATGTCACATGCAAGGCTCCAAAGGAAATCAAATGGGTGTTGTAGAATATAGGAAAAACCCCATTCAAACGTTTACACAAGAAGAAGGCAAAACTTATGAATTTGTTAAAAAAACATATGAATACATTAAATGCAACTTTCATTAATTTCTTCAATAAGGTAACAAAAACAAGATTTGGATCTAGTCATGGAAGTTTTTCATCATGTCTAAGTTGTTTGACAAATAATCCAAATGGACATCAAACCACTAATTGCCCAAAGTATGGGGACATTGAGTTGAAATGTGCCAAGTAGGGTGGATCCCACCAAATTGACAATTGTGGGATGAAATGTTCGCATTGTAGTTTGTATGGAGGAAGATAAATATTGTAGGAAAGCAAAATTGGAGGCAAGTCCCACTACTGAAAATTTCTTGGAGGTGATGGTAGACAATGAGGCCACCACAATGGAACAATTAAATTGCATATGTGGTAAAGAAGTTCATATTCCAAGAGGTGGAAGGGTTCCCAAAAGTTGGATTCATGTTTATTTGTTTAGAAAGGATGTTAGTATTTATGAAAATATGTGAAGAATGATGGGAGGTAGAAGATATTCATCAGGTCCCAAGGGTGTTAAACACTAACATGAAATCAAAAATTCTTATTATGCACTTCATGAAAAGGAAGATTTCATTTTTGTTGATGGAAACAAAATTGAGTGTAGTACTTGGAGGGGCTCATGAAGGTGGCAAGAAGAAGAAATATGAAACAATGCAACTAAGTTGCAAGTTGAAAGGAAACCTAGTAAGGAACACAAAGAAGTGTGTTTGAATCACATGGGAAAAGGGAAAACCTTCACCACCTTATTAAGATCAATGAACATAAAGTGGATGTATTAATTGATATGGGATCTTTTATGTTCATGATCTTAATTAACACAATAAGGGAATTGGGATTGAAGGGTGAAAACATGCAAAATTATATTAAAAAAATAGTCCTTGCAATTTTTAAAAAAAATTGTGTAACAAGTAGATTAAAAAGTAAGTGATGCCTTATGAAATTGACATTTTGAATTATATGAAAAAATCAAATATGTGATATGCTAAATTTTTTGAAAGTTTCAAAATTTGTATCAACTTTTTTTTAACATAATTTCTGGAAATTGTTATGTTGTTTGTATTGTAAAAAATAGATTAAAAGTAGGTTTTTAAAGCTTCAACTTGTAAATTTCATTCATATGTTACATTTTGAAAGGATTTGGGGCCTAATTTAATGAGTTGAACACATGAAATCTATTTTATTATCCTATCAAAAAATATTTTTTGTGCATTAGATTTGAGTGTATGGAAAAATTATTTTTGAAAACCTTCACATTGTTAAAATTCAAAAATTCAAATTCAAATAAAATTATATAAAGGCCCACAATGGCTCAAACATTAATAACACATTATTTGAATTATTTGATTTGAAAAATGTCTAGTATCAACTAAAGTAATAAACTTGTGATAAATAAATAAATTACTGAAAATAATAGAGTACATTATAAATGATCATATATGATTTATTTAATATGAGTAGTACTTCCCAAAATTTATGACATTATTAAAATGCTTTAAATGTGAAAGATTTGAAATTTACCAAGTGATCTACTTTTGCTTGCTTTTCACCTTGATGCATTTGGTAGTGGGCTCTAAAAGTTACAAATTTATCATCATGAACATAGTCATACAATCTATGAGCCCAGAGTCGAAAATTTGCTTGTAAAGGTAGGTAGGATTAAAAGTTTGAGTGTCAACAAGATTTGTCTCTGACAAAATCCTTGAGGTTAGAAGGGAGCAAAAGCAATTGCCTCAAGAAAAGTCTTAAAAAATAAGCAAGGAGTTGGGAGGGAGGCATCTACAACATGTAGATCTTTTCGAACAAGATGAAATGAGGAAGTGGGTACATGTACACAAGGAGTTGTTGGAAGGAAAGTCAGTGAAACACAACAAAGACATTTATCTTTGGTAAATTCTTCAAGAAGCAAGGGAGTGGTTGAGAGGGGCAAGCTAATTTTTTTTAAACTCACAACCAAAACTGTTTTGACTACCCAAGCATTGGAAGAGGATGTTGTGGCAGTAGGAATGGAAGCACCTGAGAATGCAGACATACAAGGAAAGGTGTGATGGCAAGACATTAAATGAAAAATTCAAGTAAGCCTTAAACTTGATGGGCATGTAAATTGCTTAGCTGTGGAAGCTCTTGAAAGATTTCCAGGATGGATGGAACAAGGGTGAGTCAGGCTGATGCTTGATTGGAGAGCAATCCATTGGCACACAAGGCTTCCATCCTTGCCGCACTACACCCAACTGTCTTTCATATTAGAAGAAGGCGAGGTGCAGATTCATACCCATCTGAAAGTGTGAGGCAATATGTGAGTACCTGCCCAGTCTCTGAGTACTCATAGGATCTGAATCTAATATAACTTCAGCTGCACATAAGAGGATCCAATCTACTTGTGGACTGGTGTATTTAATCCAGAGATATGTGTTGCTGAGTGGCCAGTAATATCTCCTGTAAACTAATATTGACCTTTTGCAGCATGCAAATGTTTCCTCCTCACCCAAGATTGTTGCAAGTGGCTATGGTAGCGGGTTGCATAACTGATCTGTGATATCTCAACCTCCACCAATTCTGCTGACACCAACTACAAGATGACATACAGACTAACAACACCTTTTGTAAAACTTTCTATATTGCTTAATTGAGTTGCAAGTGAGAACAATTGCACTGAAAGTTAGCCTTGTCCACAGGACCAAGTACAACACATTTGGGCCTAATGATGAACCTTTTTCTCTCAAGCTCATAACATTATTGTTTGGTTACAAAACAAAAGAATTAGAAGGTTTTTGAACAACTAACCACCTGCTCTCACCATTTCATGCAGCTCCTTTCTTTGATATTAGTTTTTGTATGTGGTTGCCATGCTTCAAACATGGAACCGAATCAAAGAAAAGAATCACAATGTTTCTTGCTTTGTTTGCCTCCTGTGCTTGTTCTAGAATTCTGAGCTGGGTCACAATCTATCTATGAAGCAAGGTAGTTTGTTTTGTTTTGTCACGCTGAGATCTCCCAAACCATGGCACTTCATGTTGCGCTCTTGATATCCTTGGAAAGCTCTTGATGAGTAAGGTTGCACCCACTTGGTTTGAGACTGTTTGGAGCCACGGTGTGGGAGCTATTGATTATTGAATCATTTTCTCAATGAAATAAAATCAAAACTGAAAACTGTATTGGAATTTGGGGGTGTTCTTCATGTTATTGGAAAGCCCTCGGCAAGTGAGATTTAATAAAGTTTATTTCACAATTTTCAGAGAGATATTGATTTTTGGAGTAGATTTTGCAGCTAGAAATTCAAACAAATGGCAAAAATTGGGTTTGGATGAATGTTTTCACACTTGGGCCCTCAATTTTTGCACATTGCCAAATTTTTAAAAATTTGATTTCTGAAAATGTAAAAAACAAAGAATGTGTTCACACTTGGGCCAACAGGCACAGGCTACACTAGTATCAATGAATGTAGAGTGGATTAATTCTTTAGCCAGCACCACAAGGACAAGATCTAACCGCAGTTGGAAATTAATGATATTAATGTTAATTAATTATGAAATAAATTCTTTGAGAAATGAAGAACCAAACCCTGTCAGCCAATTTTTTTGGTGCCAAATTTTGCTCAAATGAGAAATTGTTTTTGGCGCTATGGCTCCTGTGAAGGCTTTTTTTTGTGGAAAATTTTGAAAAAAATCAGCAAAAATGTAGGATTTTTGGACCATCTTCATCGTCCTATGGATGGTTGCCATTATGCCTGTTGCAGACATTTTCCATTGAAATGTGTTATCCTTATGCCCGTTGCACAGAAGCAGTGGAGGCCATCATATTTCATCACTTGAAACCTTTCAAAAAACAACAATGCACAGTGCACCAACAATCTTTGGATGCTCCAAATCTTCCAACATGAATATCACAACCACAACACTTTCCTTTTGTATCGACTACACATGATCAGAAGATTAAAACCACAGTGAAGGACAACAGACAATAGCAATGTCATTAGATGACAGACATATACAAGTGATCAACTGTCAACTGGGTTTCAAGTTTCAACTCAAGTTGACTTGAGTTTGATGAATACTTTAAGGAATTCAGAATTCCACCACTCCAAAAAGTCATTCGAGCTAGAGATATTTTTGCCCATTGTTTGAATTCTGCTTGCACATTAGTAACCCGACTTGCGTTGCACTGCACTTCCAACACATACACCTATAAACTGCACCTCAAATCAGTCAATAAACTGCAGGCACATTTTGCAGATACCAACAAGAATCACACAACCGTGAGAAAACCACACCCATCAATAACTGCACACACATTTTTTGCAAATCCCAACAAGAATTCATGCAACAATTGGATAACCCATTGATCAATAACTGCAGGCACAATTTGCAAATTCAGTGGTACTTGTGGTTCATATACATACAATCAACTTTGACTTTGACAAAGAACTCTTTCCATGGGTGTGTTCAGGGACTAAGGGTCTCTTTCCATTAGGCTGCTGTGATCACAGAATCCACAGCAGCCTAATGGAAAGATGTCCTAATTTGTATTAATGCCCACTCTTGGGGTATGGGCTCTATACTTGTGAGTAGATAGATGTGTTCAAATTTCAAACCTGTAAATCCTTCCATCATCAAGGTGACTAATCAACAGAAAGCAAGAGAAGTAAGAATGTGCCTGTTGGAGGAGGACTACTGAGAGTACACCAACCCAGATGCAAATCACTGGCATCATTCGAACTGTGAAAGACACAGTACTGTAGAAATCATGAACAATTAGTTAATTTGATGACATGAATTTCTTCCTGAAGATCATACAACTGTAGCTATTGTTATCCCTGCCATTGGAGGAGGAGCACTGAGAGTCCACCACCCCAGATGCAACATGCTAGCAAACATTTGAACTGCAAAAATACAGTACTGGAGAAATCACGAGTAGTTGAACATGAATTTCTTCCTGAAGATCACAGAACTGTAGCTATTTTTATCCCTGCCTGTTGGAGGAGTACTGAGAGTCTCCCCCCCTCCCCCCAAAAAAAAAACAAAATTGGGAATTTTTTGTTAAATAACAAAATATAATAATAAGATAATATATAGCAATAAAATTATAATTTTAAAA
>Ga0116227_10007789_pt1 | contig 20668 bp, 16 predicted proteins | sample S1TSphgellanicum_FD_89693 | JGI IMG/M metagenome (GOLD analysis project Ga0116227, IMG submission 89693) | Host-associated microbial communities from peat moss isolated from Minnesota, USA - S1T2_Fb - Sphagnum magellanicum MG | ecosystem: Host-associated > Plants > Peat moss > Unclassified...
CGGTTGTTTGAAAAGAAAAGTTTTTTTAAAAAACCAAAAACATCAACCAAACATTGTTGAAATAACACACCTGTGCATTATGCATGGGGTTCACACTAGTCATGGATATAAAAGACAAGTGATATAAAAGACAAAACAAGAAATAGTTTTCAATGTTTAGACAAAAGCAAGTGAGTTGATTTTCACACCGCAAACCTTAAAAAAGTAGTCAAATACAATTTCAAGCTACACTACTACTGTGTGCAAAGATTTGCTTGAAGAAGTTTTATGGTAGAAAGTTCAATACCTGAAGGCCAACAGCACAATTTTCTCAAGAATGATGGAACAATGTATCATAAGTGTACAGTAATGCCTGAAGGCTAGGTCATTCCTCAAATAATGGGCCCCTGAGGTTGGAGGCCAGGCATTATTTCAGAAATGCCCTGGCCTGAGGGTGTTGCATGGTATAAAAATCAATTCTTTTCATCATTTAAAACAAAATTTACTTTTTTTTCCTGTGATACACTACAATAAGTATAGGAGGTCTTCATGAATATTAAATATAAGTAAATATAAGAATATAAGTGTAACAATCACACCCTAAAATTCAAAAAAATCGTGGAAAAATGGCAACTGTATTAAAATTATAAAGGGAATAAGCAAAAGAGTATTCCTGTTTCATCTTTGTTGTCCCAGGATGGGCAAATTCACCACAAAAGAAACGCTGATGATAATGGTGATCTTTCAAACATGAAAGTGTGGATGGAAAAAAATCATCCAAATGTGCTTGCACAACCAGATGCACAGTGTTAGGAGCTGCAAAAGATTAGTCCTGAAAGCCTTTTCCACAAGGTGTCAAATGGTGTGATTTCAGGTCATTGTCATTTTTCCATCTTTTCACAGCTCACCAAATAAGAACACCTTCAAAAGGACCACTGGAGTCAAAAGCCTTGAGGTATCCCAAAAATTGACCGGAAGTCAGTCAGAAAGGGTGTTCTTACCTTTCTCTTTAGTCTTTGGTGCTTTCTCTTTGCTTCAGTACGTTAGAAAAGCTCAAACCTCCAGGATGCCAGAGCTGAAAGCTTCCAATATATGTATTGGCTAAGCGAAACTGGAAGCAAAAGAGGTGGAATTTCGGGTTGTAAAAAGCTCTGATTTCACACTGTCTACTCAGCCGTGCGATCGTGGGTCTAGACCAGTGTTGGGCGGTTCTTTACTTAGAACCTCAGCTTCTGGATCCACATGTAAATGGAACCAGGAAATCTGCTTCTGGGTCGAGTTCTTTAAAAAACTTCTGGCTTGGGTTCTGGTTCTGGTTTTGGAACTCAGATTGGGTTCTGTTCCAGTTCCAAGTAACCTAGACTGGAACTGGCAATTAGCCTTCAGTTCTAGTCTATTAAAAAAACAGTCCCAAATCTGGTTCCAGTTCCAGTTCCACACACCTGAAATTAAAGATATAATTGGGGATCTAGTTATTCCAAAAAGAAGAATTCTGATTCTGATTCTGAAACTGGTTCCAAAAATCAGTTCAGTTCTTCCTAACCAGGATGGCCATTCTAAGTTACAAACCGGGTACCAGCTGAACCACTGATCCCTACCAGCACCCAATGCACTTTTGCTAACATTACACATCCTTTTTGCTAGCAATAAACTTCCCTTTTGTGGACCTCAAAATGCTGCCATTGCAATACCATTTTTTTGGTCAGCCAACTGGGCAGTTGTTCATCTACACATGCACCCGAATTGGCGTAGTCAAGATTGACCAAACTTCCCAAACCACCAACACAGTCAGCTACGAGTCATTCCAGCCCAGATGATCATGTTACTAGAGCGCAATAAAATAACAGTTTCATCGAAAAGTTTTCATTCAAGGTGAACTTTGTATTGGGGAAATTTATTATGGGTTTTTGGAAGGGCAAAAATTTTTTTGGGGCCTTGGCTCTGCCTTTCTATTGGCCATTGCTTCCTATTGCATTGTCAAAAATGAACTCATGTTGCTCTGCCTGATCCTTTGTGCAAGTAGAGGTTTGATACTAAGGCTCACTTTAGTCTAGGGTCCAGGGTCCAATTTTGTAGGAACCAATTTGTACTGATTTGAAGCTAATTGAATCCTTGAGTTGGGACTCTACCTTGGTCCCTAGCCTGATTCTTGGTTCTCCAAATCAGGAGCTCTCCTTTCAGCAGTGTTTTTTCGTCCGAACCAATTGATTTTCCCTCCAAAACAGGTGCCATGTAGGTTCAGCCTCAATTTGCCACTTTTTGGTCTTGGACCCTTGTCTAAAGGCATTGGGACCAATTTAAAAACTTTCAACCAATAAGCTTGCTAGAATTCATTGGTCCCTGGACCTTGGACCCTCGTCTAAAGTCGACTTACATTTGAAGTATTCCAGTCAAACCCGAGACCCTGCTCTCACGGGCAATCGTAGACCAACCCCACCAACCACCCAGGCTAAAAGTGGTCGAAGACCCAACGCAAGGTTCTTTTGGGCATAAGAAGCTATAGGGCGTGCGTTTCAGAGGGTATTTGTTGGCGGAAATAGAGCCAAGGTGGTGTTTGTTTGCGATTGTTGCAGAGCTCGAAGTTCGCTTGCGATGGCTGTCGCACACGCTATGGCTGCTACCCCTGTGACCAACACTCGTTGCAGTCTCTCAGGAAACGGGGAGGCTAGCACAAGTTTAGTGGCATCTTCTTCAGGCACCAAGGTCACGAGGGCAGTTTTATCGGGGTGCAGGGACAAGAAGCGCGTCGTGTGTCTGCGACGACGGCAGGGAAAGGATGGCCGTCAATTCAAGGAACAATCCTCCTTGAATGTGGGGTGCTTAAGGGAGACGTTTTTGCAAGTTGAAAGTTTTGGCAGGGAAGGAAGTGGGAATTGCCATCCCTCCAAGGGCGGTGTAATGGCGATTAGGGCTGGCAGTGCGGGGGTGCTGGAAGGTGCGCCTCCTGCAACTCGTGATGAGCCCACGATCGTGGAAGTAGATCTCGGAGATCGGAGCTACCCTATCTACATTGGCGCTGGTTTGCTGAACCAACCGGAGTTGCTACAGAGGCACGTTAAGGGGAAGAAGGTATGGAATGCATTATTCTCTATGCCTGCTCTCTGTGCTTGAAACAACAAAAACTCTCTCAACTTTTGGTCTTCTCAACCTTACCCCATACCTGTCATTTTCCCTCATCAGAATCCAAGGTTCCTGAACAGAGCCCGGGGGTTGACATGCTCTTGCCATACGGACAGTAAAGATCTGAGGATAGTCTGGCATAACGCGTGATGAACTACCAGAGCCTAGCTTAGATCTTGCGCTCATGTATATCTGGTCCGACTTTTCCTACAAAGTGCAGTTTTTCTGGATAATATATATCTCAGTTGGCTTATAGATTGAAAGGAGCCAGGGAAGAGTTTACCTCTGTTGAGATCAAGAGTCAGCATCAAAGCTTGTTTCACTTGGTCTGCAAATCTGACTTATCTGCAGAAGCCTGTGTGTATAGAAAAAGTAGGCATAATTGTGTTGGTGAGTCATCCTTCAAGCAAGCAGTGGTGGTTCTTTATGTGATGAATGGAGACAAACTTGGGCCTTCTATTGAAACTGTGAAGGTGGAATTTGTTATATCCTTGTTTAGTACTTGGATTGTGCTTGACAGTTTGATGGAATTAATTTGCCTGCATCTTACTTCAACTAGAAGTCAGGTCCTCTGGGGACAGAAGCTGACATACAGACACATTCATCTGTGTAATCTACTGGAAATTTGTTATGAGGCAGCCAATCTCTTCTAGAAGTTTGTGATAGGTGTCCAAGTCAATATACCTGACTTTGCTTAACTCATGATTTCAGGTGCTTGTGGTCACAAACACAAAGGTGGCACCACTTTACTTGGACAGGACCATAGCAGCCTTGAAGCATGGAAGATTCAATGTGGAGGTTGAAAGTGTGATTCTTCCAGATGGTGAGAAGTACAAAGATCTCCCAACCTTGATGCAGGTCTTCGACAAGGCTATCCAGACACACATGGATAGACGATGCACATTTGTGGCTTTGGGGGGTGGAGTAATTGGTGACATGTGTGGCTATGCGGCTGCCTCTTATCTTCGTGGGGTTAATTTTATTCAGATTCCCACAACTTTGATGGCCCAGGTGAAAGCAGATCTTCAACATGAACCTTTGCATCCTGTCTAGATAAATTGATCCTGCTTCTTTCCTTCGTATTGACATCATATAGTTTTTGGTACTTGGATGCTGCAGGTGGATTCTTCAGTTGGAGGAAAGACAGGAGTCAACCATCCCCTTGGAAAGAACATGATTGGTGCTTTCTACCAACCTCAGTGTGTGCTTGTCGACACTGACACCCTCAACACATTGCCTGACCGGGAACTTGCATCAGGTGTTGCTGAAGTGATTAAGTATGGTCTTATCCGTGATGCCAAATTCTTTGAGTGGCAAGAAAAGAACCTGGAAGCCTTGCTTGCAAGGGATCCTGCAACATTGGCATATGCGGTCAAAAGATCATGTGAAAACAAGGCAGAGGTTGTATCTCTAGATGAGAGAGAAGGTGGGGTTCGTGCAACATTAAATCTTGGCCACACTTTTGGGCATGCGATTGAAGCAGGTATTGGTTATGGTGGTTGGTTACATGGAGAAGCTGTTGCTGCGGGCACAGTCATGTCTGCTGATATGTCTCTTCGGATGGGATGGATTGATGAGACCTTGTTCAACCGAGTTTTGGAGCTGCTCAAAAGAGCTAATCTCCCAGTGTCTCCTCCTGATTCCATGAACATTCAGACATTCAAGAGCATCATGGCAGTTGACAAGAAGGTTGCTGATGGGCTCTTGCGGTTGATTCTTCTCAAAGGATCTCTTGGGAACTGTGTTTTCACTGGAGAATATGACCCCAAAGCCCTTGACCAAACACTTTCAGCCTTCTGTAAATCTTAGTGTTTTGCTGTCATATTATACATATCATTACTGAAATTAGAATATCTGGAGGATGCAACCTTCAGGCTCCTGAATTTGGCTTCTCTATTCGCATTTCTCATGAACTTGAGATTTGAGGCTTTATTGATATATTTATTGACACTACAGGTTGGGTAACATTTTGTAACCCGTACAAGTGTTGATCAATTCATGCATATGATTTGTTGATGTATGAGTTCCTAATGCTTTCCCTTGAACCATCCTCTGCACCACTCCCAGGGAAAAACCAGGTCTATCAGGAGATTGAACACACAGTTTTTAGCATCAGTTTTGATCTCTGAAAGAAGTTTATAGTTGTAAAGGTTCATGATAGGAGGCCAAACTGACGAGTGCACATGCCTATGTTTTGCGAGAGCTACCATGAGACAGTTTCTCTCTAGAACCCTTCAGGACAGAACTCAGAACCTTCAATAGTGTCATCGAATCGCCTATGTGCTGAACCAAATGTGCGTCTTGCACCCCCCATACTTTTATGTACCTGTCATGCAACACCTGTGTGGTTGTTGGCATGGCTGACTGATTGGTGGACTAGACTGGCTGCATGGAGCTTGAGCTTAGTGCCTATAGTTGGACTTGGAGAATGGAGTGATCAACCCCCTGGATATGTGCACGTTAGGGCCTATAGGAGAATCCATGATTTATAAGTAGTAATAGGGTGAATATAGCTATGTGATATGGAATTTGGTGAACTTATAAATTTTATATATTCGTTTTCTGATTTAATTTACCAATGTTTGATCAAGGAAATATTTAATAAACAGCATTGTAGGCAACAACTCTACTTCATCATAAATATCCCCATAAGATCATTTTAAAACGTATTCAAGATAATTGCAACAGATCAATCCAAGAGCATTCAATGGACAACTGATTAACACCATTTACTTCACATTCTGTCACATAGTGCACATCAATCAATTTAGTCACTGGGAAACCACATGAAAGATAAATCAAACTGAAAGGCAAGTTGAACAGACAATATATATATTGTGAGTAGTTGCAAGGTGAATAAAGGGCATGCATTTCACTTTACAGGGGATTCAAACAGACACACCAAGTCTAGAAGCTTGCTGTAAACATGGGAACAATTTGTTACTGAAAGAAGATTTAAGCAAAGCCAAACCCAATCTATCTGACTTACTAATTGCAATGTTTTGTCAGAACATCAAGTGACCCAACACACACCAGTGCACCTTCCATTGGAAACCTATTATGACTCGCTTGTGGATGAACTGCAAAATCAGTTGTCAATTCTCATCATGATGCAAGTTACGCATCTGCAAGCTGCCTTCCTCCAACAGCCTCTGAATACCAGTCATGCAGTGGTTCATGACATCTTCCTTACCATCACCTTCAAAGAGCGTCGATGCCTTGTTGACTGATGACAAAACACTAATGCAACCCATGAAAATAACAAGAACAGCTATTTGATCATCATGATCTTCTTCATGTGCATGCAGAAATATTGCTCGGATACTGTTGTATTCTTGCAGCAGCGCCTAAGCTGTCAACTTCATGAGCTCTCAAGTCCTGCTCCACTAGACACTCATGGTCAAAAGCTCTACATCTGCTTATCACAACATGAGCTATCGCTCCTGCACCATGAGCAGTTGATGGTTCACCAGACGTGGACTGATCACATTGACCTTGAATTCCTCCTCTCCTCTTTTTCACCTACTCTACATCTGCAACTCATATAGTAATCCCAATTATATCTTATTAAAAACCAAAATGCATCTTAGACTACAAAGTTTTAGACCACAACCCAGAAGCTTGAAACACCAACCCAGCTCACAATCTTAGCTTATCAAATGTTCTTGTCCTCCCACCTCATGTTCCAAATATCCTACTCATGAGAAAGAGAAAGATTGACAAAAGAAAACAAACTAATTATATTCTTGTTTGTGTTGTTGGGTTTTGAGCTTTTGTGATGCAAAATTAGGGTTGATGAAACCTTCATTGGATGTAATAGTACTATCAACCACTGAAAGCAGAAGATGACAAAAGTGCGGTAGTTGATGGTGAAAGGAGGAGGTGTTCTTGTCGATAGTTTGTTTGGCTTTTCTATGATTTGTTTCTTGTGGGTTATGTTCGATGGTGTTCTAATGGTGATTGGGTGTTTTGATAGTGCTTGGCATTGGTGTTGTGTTTGATGTGTTGATTTCTGATTGGGTGTTTCAACAATGCTTGGTGTGGGTGTTGTGTTTGATGTGTTGACTTCCAAATAGGTTTCAGCTATTGTCAAGATGTTGTGTTGGTTTTTAGAGGATGCTCATCATGGAGCTTGGTGCTTCATAGTATGCGAATGGTAGCACAATTGTGTTGGGGTAGCTAAGTTTTTCTTCTTTTCCTAGTGTTTGCATAAGTTGGTGGTTTTTGAGAAGAAAGAGATGGGTTGGTAGTGTTTGAAACCTTAGAAGGATAGTAGGGGATGAATGCCTGGCTATTACTGAATAGTTTGACTATGGAGATATGTCTTCCTTTCAATGTGGCATACATTTTAGAAGAAAGGAGATGGGAGTAGTAATAGACTTAGGGGTCACATTGGAAGAAGTGATGAAAACCTCTAGGGACTTCATGAGTGGTCAATGGTAATGTGTAGTGATGTGTTAGAGTTATTGTGCAAATTTTGTGGCAATTGTGTTGAGTAAGTGATTTAGGGAGAAAGAACATCCACAAATGTGGGAACTCCGAAAGGAAGCTTTGGTTGTGGGAAAATTTATTGGAAATCATTCTAGAGTTCAAAATTTCTACTTTTTCCAACATCCTAAGTTGCTATATGTTTCTTTGTTGCTTTGTGACAACATATGTAATTTGATGTATTTGAATGTGGTGTTTTTGGTTGTGAGCTAATTTATATATTGGGATATGGCATTGTCTATTTAATGAGCACACGATTCCATGAGAGTGGTGGGGGAGAGGATTTTGTGACTATTGGAATTGCCAACAATATGACTAGTGGGCTTGTTAAGAGAAAAATTAGAGTGAATTGATCCCTCATGATTGATTGGACTTGTAGATTAGAATTGATTACATAAGTTAACAGATAATTAGACGTTATAACATAATTATTGTCACTTTGTACAAATGCTCTTGTATTTATGCAAATCTTGAGCCATTGGTTGTAATAGTTGTGATTATGATTGGGATATCTCTCTCTTTTTAAGTTACATTTCTTCCCTTTTCCCTTACCTGGTCATCAAGTCCAATGTTTGATCCTAATGTTATTGTTTATATTCCTAGACTCGTTGATGCCTAATAGTTGGTGCCATGAAATCAAGCGTGATAGGCAGGGTACTTGAAATTTTTTTTAGCACACATGATGTACATAGGACAAGGAGTGCAAGCCACCACCACATAACATTATCGTTTATTGTTGTTGCCAACTGAAATGCAACAATTGCCCCTTGATCCTAGCTTTAACATTGGAAGTTGTTGTAAAAACATTGAAACAAAAAGCGCAATAGCCAAGAAACAATTCAATCTAAAACCCAACTTTTTATCTCACTTCTAATTCTTGTTGGAAAACATTCAAATCTATAACTACATTTCATGTCTTCATTTGCTTCATAATAAGTATTATTGAAAAGCCTTGAAAGCATGTTGAACTCAAACTTAATATCGCAAAAAAAATAAAATTATAAAACCCATCAGCAAGAGTTTACAAGAACCCAATAACAAGAATTTGTAAAACCTATCACATTCTCTCTTTCTGTGGTTGCACATTTAAGTAGGTCATGGATAAAAATGTAACTTGTGGGTTATGTTTTGTCATCCAAGAATAGAGCTTGATTTGCTTTGGAACATGATGTGGAAGATGAATCACCTATAGATGGAAGATTTTTCTAGCCCATGAATAAACCTTATATTCTCACATGGGAACTTTATGACATTTGATCTAATTAGCTTGCAATAACAACAAGTTTAGCATTATCTCCTCCAATTCTTTGTACATGAAGTTAAAGTTCCTTCACCTTTGCAACTATAACACAAGCTTTTCATCAACCCATCTCATTTGTACATGTTGTAAGTTCAAACGCATTATGGATCTCCTATTCTACAACAAATTATATTTGTAAACACAAGGTCACTACCTTTGTTTCATGCTACAGTATTCAAGATAAAAATAAATTAAACACCATTCCCAAAAAAAAAAGACATGATGTATTCAACTTATTCCAATGACTTGCAAACAACAAATAGCTCAAAGGAAGAAGCTTCCTACCCTATTGGAATGCTCATGGTATACGTAGGGAGCTCAAGGACATACCATGTGTGTAGCTTTCGCAATAGCCAAGTCAATCACTTGAACTCATTGGGCCTTTACAACTTATAGTCATTTAACTTGAGTCAACTTCAAGTTCTTTTGTTTGCCATGCTACTTCCACAATTAAAACCAACCTATTAGTATAGACAATTATGTATTGAAATTAGAATAGCAAAGTTTGCATTTGAACATCACTTGGGCATTGGCAAGAACTTCCATAATGGACAAAAGAAATGAGAGGGTGGAAGCTCTTGCAACTTGCAACCCTTCTTGCCTTATTTCTTTCCTAAACCCTATTACCATGTGGAGGGCCAAGATTTTCCCATGTTAATCCAATAATGAAAACCTAAAACTTTGAAATGTCATTTCAATAATTAAGATGTCAACTTGCCTTATTTTAAAATTACATGCCTACCATTTAGTAGTTGTACACTTACTTCTATGTTAGCTAAAGGTTAGGCATGGATAGGTGAAAGTTGTTCAAATTCTACAACAACCACCATGAGCCATCATGAAACTTGTTGGGCTTTTATTACAATTTGAAGTCCTGAATTATGACAATCTAAAACTCATCAAAGAAGTTTTTCCTTACAAGAGGTCTAAAGCATGCATGTGTTTCTTTTATATATGTTTTCAAATTTTATTTTGTGTTTTTTACTCATTAAAACATGCCCCCAATAGTTGTGAAATATGCATATGAATGGATTAAAAAAATTCTTGGTCATCAATGTGGGAAAATTTACTTTGTGCAAAGCAAATAACTGCATAATTTTTGGAAAGTAGAGTAAAAAAAATTGAAACAACATTACATGACACTTTTAAGAACTTTGACCAATGTCACATATGATACATTCATGTAATTCAAAACTTCAATATCTAAAGGTGTTGAATTTTTTTGGTGTTCAAATCACACAATTCTATTTTTATATATTCAAGGATTATTTTTTACACACTTTAGCATCTTTTCACCCAATGAAGCCAAGTTAATTGCCCTCTACTATGTTGGTGAAACATTCTTTAAACTAAATAACATGTGATGATCTAAACAAAAGATCCCTAGTTGGTAATGAAGGTAGTTTTGTACCTATCTTTAGGGGTAATCATAATTTGATGAAATCCCAAAAATCAATCTAGAAATGAATAGATATCATGCCTTGCTATTGCATCTAAAACTTCTTTTGTAAACAAAAGAGGATATTGATCTTTTTTTTTTAAAAATTAGTTTGCAAAAATCAATGCAAATATGAAACTTTTCAAGTTTTTTCAATACCATAACAATTGAAGATAACCATGTGGTTTGGTCCACTAGTTAAATGAATCTTGGAACCAAAAAAAATATTCATACCCTATTTAATGATAATTGCATAGTTGGGATTCATTTGGTACTTGGTTTGATGAGCTAAATGAATAGAAATATCCATCTCAATGTAGTGCAAGCAATATGAGGTGGAACACCTTTGAGATTTTATAACTCCAAGCAAAAACTTTTTTGTACTCCCTAAAAAGTTGTTCAACATCTACAATTAGTGTCAAATCCAAAATTGTGGTTGATTTTTCATGATTTATGGCATTTTTGGAATTTATGTAGGTTGCAATTGCATACTTGTTCATCCTTAAGTAGTGTCCACCTAGAAATATAAGAATCTTGGACTTGAATTGTGCTAGAATAATATTGACTAAAATTGATCCTTTGGTACATTGAAACTATTTATTGAATTTGGCAATAGATTATTATACTAAACTAGTTAAGTCTTTCAATAAACTTATTAGTCCAATATTAAAGAATTTAGGGCTTATTGTTAAAGAAATGTTCTCCTCTTCATCAAAAATCCCATTGAGGAAATTATACAAACTAGTATTTTTGGCCTTTTTGTGTTACCATCATATCTTTTAACACCTATTGTCCTTATTATGCCATTCCTTTATATGGTAATCAAATTCATGTTCTAGTCATGTGAAGCCTTAAAATCTTTCAACTAGGCTTTAGTAAGGACCACGGAGTAATTGGCATTAAGGACATTTTTTTGATTGTAGTGGAGTTTAACTATGTAAGGAATTCCATGGATGTGAATTTTAAATCTTTAATTAAGCCTATTGGTTTAATTGTTGTTCAATTTGCTGTTTTGAAGTTGTAAGTGAAGCAATTTGAAAAAGATACACATATTGTAGAAAAAATAAAATTTTATTCAATCTTTGAAAGGGTACATATCAAAGGTAGCAAACACCTCTTGAGATCAACATAATTGACAATGAAAAGTTAATTAATGAACAATTAACTACATTCATCTAAATTCTACATTTTAACTTTCCCATTGAATTTGAAGAATGTAGGCTATAAGTGTTTCACAGTTGAATCATTCTTTTGAAAAATGTATCTTCTTTTTAATTGTTTAAGGGGAATTTGTTTCTTTAAGAGAAATGTTTTGGTGAGGATGTTTAAATCCATACTTCCACTGAGGTAAATCATTCACTTTTAAATTGAGTCCAAAATTGTATACACACCATATGTGTTTTGCTTTTGGAATTCCTTTGGTGAAGATGTTTACTAGCATAGTCTTTGTAGGACAATACTTTACATTGCTGGGACCAACTTAGACATGTTCTCTTATAAAATGGTGTTGAATTTCTATATTTTTAATCTTGCATGATATTTAGGATTAGTTGTAAGAGCAATTACACTTTGATTATTACAATTGCAAATAAAGCTTGAATTGAAATGATTTTCACCACTTGTGAAAAAGTTTCTTGATAATCAAGATTGGCTATTTAGGAATAGCCCTTAGCCACCCATCTCACATTATAACATCAATGGATCCATCTACTTTTAGTTTAAGTTTGAAGACCCATTTACAACCAACATCTTTATGATCTTTCGGTGTTTCAACTAATTGACCACATGTCATTTTTAATCAAAGAATTATACTCTTGTTGGAGAATTTCCAACCGTTTAGTGGAATCATCTCTTTGTTTAGCCATATCAAGACTTTTAGGTTCTGAATTTATCTATTTTGTAATTAAGTCTTGAATAAATGTTGAATATTTCTTGCCAGTTTGGTCAACATGATTATCCTTCACTTTAGAAGTAGGTTTTGAAATACAACTTGATTTCCTTATTTTGAAAGTTGAATCATTGAAAAATGGAACATTTCCTTCATGGGCATCTTGGTCCATTTGGTGATTATCAATGTCATTGATCGTAAAATGTATCCATTAAATTATCAACATCAAAAAGTAGATCAATATCCATGTTGTAATTGATACTTTCTTCCAAATTTCTTGGAATGTTTTCATTGCTTGCATTGTCACCATCTTGTGGAAGAGTTATTGGTGGTACAACATTTGGTGGTGGGGTAAGATTTGGGGTTGGAATAGGTGGTAATGGAAGGGGGTTTGCATTGTAAGGTACTATTATTAACCCTCCATTGGAGATTGTATGAAAGTCTTGATCCAGATGTTTTGATTTTAATTAAAATTGGTTTAAAATCCATTAAACACCACATCTCTACTCACAATGACTTTGTTGGATTGTATATCATATAATCTACAACCCTTCACATTTTCATTATAACCAAGTAATTTATGAACTTTAGTTTTGTTGTACAATTTTTTCTTAACTTGAAAGGAACATGAACATAATAATCACACCCAAACATTCTTACGTGATTCAATGAAGGTTTGTATTTAGTCCACACCTCCTTTGGTGTTTTATTTTCTAAAATAGTATGTGCACATTTATTTTGAAGATAACAAGTTGTGAGAATAACTTCGGCCTAAAATTGATTCGGTATATTGGATTGATGTAACATGCATTTTGCAATCTCAACAAGATTTATATTTTATTCTCTTGACAACATCATTTTGTTGTGATGTATAAAGAGTTATAAGTTCCCTTTCTATGCTTGAATTATTGCAAAATTCTCTAAAAATTTTGGAAATATATTCCCCACCATTATCATTCCTTAGTTTTAAAATTTTCTTCTAGGTTTGATTTTTGACAAGGACTTTATAGGCTTTAAATTTATTAAGCACTTCTGATTATTTTTTTGAAAGAGGATAAACTATTTTTTTCAAGAAAAATCATCGATAAAAGTTTTTAAAAAATTGCTCCTCCAATTGACAATATTTGCATAGGACCACATATATCATAATGAATTAATTCCAAAATTTCTTTTGCCCTTCTACTTTGACCAATTGGAAATCTAATTTGTTGTTACTTTCCATGAAGACAACTAGGATAAAAAATTAGTCTTTGTCAAGGTTTTATATTCATCCTCTTATTGTTTCATTTATTGACCTTAATTTCAAATGTTGTTCACTAATGTGACCCGTCCTTTTATGCCACTTGTTAATGTCTAAATTATCTTTTCATGTTTTTTTCATTACTATTGTTGGACTTATTGGACAATGGTCCAATCCTTTTATTAGTAAAATTTCCTTTCTTCATTTAGAAATTGGATTTCTCTTTTGTCAAAAAAACATTTGATGATGGCTTTCCACTTAAGGTTTCATTTGGTTTTCTCGTTAATTCTTCTTGGAAAAATCTTGCATTGCAGTTTGGAGAGTTATGGCTTCAGTGTTATTCAAAATATCTACAAAATTTCAATAAGAATCATAAATACTTTCTAGCAAAAATTCAATTTGTTCATCAACATCTATTGTTGCAGCTACAATAATCAAATCATCAAGTATGGTTCTAAACACATGAATATGTTTGCCTATATTTTTATCATCTTCCATTTTAATCTTGTGGGGTTTTTTTGTTTAAAATACACACGATTTGAAATATTATGTACTTGACAAATAGTTTATAATTCATCCCACCCTACTTTAGTTGTGTTTGACCTTGTTATATGATGTAAAAAATAATTTCTAACCCCATTTATCAATATTTGTTGGGCAAACATGTTTCTATCTTCCCGATCAACAAGACTCCTTAGCCTAGTTGAAGGCAAAGGAGTAGCACATGCTTCGGTGGGAGCAATTGGCTTTGGTTTGCTTCCATCCACAATGGACCAAACTTTTTCTTTCTTTAAAACAAAATTTATTCTTATTTTCCACGTGGAGTAATTATCCTTGTCTAATATATCAATGTGATGCAACTCATAAGGTGAAACATTTTGACTCATGATTGAATCTTTAAATTAACACTTCCATTAAGTATTTCATAAAATCCACCAAATATATTAATATATTGTTTCCAAGATCATTTAATCACATTTGAAATTTTTTGTATAATTTCTTCAATGACCTTTATATTGTTAATAATGATGTTAATGCTTGAAGTTAATTTATACATTGTGACTAATTTTTATTTATATAACCATCATTTTGATACCATGGAACAATTTGAAACACACACACACACACATATTGGAGAAAAAAAATGTTTTATTTAGTCCTTGAAAGGGTACATATCAAAAGTAACAAACATGTCTTGAAATTAACATCTATTTAACAATTATGAAAAGGTAATTAATAAATAGATAATTACATTCATATGAATTCTACATTTTGATAATAAGGGGTTGGTTTGACAAATTTTTCTTCAACTCTTTAGTATTGATATTGACTTTAAACCCTCCATATAACAAGATGCTTTCTATAATGTTTTTGCCAACCTGGACTTGGATGACAACCACATGATGGTCTATGGCCACCAAAGTAATCATAAAATTAGTTTTGGGTGTTTTAGTAACTTTCAAAAGATAAAGTTTGGAAATAACATACTTCTTGAGGTCAAGTGAAAAATGGAAAATTGATTGAAGGTTAGGGTGTATTTGTTTTCTAGTAGTTACTTGCCAATTTCTTATGGAAACAATTATCTCATATCTCTTTTATTTCGATAGTGAATTCTTGTAGATAATTCAATAGAAGGATTATGATTGAAGTTTTCTTTAGTGGTTTGCTAATTTAACTAAATAGGAAATCCTACTTTCACATGTTATGAATAACTACTTCAAAAGATTTATACAAATTTTCCTCTTCTTCCCATTTGATAATTGATTTGGATTTGAAAGGTTTTTTTTGTGCTTGAAGGCTACATTTTTTAATACTTTGTTTATTGTAATTATGGCAATAACCATATTTACCAATGAATCCTCCTTCATGGGTTTGCTTTTTGCCATGGAAGAATTTGTTTTGTCTTCAAACATCACATGTGTTGCCAATTTGTGTAGATAGATGTATTTATGGTGGTTCAATTTTCCACAAATCCAACATCAATAAAGAAAAGAAGTACCTTGTTTAGTGACAAAAGTTTTAGTTTCTCTAGGTTGGAGTTTCACTAGAAAAAAAATTTATTGTTTGCAACCAATTTTTGCAAATTATGAATGTTGTTTGCAACTATTTTTTAGTTGTAAACAACATTCTAAAATAGGTGCAAACAACATTTTTTAGTTGCAATAAGTTGTTGCAAATAACATTTTTTTTAAATGTTTGATTGTCTTCTTCTCTTTTATATCAAAACCTCATTGATTGAAGATGACTTCTTTTTCTTCATTTTATTATTAGGATTGTTTGAATTCATGTGCCATTTCTCCTTTACATGCCTTAGTTTTCTTGCAATGTCCACACTAATTTGAAATATAGGAAGGTTGCCCAATGTAAAATAACTCACGAAACACTTGAGTGAAATATGATCATTTGAAAAAATAAATAGGAACTTCAAATGCATGTCAAATGATTTATGAGAGATATAAAAAAAAGTCGGTTTGGTAGTTTTTTTTTTTTAAAAATCAAAAGAATATTGTAAAAGTCTTGAACCAAAAGTTGCAAGGCTTCTCCAAATATAGTTCACATTGAAAAATATTCACAAATTTCAAAATTTGAACAAGTTCAAATCAATCTTCTACAAACTTTTTATTTATTTTCTACAATTCTTAAGAGTCAATTCTCCATACATAGAAATCCAAACATTGAATCCAAAACAAAATCTCAACTAGAAACATGAGAATTATTTCTATAGAATCAATATATACTACCAAATTGAAAGCAAAAACGCACATTGAACAAAGGACAAAGTGCGCTCTCTTCATAGTTATAGAAAATGTCCTAAGAAAATTGAATGAGAGGCTCCTCAAAGCTTAGGAAAGAAAGTTTTTATCCTTTTTGTTGAAGGCTAATGTCAACTAATCTTGAAGGGCTATCCAAGGTTTTTTTTTGAGTAGAAGTGCTGACCAAAGAACTAGTCAATACCTCCTACCAAACCCGCAATGATTCCTCAAGGCATTGCTGCTGATGTAAAAATTACTCTATGCTGACCTAGAAAATACTTTAAAAGGTACCAATTCTGTAGTGCAATGGCTATGGAAGACAAAATTTCAAAGTTCTTATGTCTTTTAACACACAACACCAAACCAACCAACTTATATATATTAGCATTGCAATCATACTTAACACAATCACATAAGTAAGAGACAAAAATATGTATTGAAAATTAGTTTCCTATGAGGCATTGCTGGCAGGCATGCATACTTTTGTGTCGAAATCTGAGCTGCATTTAATTTGTTTCTACATAGTAGTGTTTGCTGGGTGCTGTTTGCCTAGAATCTGATAGAGGTGGACTGGAAAATACTACAAACAAGTCAAGATTCCCTCATCAAATTCTCTTATATATTCTTATGTACATATATGTATTTAAGCATGTCTATGATTGCACGGTGCATCGCAAAGCGCATCTTTTTAAACAGCCACTGACATATAAAGTCATGGGGATCTTGAACTACCAGTCTCAAACCCATTGAAATGGAGAGCACTCTTGACGAACTAGCCTGTGCATGGAAATATCATTTACCTGCAATCAACAGATTTTCTGCTAAGAGATGAATCTTTTTAATGACATTATGCAGAACATCTGGATTGAGTTAGCTCAAGTTAATTGACCATTGCTAGCCTTGTTCCGAAGGTCCTGTATGAGGAGATATACAATACTTATGCCTCTTGCAAAATGAGAAATCAACTGTTATCTCACTAGTCTTCCAAGAGGTCTCCAAGCGCAAGGCTTCTTGAGCTTGGTGGAGGGTCCAGGACCCATCATTGCCAAAAGTGCATTGAATTCTACTACCCTTCCACACTATTGAGCAACCAGTTCATGCCCACTTAACCATGCAATTATGTGCTTTAGAGAGCAAAAAAACTACTGTAAGGCACAAATTATCAATAGCCCTTCCATACTAAAAGCAACCAAAATAAATATTACCATTCATAGCAAATGTAATAATCCACTAGTGCGGCCTGTGCCATTGGCCAAGTGTTACCATGTCCTCAACTGATTTTTCTTCCAAAACCTGGTTTTTTGGAATTTATTTGAATTTTCAGCAGCAGAAATCACTTAAAAATCAATATCTCCCACATTTCTGAATCCAAATCTTACCAAATAGATTCCATTAAATCCTGCTCATCAAGATCTTTCCAAGAACAACAAAGGCACATTCCAATTCCTCTGAAATTTTCAGCTATGATTTAACTTAATTTTCAGTGAAGAAATCATTCAATATTCAAAAACTTTTGCACCACAAGTCCAAAGATCATGGAACCGAACCCTTGCACCCCTCCCCATCGTGAGCTTTCCAAAGACACCAAGAACACGATCTCAAGCATCCCGGTTCCGTGGATTTCATAACTACAAAACAAAACAAACTTCCTTCCTTCATACCTTCATAGATAAATCAGTGTTGGGCAGGTATAGTGATTTAAATATATCAGCAGGATAAGGGTAAGCACAACATTTCAAAACATGTATCTACCGAGTAAAGGTATAAAGGCTTCCAAAAAATCCCAAATCATGTAAGGGTATGAAAGCTTTGTAAAATTGTCATTCGAAGTAAGGGTAAAGGTGAATGATGAACATTTACCCTACTCTCAGGGTAAGGGTAACTATTTCATCATTTACCCCATATATATCAGGTGGGCATAAGTGGGTAAACATGGGATAAAAAATAAATTAACACAAGTATGGCACTTTTCAAAGTGAAGAAAGACAAATTACTTGTGCATTTGGCATTTCAAACATCTTATCAAAATAATTAACACACATATAATCAAATCAATCAATAGTGTAAAAAAAAATTATTCAAAGAATTTTTATAATGGAAAATGATAGTAAAATCTAAAGGGGTTCCAAAGAGCATATGGTGAGAATTGTATTCAAGATAATTAATGTAATGATTTTTTTTAAATGCCAAAAAAAATTATATACAACATTTAGTCAACATAACAATATGAAAATGCATATATGCCATATATCATGTGTTCACCTGCTTCAAAAAAATAAAGACATGGTAAGTTGAAATATTTATCAATTGAGTTAAGGTAATTAAAAAGGTAGTAAAAAAATAATCAACTAGCTAGAGTATGTATTTACTTTTTTAATATATCCAGTATGAATAGGTACATTTGGTTGTTATGAGTTGGAATGGATGGTTAAATGTTATGTGTAGAAGTGACACATCCTCAAAATGCTTAGTAAATTATTTCATGTTTATGAAATGTTATGAAATTTTGTCGGTAGTTGTGGCAGATTTTTTAATACAAATGTCTAACTTTTTTTTTAAGTTTGGAAACGTCGAATGTGAGATATTGAATGAACCAATGGTTTGATGCTTTATTTATACACACATGTCATGAACTGGATCATTATGGTTTTATTAACAATGTTATGCATTTGACAAAGTTAAATGACATCACTTAAATGGAAGTTGTAATTTGAAAAAAATGGTTTAATAATTGTTTACTCATACATATATTTATACCTACACTCAACCATTTAGTGTGTAAAGTTTTAATGTTCATGTTCATACCCCACAATCCATAGAACATTTTTGCAATTATTGATGCCAGCGTTATATGTGAAAATGAAATTAATCCCCATGCCCATACTAGTATGTAAAAGTTCAAAAAAATCTTGATATCAGTATAGGTATGAGGTCTGTCTACATGGACATACCTTACCAACACTCGAGTAAGCTTTATACTCAGCAACAAGCGTCAGGCTAGGTTAGCTTCAACCTCCTTTTCAAGGTTTGATCAACTTAGCCTACCTGCCCTCAATCAAGGTCATACTTTGCAATGTGTTCTGCAACATGACCCAATGTTTTCAAAAACTTGTCAAAGCATAGTTTCCTTTACATAATAGGCATAGAGAGAGAGTGAACTTGGCCTGAGCAATCAATCGTACAACAACGAGCGCCACTGTCTGCCTCCCTGTACTTGCCGGCAATTTCTTAAGAAAACTCGTGGGCATGTGTTGTACAAAGTGTGGGGAAGATTGTTCCAAGTCTTTGATTTCAAATTCAAAAACAATCCACTGCCAAAAAAGTTGTGTGTCTATGGATCAGGCGGCTTTGCAAAGGTCCAGGCGGGCTTTGTAGCCAGCAGGAGTTCTAAGTTACGGCTTGAGTGACCCGGCACCCACCCCAGTGCACCATCCAACCCCAGGACAAGGTTCTGGGTTCATAGTTTTTTTTTCTCACACACCCTGACCTTCAATGGTCAGTTTTTTTTTTCTTCCTCCGCCCCCTCCCTACCCACCTCCTACTTTTCCCTTCCTTCCTCTCTCCCCTCCCTTTTCCCGTTCATAATTTCTTTTTCTTTCTTTGAGATCTCTTCATTCTTCTTTCTGTGTTCTTTGGTTTTCCTTTTTTTTTTGTATTTTTTTTGTTTTGTGTAGCTTTGTTTGAGGTCTCTATGACATCTTTGTTTTTTTTCTCTCTTTTCTTTTTTTGTATCTTTTTTTTTCTTTTTTTGTTTTGAGTTGTGTGTGTGGAGTTGCAGAAGAGAAGGACAAGAGCAACAACCAAAAAAAAAGAAGAAGAGAGAGATGAAGAGGAAGAGTAACTGAAAGAGGTGAATCGCTTGCAGTCCAGCCCCTACAAACCAACAATGGTGGTAGAGGTTTGTTGTCATCGTCATGAGATTTCAATTGCATTAAAGGTTTGCTACCTTCACCAGGATTTTTTGATTTTTTTTCTTCAATTTTTTTTTTAAAAAAATTTGCTTTTGATTTTCTTTCCTGTCATTTGGCTGGTTTTTTTAATATCGTTTTTTGGCATTTCAATATTTTTACATTTTTTTCTCTCTTTTTCGTTTTTTTCTTTTTGTAGTAATTTTTAAAATTTTTAAAATGTCTTTTTTATTTTTATACCTTTAAATATATATATTTCTAATTTTTTCGTTTTTTTTGGGTTTTTCTGGGATTTAAAAATTTCTTGGTTTTTTCTTGGATTTTTACCCCCCTTTTATTTTCTTTTTCTCTTATTTTTATTTTCTTTTTTTTTTTATTTTATATATATATATATATATTTATTTTTATATATATTTTTTTTTTTTTTTTATTATATAATATTTTTTTTTTTTTTTTTTTTATTTTTTTCCTCCTTTTTTTTTCTTTTTTTCTTATTTTTTTTTTCTTTTTTTTCTATTTATATATATATATATATATATATATATATATATATA
>Ga0116227_10007790_pt1 | contig 20668 bp, 15 predicted proteins | sample S1TSphgellanicum_FD_89693 | JGI IMG/M metagenome (GOLD analysis project Ga0116227, IMG submission 89693) | Host-associated microbial communities from peat moss isolated from Minnesota, USA - S1T2_Fb - Sphagnum magellanicum MG | ecosystem: Host-associated > Plants > Peat moss > Unclassified...
CAGGTCTGATGTGATCTGTACTCCAAGCTGCTCAGGAGTGATCTGTGTGATTGTCTTCTTCTTGGCCTTCATTATGTTTGGTAATGTTGCATAGCGTGGCTGGTTCAGCCGGAGATCAGTTCTACACATCCACAAACATTATCCTAGCTCACACAAAGATCTTGGAAAACAATGAACCTCTCTATCTATTCAACACTCGATCCTCCGGGGTTGATTGATCTCATGATGAGCCCTAAGAGAGACTTTGTGTTCAAAAATTGTAAGTTGGGTCATTGGTTGGAAATGTTGTGATGTGTGAAACCAAAACATGAAAATTTGATGAAGAAGATGATTGTTGTTTGCAAACCAGGTTGAAAATGCTGCAGTGTGTGAAGACCCAAAAGAAAAAAAATCTAATGAAAAAAATAATTGTTGTCTAAGAATCAGGAATCACTGATGAACCCACATGAAGACGTTTGAAAGGTAGCAAAAAGACATACGTGATCACAGCTGGTAGTTGAAGCTTCACTATTTCCAAGCCTCCATCCACTTCCTGTTCTATTGTCACAGAACCAACAGCCTCTTTGTCCATTTGCACCTGCACCACAGTCCCAAAGATTTATCATGACTTGCACTGATGCAATGAGTTCATGAGGCTGTTGTGTTGTTGTTGAAATAATTTTTTCCAGGTCTACTCAATATGCATGTTCACTTACTTTAGATGCAAAGGTGCCTTGTGGCCATTGAAGCAAACCCGCTACCATCTGGCCAATCTGATTTGCATCATCATCAATAGCCTATCATAGACAATGTCACAATTATTACACAGCAAGATTTAGAGCTTGTAGAAAGGTTGGTGGAGTTTTTTCATTTATAGTTAATCATTAGTGAAATGTTGCTAATTGATGTGGAATAAGTTAAGAGGTTATAAGAAAACATCCTAAAGTGGTGAAATTTTAAATTGGTAAACAAAAAAATCCAAACATGGTTGAAAGTTAATTGAAAATAATGAAAAAAACAAAACAAAAGTTTGAACTTTACCAACAATTAATGGTGCACTAACAAGATTAGTTGTTTGGCTACTATGAAATTTTTGTCCATATTCAAACCTTGTCCTCAACATTTCACATGCCCAACAATCTTGTCTCATACAATACATTTCAAATAACCACTTGACTAAAAAGGAAGTAACTATATGAACTAGCCAAACTAGAAAATGCGTAAAGGGCGAAACCCATTCCAAGGTACCAAAAAATTTATGTGACCTAGCACCCAATAGTAGAGCATCCATTGGAAAACCATCATCACTCAATTGTGGATGAACCACAAATAAATTACCAAGGGTCCACAACCTTGGTAACATGATATCCTATATTAAACCGTCCTATTTCCCTCTTCCCCAACCTAGATACAAAGAATAAGTATAATATGTAAGTAGGTAGGTAATGTAAGTGCCTATGATGTAGGTAGGTAAGTAGGTAAATGCACTTGGTGGCTACTAGACAAGTAGACATGTGGATGGATGATGGGTACATAATTAAAAGTTAAGCTATGCGACATGAATGCAATGAAAAAATGAAGTGTTTTCTGTCTACAAATCATCCATCTTGTGTCATGCCCATCCTCGGGTACAACCTAGGGTTCAAGCTGCATCTGGATGAAGGACAGGTAGGAGGGTCTTGCCCATCCACTTACCCTAAACCCGCAACATGATGACATCCATTGTAAGCAAAAAGTCTGGTGGGCTGTTCTTGACTCTTATGAAGGACTAGATACTATGATTACCTCGAATTTCTTGTGCATTAAATGCTGAGTTTCAGCATTTCATACCCAGATTTAATAAAACTTCCTTACTTTGCGGACATCACCCAAAGAGGGGATCAGGACTGAAAAGAGACCGAAAGACAGGGTGAAGATAGGGCGACTTTAAGGAAAACTCTTTAGAGTGAACCAGAACCCAAAGGCAATGAATGAATGGGTCTTTCTACTATCTACCTTCTAACAACCTGCTTGTTGGTTGTTGTTAGTAGGTAGTAAAAAAGAAAGCAACCAAGCTAACCAGCAGGGTTGCTAGTGGATTGGAACTTAACAGAAAATTGTTTCCTAACCACTTACCATCATCCATCCTTCATGGTGCAATAGCGAGCGCCGATTCACTCTGGCCCTAGCCTTTTTTTGGGGCTAGCTTTAGTAGGCAAGGATATTGTGTTTAGATTCATTATAGAGTATATAGTAGCTTAAGGGATTTTGCCCCCTAGGTAATAGATCTATTTTTATATGAGGATTTTTGAAATATGATATTTTGGCTTGTATTGAAACTGGATATTAGTCATAGAGTTATAATATGTTGGAAGGATTTTGGTTTCTTTTAGAGGATTTTTTTGAAGAAGATTATATTTTTGCATGGTGAAATATTTGAGTTTCCATAATTCTTCTTTTGCCCTAAGATACATTTTAATGTAAATGGCAAGGCCACAGTGTGACACAGCCCCCCTTGTTTAACATGCAAGTAAGTTGGATTCATAGTTTGCAAGGAAAGAAACATAATTTTTATACAATCATCCATCACCACAACAACTACCAGTACACTACTACTCCTCCCCCACTTTCAGGTAATGAAATGTCAACAACTGAAGACCCTGGGAGGAAGAGGGAATCCCAAGAGACAATTTTGTCAGAGGAAGGACAGCTTGTGTTGTGGAGATGGTAGTAGTAGGCATGTGGATGGCATTACAATCCTGCTCCTAGATTTATGATCAAGCAACTGGTGCTGACAATTTTGGAAGCACACATGAGATGATTCTAGCTTGTGGATTGGAGGTTCCCCCACTCAGGGTTTTTTTAATATAAATTTTAATAATTAAATTAAATTAAATTAAATTGTAATTGTAATGGCCATCATCCACAAGAGGAATTAGCCAAATATGGCTACCTACTTCTAATTTTTTTCTCATGTTGTTTTTTTTTTTTCCCCTTTTGTCAAGTGAATATGATTAGCTATATAATTAAGTTTGCATTAATTATGTCTAATTTAGCTTAGTTAGGTTAATCTAGTTTAGTGTGTAATTTAGTTAATTTGAGTGTGAACATGTTCAAATTAATTTTTGAATTGGGGTATAACTCAAATTTTGTGATCATAAATCTTTTTTTGGTGATTTGAAATTTCACAACATAGTGTTTTATATTTTGTAGGTTTTTGCGTTTATGCAAGTTTTTTTTCAAGTTGTGTATTATTATTTTCTTGCTATGTTTTGGGCTTGGATGTTGTAGGTGAGTTCATTTTGGTTTGGATATGATGTACCATTCAAGGATTTTATTTGTTATGTATTGTATGTGTCACAACAACAATAGTTTTAGGCGTTGATGTGGTAGCGTAAGACATTTCATTGTTTTTTTTATATTGTAACAATAGTAAAAATAGTTTTAAAAAAGAAGAAAGATAACCCCCTTCCCTTTTGCTATTAGTCTTTTATTATTAGTATTATTTCTTTTTTTTAGTTGTGAGGAAAAAAAAAAGAAAGATTTAAACTAGAAGACTAGTGTTTTTTTTTCCTAGTTTGTAATAGAAGAATAAGCAATAAAAATGTTATTTTTCTGGTTTGTAGAAGAAGGAGCACCAAATAGAATTTGGTTTTTTTTTAAGGAAGCAAAAGAAGAATGCAGTTCAAAAAAAGAAGATTGGTACCCCATTCCCCTTTGTTGATTTTCTTTTCCCTTCTTGTGCTTGTGAGAAAAAGAAAAGGAAAGAAACAGAAATAAAAGAAGATGAAAATGATGAAGAAGAAATAGACAACCTTTCTCATTTTTAGGATTATTCTTTTTCTTTTTTTTTAGATTTTTCTTTTTTTTCTTTTTTCTTGTTGATTGTGGATATAAATTGACAAAACATGTAGCCTTGCAATAAAAAATACAATTAAGCAAAAACTACATCCATGGAAAACAATGAGGGTTTGGCATTTGCTTTTGTGTGTCTATAGAGAGTTTTGTAATTTTTGGAGATGTCAACATGGGGGGGAGGGGGATGATAGGTATATTGTCCATTATTATTGTTTTGCAATTGCTATTTTGCCCTCATAGTGTTAACTATGAGTTTGTTGCATATTGCAATATGTTAGCACACAACACATAAAATTTAAATAAGCATAAGGTTTTGAGTGCAATATCCACATAGGAATAATAAATCACATGTGTAATGTGATGGTAGTTGCAATACTTGCACAATAGTCACAACATGTGCATTGGGTCTTTGGGGCTTAACTTGCAATGGCTTCATACAATTTGACAATATGGACTAGTTTTTTGTTCAATGTTATAATACTCACATTGAGCCCACAAAATGCCCATCGGTTTTTTGAGCATGTCATGCAATACTTGGATCAAAAACAAAAGATGTCGATTGAGTTTTTAACAACTCATGCAATACCTACATGTGAGCACAGAAAATACATCCACGATGAAAAAGGAAAAAAAAAAAAAAAAAAAAAAAAAAAAAAAAAAAAAAAAAAAAAAAAAAAAAAAAAAAAAAAAACAAAAAAAAAAAAAAAAAAAAAAAAAAAAAAAAAAAAAAAAAAAAAAAAAAAAGGAAAAACATAAGAAAAAAGAAAAGAAAAGAATGAAAATGAAAAAAAAGAATCTCAAATAAAAACATCTAAGAAAAAAGAAAAAGAAACCAGGGTTGATCATAATTTTAAAATAATTTAGAAAAAGATAAAAACAAAAATAAGCAAGATGTGTGAGTATTGCATTTTGTGAAATAATGTGAGATAAGTGAGGGTACATGGGGGCAAATTTTTGAGTACATAAATAATGAAAAACTTGTGGGGTCTGGTTGGGTTTTGGGTACCCCACAACCATTTTGGTATGGCTAAATAATGGGTGCGAGTACCCCCATACTTATTTTTCTAAAATACATATTCGTTAACCAAAATACATAAATACATAACAATATGGGATTTAACAAGTATGTATTTAATGATATTTAATATTTAACATATTTATGTAAATAAAAAACTATCTAAATACATACTTGTTAACCAAAATACATAAGTTCTAGAATCATTGGAATTTATTTTTTAAGTTTGCAATTTTTAAATATGAAAAAAATGCCACCCATTGTGTTCAGTGTTTTTTGTTTTGAATTTTTTTGCTCAACCTGGTGACAAAAAGAAGCCAATGAAACAGATACAAATGGCTTTTCTTTCTTTGTAGGAAAAAATGGCCCAAAGTTACCATGTTAGTAAGAGGGAATTTTTTTTGGAAATCACCATATTTAGACAATAGATTCAAACATGTTGCAAAAATATAGCATTATTCTTGTAAACTTTTCTATTTTCCTCTATGACATCTATGGTAGGCTGGCCAGTGGCTGAACACTTAAGTACTCAGGGTGGACCGAATCCAAGAGGAGGGTTCCATTGTTTTTGGTGTCCAAACAAAACTTGACCCTCTCTTCTTGGCACATTTGACAAACTAACAATCATCGAAAATAGATTAGAAATGAGAAAGGTATGGCCCCTCAACCTAAAGGGAGTTGAGAACTCAAAAAAAACAAACCATCAAACATTACAAAAGTCGATTCTCAAACACCCAAAAACTTCCTTTTATGTTGCTTTGTTGCTATTAGAGTTCAAAGATGATTTGTAAAACTTGAGGCGATGCTCTTATATTGTTTAAAATGAATAAGAAATAAAAAAGTTATGAGGTTTGGAAGTAAGAGGGGTCCAAAGAGGGAAAAAACACACACACACACACATTTTGTAAGTTGGAAGGTTTTTTTTTCCTTATTATTTTTTCATTATTCTTTTTCCTTTGCACATGAAAGATGATTGCTAGAGCTTGAGGTAGCTCTCCCCTAACATTTTAAATCATTCATAATGAAGCACATATGATGAAGATATAAATAAGTGTTTTGTCATAGGCAGGCGATCAGTGATGGGCTGGTCTACCCTACTACTCCAGCCAAATTTGGCTAAGTCCTCTTCTGGATGATTTGGAAGGCTCCAATTTGGAGGTATCCAATTTGAAAGCTTTACTATGTACATCCAAAGTCTAGTGTACTCTTGTACAGGGCAGTTCACTGATACCTGTGGACTTGCTCTTACATATGTTGGTGCTACTGTCATCTTCATTTATAAACCCACTCTAATGTCAAAAGGAGCAGGAGCAGCAGCCTCAGAAGAAGTGAGCGCAAGAGAGAGAGAGAGAGAGAGAGGAGCAGAAAACAAAGGGACCCACACTGACAACTTCAATCATGTACATCAACTATCCTTCATAGCCTGTGTATAGTGCAAAGAGCAGACCAAAGGATTGTCCTATAACAGCTTAAAGATCAAACCCAGTGAAAATGCAATTTATATCATACTTCATTCATCAAGTAGCACTCTCATCTTGAGAATTTCAAATGTTTTTTTTTTACAAGTTATCAGATGGTGGTGGGTGGTTGGGTAGGTAAGTAAGTTGGTAGGTGAGTGAAAATAAAGCCAGTGAGAAAATGCATTTGAAAATAAGGTGGGAGAATGTATTAATTATAGCAAAAATCATTTAAAAACTCAACAAGGAAAGGTGATACTAAGTCACCTAGAATTGCCTCTTAATGAACAAAGGGGTGTGTCACACTGTGGGCTTGCCATTTACATGAAAAAGTATCTTAAGGCAAAAGAAGAATTATGAAAACTCAAATATTTGACCATGCAAAAATAATATAATCTTCAAAAATATCCTCTAAAAGAAACCAAAATCCTTCCAAGATATTAGAACACTGCAACTAATCTCAAGTTTCAACACAAGCCAAAATATCATCTTTCAAAAATCCTTATGTATAAAAACAGACCTTATTACCTTGGGGGTGCAAAATCCCTTAAGCTATATACCCTATGTACTCTATAATGAATCTAAACACGATATACTTGCCTTGTTGGTAGGCAAGGCCAATAAAGAGTGTCTCGTCTCTCCTTGCAGAATAGATGTATGATATAGTTGGTAGTAGTAAGATGGGTCTGTAGTAGAGATTGGCTTGCTAGGCAACCAAGTCGAATAGATTGGACAACAGCTAGCTACCTATCAGTAGTGTTGGGCGGGTATCATCACTCCTTTCTAAAAGTGTTCGAGAGAGGTTTAGAGGTTCATTGCCACTAACTGCCATCACACCTTTGGCTGAATTGCTGAACTGTCAGCAGCAAGGCATCCTTGCTAGATTCTTAGTGCAATGTCAGATGGTTAGATCTGAATTGCTTCATCAGACTTAACGTCAATTGGGTTCTGGCTCGGGCGCTGTTTGGTCCACTTGATGACGCTAAATTGTAAGTAAGTAAAAGATCAGGAGGCTCAGGCAAGTTTTCTATATTCCAAAAAAAAATCAAGATTCTGAAAATCTTGTTTTTCTGGGTATTTGTCACTTTGGATCAAGTGTGAACCTCCTCACAGTCTGACACTTTCTGATTCCTATTCAGAGAATGCATATCCATCTGTCAGACACCACCTCTGTTGAACTTCTTTGAGATGCAGCATCATCATCACATGGAGTCTTGAGAGTAGATAACTTACAAAAAACACTTCACTTTCCTTCTTGTTGTGTTTCTCTTGGCCTTAAAAGCATTCATTGCCCAGGTTTTAAAATTATCTTAGACAAATAATTGGATGACATCTTTTCTATTGAGCTTGGATGGAATCGGAGGAAGTATTCATCCATCATCTGTCGAGTATTTCAATGGGAGGTTGTAATAACAAGCAGGTGATTTTAGCTGATTTTTTGGCATTAGGACTCTATGATGGAATGAATACCTAGCAATCGTATGTGATTTTGTTTGATGGAATAAACCCTTGAAATGTTAAAAGGCCCATTGTAAGAAGAATAAAATTTGTGTGTGCTCGGTGAATGATCCCCCTCACAAGGGGAAGCTTCAGATGCCCATGTGTTGAGCTCTTTTTTGGATGTAGGTCACATGAAAACTTTTGAATAGGCATGTGGTGATCCTCACCGAAGCCTATAAATCGTCAATATTATTCTGCATGTGCAAATGTGTAAACTTTTCCATTGATCTCCAACTTTACCTTTGTGTTTAGAAAGGTCATATTGGAAAAACCATTCTTATAGGTGAAAGCACCATATCCTACTAGGCAAGATAATCTTGTGCCATTTTGAAACATGTGCCCACCATGCACCCCCCCCCCCCCCCCCCCAAATGAACTTTTGAATTAACTTTGGAATGTTGTTCTTGTTGTGGAGCCAAGTTCAGAAATGCAAATTTCCAACAAGTGCTGGATGCTCTCTCCTAAAAACACCCTCAAGAAGTTGTAACATGATAAGACAAACATAATATATGACTTTTTCATCATGTTTTGGAAAGATTCTCCACATCTAGGATCACACCAAAACTTGAACCTCCAAGGATGTCAAGAATTTATGAGTTTCCTCCCATGGATGGGTAATTGCTTTTTCCCCATCTCAAGGAGTCGGGAAGCTCATGGGTGCCCTACTCAAATAACATTTCAGTAAGACCAATTTAAAATGTCAAAAAGGTTTGGGAGGGTTAGTGAATGACAATGGTTTTTCCTTCAAGGGTGGCCCAACCGTCCCCCCATTAAGGAGGATGATGGTATTCAATTGACCAATTGTATATTGCAAGCATGTCTAGCTTACCATGCACCCTTGACGATGAAAAGCATGGTGGGAGGAATATGCCCAGGATCAGCACTTTTGCTTCTAAAAAACCCACATATTAGGGTTATCCGTAAAGTCAGGCCATTAGGGGGCGAGAACAGTCAGTTTCGGCATAATAGGGCATCAAACGCGTAATTGGGAGTGAAAATTTTACAAAATGAAATAACTGGGACCCAAACTAGTTTTTTCCACTCAATTTTGGTGGTAAACTGAGTTTCATGCTGTGTTTCATTTTTCCTGAGCGCCTGCACCGCTGCTACATATATTTTCAGTGCTCCTACCTGTACAACTACTATAATTACTCTCAAAGCTTGTGCATTAAATGCTGAGTTTCAGCATTTCATACCCAGATTTAATAAAATTTCCTTACTTTGGAGATACCACTGAAAGAGGGGATAGGGGACGAAAGCAGAACAAATAGGGGGTGAAACAGAGGGTGACTTTAGGTATAGATAACTCTATTACCATTGCCACATTGTTTACCATGTTTTCAAACTCTTGTAAAGGACTTTGTAACCAACCCTATACAAGGTTATTGCAACACACCAGGGAGCTTGTAACCATACAAGATCAGTGCAACACTCACAGTGTCACAATGTTCATTTGTTGTGTTATACTGAACCTTGTTAGAATCCAAACTCGGTCCCTTTTTAAACAAATTTAGAATCTCTAGGTATAAGTACAACTTTTTCAAAAAAATTAAAAGCTTGACTTCATTTGTATAATTCAAAATAATTAATTTTGAGTAGTTGCACATGATTAATATTATATAATTTTAAGTGGAAAAATGTTAATTAGTTGAACAAACTAATACTACATTTTTATTTTAAAAATTATGTTTTAGATGTGTGTAATAATAATGGAACAGGACCTGTTCTTAAACTGGAGCAGGCTCGAATTTTGTTAAGAAAAGATCAGAATCAAAAAGTTTTAGGAATTCAAAGAACCAATCTCGAGACTGAATCAAAGGTTCCATCAAAAACTTAAAAAGCTTCAGAACAAAACCCAAACATCCTTTTAAATTCAAGAATCACACAACACTAATTATCTTCCTACCCGGTAACTACTGAGTTACATAGTATAACTTAACACCTACTATATTCCCTTCCTACTCTCCTATGGCAACTTTCCCACTTACATAAGCAATTACCTAGGTTTGGGGAGCGGTTTGTATATTTTTATTTTTTATTTTAAATCGTGTAATTTGAAGTTTGTTACGGTTTCAAATGAATTGCTTTGAGATTTGCTTGGGGAAATATCTGCATTTTTTGTTTTCAGATTTAAAGGAAACAAGAGGCAAGGACCGAAGTTCAGGCAAGCAAACAAACCACCAAACCACCAAAGAAAGGCAGGCCAAAAGGAGGAAAGGGAACCACTAAGAACCAAACCCTCCACCATCTTAAAACATAGTTTTCCATTGGGTTTTAGCTCCCTAGCTTAACCATGGTGGTTAGTTCAGTTGCTTTTTTCACTACCTACTAACAAACCAGCTTGCAACCCATTTAAGAGGTGGATTGTTAGTAGCTAGGCAAAACAGTCCTTTTTTTCCTAGGTATATAATAAAGCATGTACTTTAAACCTAATAATCACCTTATTTTCTTACCTCTCTACCTATAGACCTATAGCACTTACTTCTTGCAGAATGGGTTACCACATAGGGGGGTTTAGGGGGGGTTACCATATAGGGTTTTACATAACTTTCAGATGAAACCAGATGGTAAACTCAGTTGAGGTTTTTATACCACAACTGAGTCATAACACAGGCTACCTATTCAGTGGATGATGGCTTGTGGCCAAGTCCAAAAGGATAAAGTGTGGGAGCATTGAAGGGCTCTGGCTCCTGACAGAGTTGATGACTTACCAACTGGAGAGATCATTGTACCCACAACTCCCAGGCAGTGCAGCTTAACTGGTTGTCTAGCCCTGGTACCTGGTGGCTTCTCAACTTGTAGTGTTTGTTTTTGGGACTTGCCCAGACAGAAGGATGAAACTTTCAAGATGTTATACATGAGGTTTTTCAAGCTTAAAGAGGATATTCAAAGCATCACAGACCTGGAAGCTACCCATTAGTATAAAGTATTAGTAGCTTCTTAAGAAATTTTGGCCCCTAGGTAATAATAAGTTTATTTTTAATATGAGGGTTTTTGAAACATTATGTTTTGGCTTGTGTTGAAACTTGAGATCAGTTATAGAGTTTATGATCTTTAGGAAGGATTTTTGGGTTTTTTTTTAGAGGATATTTTTTGAAGATTATATTTTTTGCATGGTGAAATATTTTGAGTTTCCATAATTCTTCTTTTGCCTTAAGATACTTTTTCATGTAAATGGTAAGCACACAGTGTGACACACCCCCTTGTTTGTTTTTCACTTGTGTGATGAGGCACAAGTTATGAATTAGCATTTCTTTTTTGTGGGGCGAATGTTTTTAGCAACTTAAACAGGAATATCATTTTGTCACAGATTCTTTGCTTTTTTTTAAGGCCAAATTTATCAAAGGTTTTGGGGATTTTTTTGGGAGAAAGCATCATCAGATTTGGACTACCCTTTTTTTTTTTACTTGTGAGGCTATTTGTCATCACTTTTTTTATTGTTTGGACAGTTTTTCTGAAAAAATTCAAACTAATGTTAAATGTATCTTAGGATGTTCATCACCTGGATACTACATGAGAAAATTGAGGAAAAAGGATGATAGTTGGTTAAGTGCTCTTTTTGGCCCTTTGGTCCCCTTGGAAGTTGGGTTATGTCCCTTGGGCTTGCTTGACCTGGTGGTTGTGTTTTTTGAGCCTTTGCAATAAGATTTTCTTATTTGCTTCCCAAAAAAGAAATTTAAGGGGTTGGGGGGGGGGGAAAGAAGCCTTGGTTGAGATCATCCATAAGACAACAATTTAATCAAATTTGGCTTTCAAAAATGAAAGAAATAATATTTATGCATCTTCTTCCTAAACTGTTGGGCTACCTGTGGAAACCTGATGTAAAATCAGAAGACTTTTCCAAAATAAAATAAAATTGGCAATCAGAAACCCCTGAAAAAACACTCTTTTTGCATTTTTGAAAAATAATCATCACCTGGCCAATCGTGAATTAGAAGTAATAACTTTTATGTACTGCATCTTGTCGAGACCACTGTATTGTATGAAAATTTACAGGCTCAAACTCCAAACCCATTTTCATGTTAATTGGCCCAAGTCGTGTCACTTAACTAATCTCTCAACTTAAAGTTACAGTTCAATTTTGTATCTTTACAGACGGGCCAAGGGTTGTGTATGATAAACACTCTATGTTGTATGCCCTAAACATAAGTAAAGGCCCAAAATACAGGGTGTTGGTGGACGTGCTCTAAGTATATGTAGCTCACCATAATATCCCATGGGCATTTTTTTCTATACCCAAAACTCATTAGTTATCCCAGATCAAAATCCTACCCACCTTCATGTTTTTAATCCATAAAATGGGCCCAGCAAGCCATCCATGCCATTTTACATCTTTAGCCCCAGAACTCAAAACTCTGATAAAGACTTGTTTCTATAAGTTAATCATGTTTGGGTAGTTTACTTGTCACATGCATATCTGTGACAGGATTATGCTCAAAATGCCCCCTGAGAGATTTGACACATCCTGCACAAAATTCTGCATTGCTCAAAAGGTCACAGCCCTTTTGAGTTTGGAAACCTTAAGTTTTTTTGTGGCAAGATGATTTACCTAGTGGATTTTAGTGGGATCGGCTTCGTGTTGTTATTCTTGAACCATTTCTGATTGATAAGAAATGGTGCGCAGATGGTCAATTTTTCCTTGAAACATTCTTAACGGCAAAAATCTCATGTGCAATGTTGTAGACACCCCCCTTATGTTATTCCAGTGAAACTTAGTGAAACTTTGTAGGAATTGATCAGCAGCATAATAAACTACAATCACCTAAAAGATGGACAATTGCTCCAACATCTAGCAGAAGGTACCTTCTTTTCATGGGGCAGTGCTTAGAAAAAACATACCTAACAATCAGTTCGTCAGCCATCCATCACCAAAACAGAACAGAAAGAAAACTTCTTGCATGACTAGGTCATGCAAAAAGCTTCTTCCACCCAGAATTGCCTGTCTCTCAAGAGGACTTCCTTTCAGTAGACTCAAGCAGCAGCCACCTTCACCACGACAGAGCACAAACCAACACAAATCCAGAGTCACACTTCATGTACTGTTGCTGCTCAACACCCTCTAATAAGTAGTATTGAGAGAGATCATTCAGAGCTGATAGAGAAAGCTCTGTCCATTTCTCAGAACCATCATCATCAAGGAGCAAACTAGGTCAATCAATTACTTTCCATGCTTCTTTCAGTGTCAGAAGTACACATCCCAGATACATGCCTGGTTAATCAATCATGATTCCATGGTATCAGGCTGTTATCCCTTTTCCTCTATCCCAGAAGAAACTCCCAACATCGTCAAACAACTTTTGAAATAACAACAGCAATTCCAATGAAGCTCATCACAACCAGTACAACATAGTACTCTGCAGGAAAGCCGATATTTGCTTTGTTCCAGTACAAAGTGATCAGTCCCATTTGAAGCTCTCTGTAGCAAAATTTTCCAAAGGCCACTCACCAGTACATAAATCAATCAAGGACCACACTTGTAATGAAACCAGGTTCAGATTTTTTACTTAGCCTTCTATTTTGTATCCAATAGATTTACACAAGCGAAATTGGGTTTGGCCCCAAGTGCTTGACTTTAAAAGCCTTTCCCTATGAAGGACTAATCCCACTTTACTTATCATCTGCTCATCAGCTACCAAAAGATTTAATGTTAACAATCTGGCACCAATACAAATACCATGCTGATAGCTGATTAGTGTAATCTGAGGTATTGGAAACAGGGCATCCAAACATTGAACAATGGAAAAATGTTTGGATACACCAACAGACTTCTAGCAGTCCTACCAGGGGTGAGATAATGGCTGCACAATTGTCTCCTTCCTCAACCAGTAGAAAGTCCCTAGACACCCACAAGCCTCATGACATTGAACATTGACTTACTACTAAACTACCTTGTAAAATTGTAGGTAGCATACACCAATCTGATAACAAAGCTCTGTGTCAAGAGTCTCCTGACTTGCTTCAGTTGATCTCATTTACTGCAAGCTTCTGCACTAAATTAGAAGGCCTTATGATAAAGCACTAACTCTAGGATTTCAATTGAATGATAGGATCAGAATACTTGATGAACTAAACCCCTAAATATAATCCTTGTACATAACAACTTGGATACTAGATGTTGATCTCTGAGAACACCTCTCAGCAACCCTCTCAGATTTTCAGTAGATAGGTGGTTGTAGTACCTTCTGTAGCACCAGGTTAACCACTTTACTGTCATGGAGGTTCTGATACATCAGAAGACAACTGCACTTCCTGAAGTCTCAAGCAGAGATATCAAATGTCAGATCTAAGTACAGTCTTTGCACAAATGAAATGAAAGTAACTAGGTGTGGCCCAAACAGGAGATCAATATGATGATTCATCAAGAAAAGCTAGTCCCCCATGCAACTCATCATACTCTTCTGTTTTCTTCACAGTATCAAGAGTCAGATCTCTGCAAGTTCAAGAACCTCAAGATGCAAAATACAGTACCTTGCAAAGGTCTACAATGTGCTCTTATCTTCTGCATAGCTGCCGAAATAACTTGGAGACCTCTTGCTAGGCATTTCTACAAGAAATGATTCTTTCATTTCTGGAGGTCCCACTGAATCTATTCTTTGTGTTCTCATCCCATCACCTAGCTCCAGCAATACTCAAAAGTACCAGCACATTTCTCCTCATTAGCTATTGATTGGGTTAACTGAAACAAATCCATGTTGTTCCGACTTCACACTACAACAGGAAACAAGAATAGGTCATATAGTTCTTGACCTAACCATATGCCAGGCTATCAACCCAACTTTATTAAAGTGTAAGCAGTTTGGCATAACTTTGTGATAGCAAATACTACATTGCCATTGAGTGAAAGTTAAATGTCCACCAGCATACCCAATCCTCCTCGCAGATAGTATTGTGAACAGAACTTCTGGATGTGTACATGTTAAGGAACTTCAGACCAACAACTACATGTGAAGAACAACTGAAGTGACATCCCACCAGAATCAGAAGTTGGAACAACCCACATGAGATATGTAGTTACAGCCTACCTTGGCTTTGGGACTAATATGAGAACATCCACTTTCCAGTTATTTTATACAGAGTCTGCCCTGCAGCTGTAGACCACATCAGATTGCTGGAGATCAATCAGAGATACCTGAATGGCAGATGGATGGGAATAGGCCGTTGGTGGAAGATCTTGGAAAGCACAAGAAAAATTCCCTCAATTCAACTCCTTGAATTGTTGGTTAGGAATCATAAAATAGCTTGACAATTGAAACACTTCAGACAACCATGCAATTAGCATGTCTCAATGAAGATGATATCCGAAAAGTCAGCATTATGCATCAGCACAGAGGTATAAGAAACACAGAGAGGAAGAGAGACAAAGAGATCATGTGACTCATGGTTGCTTTGGGGGTGAATCAAGCCTTGTGCTTGAGTTGCAAAATGGCATAACAGGAGGCAATGCAGCCTCCTGTCCCCAACTTGTGGACAGAAAAGGTGACAATGGATGTGGAGGAGATAACAGTGGGAGCAACTGTTGAGAACCAAAGTGATGATGCAACTGGCTCATATTAGGAGGGTATATTGGGCATACCAGCCAGGGAGCTCCAAATGGATAAGGCAAACAAGGGACCCCACTCATACCTCCATACAGGGAATCTCCATTGGCTTGAGAGGTGGAGCTTGGTGATGAAATCGGGATTTGTTCCCTTAGAATCGTGCCTGGAGGAGGAAATATTTCTGGCACTTGCAGTTGAGGAACACCTCCCATAGGGTCCACAACAGCCAATGGAATAGGGAACAACGGTGGGTAGTGAGCTGGAAACTGGATTGCTGCTGGAGTTGATGAAAGACAAGGCTTTTTAGGCTTCTTACTTCCTGCTGATGATTGAAAAACCCGTTTTTGGATGCCAGGTCCTGGTTTGGGTCTTGTAAAACTGAACTGTGAAAGTTTTATACCTTTTGAAACCATGTCTGGTCGACCATCTAAGAACCTGCATGCAACCAGTGAATCAATCACTCCAAGATACATGTCAGAGAGAATGCTAAAGTGCTCCCTGAAATATACATATCATACATGACACATGACTTGTTCATTAGGAGCAACAGTGTCTGCACAAACATAGCTTGTATGTGTAATGCAAGTGCTTGTTTGCCAACACAAAAATGTACACTTTTGAGTGCAAAAGCACAGCATAGGATGTAAGCGGAAAGAAAATACTGAAGTTGCTGATTTACAGAATGCTTCTTGCAATATTTACATACTTACTGACCTCTGGACATCAGCCATAGAGCGCAGTGTTTGGCCACAGGGACTCTTGTAATAGCTGCCCACACCAAGCACATAAACCAAGGATCATACATCAGTGGCAAAGACATATCAATGGAAGCTGCAAGCTAGCACTGGCTATTCTTACAATCTGGCCAGGTGATTTGGTCAAAAAGCAGGAAAAATCTTGAGAAAGATATGCAATGAGGGACAAAGATTTAGCACTTACACATCAGCAAAATTTCTGGATAGCTCCCCTCTGAGGACAACTTTGCGGTTAAATCCTGGAGGGGGCTTTGGAATGTTGTGCTTATCAACAGCCCACAAAATGGATGGCTCATCTTCAGAAATATCGGATGGATCCCTGCATGAAGCACCTTCTCTCCAAGCTTTCCCTTCCTCACAAACCCATGGATGCTGAAGGATTCTCTCCCCAATAGCTTCATACTGCTCCTTTGTGGGTATAATTCTCCACTTCCCACACAAATTGCATTGAACTGTGAAAGTACCAATCGTAGTAGCAGACCATCTGCACCAGCTTAATTGAGCAGAACATTTAGAAAGCTGATTGTGGTAAACAGTGAAGAATAAAAGTGTCTTTGGATGACCTATTCCTTGAATGAAGAAACGAAGGAAGTCCCACAAGAATACACATATGACATAAAATTGGTGAAATTGTGTACAGAAAGGACATGAGTTGAATCTTCTACAAACCAGTGTGGATCTCTAAGCCTTTGAAACTCTGGGACTTGTTGAATTGATCCCATCCAACACCTTCATCCTCTCATATGAAGGCAAATACATACAAAGCACATGTGGTAAGCTTATATGATGGATTTCAGATTGAGCTGCTCAAGGCAGTCCTTCAGAATCAGAGGAAACTGAACATTTGACTTAGTCTTCACCTGGGAGTCTCTGGAACTGGGTCTGCTGACAGAACAATACTAGTACCCTTCCCTTGGTCTTCATCAGCCAGAGCTGTCAATGGACAATGTGATGGTGTGACAGCCAGACCTCTTAGAGAAAACATTTCACCACCTTCTATTCGAACATCAGGAACTTCCTGGGGAATGGCAAAAGGTGCAACTGCTCCATTCCTCCCTATTTGGAGTGTTGTGGAGAGTAACTTGTCTGCAGAGGACTCATGCAGGATTTCCACTTCATCATCATCTTCATCATCCGTCAGATATATAACCACTTGGGCATTGGTACCTACAGAGTTTAACTCAGAATGTTACAAAAGTTTGCAAAGCAATTAACCTCCCAGAACTTGACAGCAAATCAGTTCTAACAAGGACATTGTTCAGTGTACCTAATGACACTCCTCACTGTGAGCCAAAGCCATGTATCAAGATGAAATATCTGAAAGAAAAGATATTTTCAGACTCAGATACACACCATGAGTGAACTAGGTTCATCCTTCATAATCATGAAAGTTCTGCAGAATCAGCAAGAAAAGGATCAAACATGATGACCAATATTGGAATTCAGGAGAATCCTGCAAAGTGAATTGTGTTAAGCAACAACAACATGCTCAGTGAGGGCATAGTGATCTTGTTTCTTGAGACAGAAACAAGATCACCCAGTTTAGGAGCATTGCTCTTCACAGGGGCAGATAATCACATTTTTTATTAGAGGGATAGAGAAGTACCTGACCCTCGTATATTTGTGTCTGCTACAGAGGGAATGAATCCTTTGGTCCTTGGAAGAACTGAACCTTTGGTCTCAGTAACGGTAGGCCCTGGAACATCAGCCTCAACAACATCTGCCTCAGCACCATATTGCTCCAGAATCCTGTCCTTGGGAAACACCACTGCCATAACATTGCTATCCAGGTCATTGACTTTGGCCTCCAATGGACTAACCTCTGGCACATTGGATTTGTTATCCAGGTCATTGACTTTGGCCTCCAATAGACCAAACTCTGGCACATTGGATTTGCTATCCAGGTCATAGATTTTGACCTCCAACAGACTAACCTCTGACACCTTGGATTTTGCAGCACTTGCCTCCAGAACATCATTCTGCTGTTCAGCTTTGTTTTCAGGGATACTGGCCTCTGGAACATAGATGACCTCCTCTGGTGACTTTGCCTTTGGCACGTCCTCTTGCAACTCAGCTCTAGTCACCTCCTCATGAGCCTCAGCCTTTGGCACCAGCATGTCTAGATTGCATTTAGTCAGAGTTCATATATTTCAGCAGCTGCAGACTCCCCTGACTGCAGAGAATTTCATGCAAACCAACCTTTGTAAGAGCTGGAATGGTGGCATTGTACAGTAGATGTTGCATCTTATATCCATGTAGTTTTCCTTGGCATATTTCACCAATGACAATCTCGTCACCAAAACACAGGCAGATTTCATGGCTCCTAAACTTAAACCCTAAAAAACTACTAGACTTTAGAATAGCAAACAATGCTGCTAGATTGCATTTAATCAGAGCTCATATATTTTGGTTGCAAGACTCTGCTGACTGCAGAACATTATTTCATACAATCCAACATCTGTGAGAACTGCACATATGCCATTGTACAGTAGATGTTGGCATCTAGCCATGTAGTTTTTCATTAGCAATTTCACCCATCACAATCTCATCACCAAAAAGCCAAGCAGACTTCATGGCTCCTAAACTCAAACCCTAAAACTAACTAGACTTTAGAAAAGCAAACAATGCTGCTGGATTGCATTTAGTCAGAGCTCATACATTTTGGTCACTACACCGAGTTGACTGCAAAGCATTATTTCATGCAAACCAACATTTGTGAGAACTGCAATACCATTGTGCAGTAGATATTGGCATTCTAGCCATGCAGTTTTTCCCTTCACAATTTTTACCAATCACAATCTCATCACCAAAAAGGCAAGCAGATTTCATGGCTCCTAAACTCAAACCCTAAAACTAACTAGACTTTAGAACAGCAAACAATGCTGCTAGATTGCATCTAGTCAGAGCTCATATATTAAAGGTCACTACACTCCACTGACTACAGAGGATTTTATACAGACCAACATTTGTGAGAGCTGCAATGCCATTGTACAGTAGATGTTGGCATCTAGCCATGTAGCTTTTTCCTTAGCAATTTTCACCAATCACAATCTCATCGCCAAAAGAGGCAAGCAGATTTCATGGCTACTAAACTCAAACCCTAAGACTAATTAAACTTCAGAATTGTGAGCAATGCTGCTCAAACTTACTTGCAGGGCATGTCCCCCACCCGCCTCTTCCAAAGACTAAAACAAGGTGATGTAGAAGATAAGAACAAATCACAGAAAAATGTTATAAATGTAGATTTACCTTGCAGTATAAGGCCGGCCTTACAATCAGTATGGCAAGCAAGACATGGCAGCAATTCTCACCATAGCTCTAAGGTGTAGACAAACATATGTCTAGATTGCACAGCGGCCTACATTATTATTATTCTTCTGTTACACAACTGCCTGCAAATGTCAGACGGAAACCGATATTCAGACGAAGTACTATTTTTCTTTCGACAGTGGAAGCAATTCTCAAAAGCCTCTCTCTCCCCACCAGATTCAAAACATATTTTCGCGGATGAAGATTATATCAGCAGGTTCTATAAAAAGGAACCCCTGGATGATAAGACTAGAATGAACAAAGGTTTTCCCCGAAATCTCAGGTCCGACACAAGGTTATAAAGAAAGCGAGAGTCTCGCAGGAAATCCTACCTTGCTGCTGCTAATAATCCAGCCAAATCGGACACAAAACCCGCAGGAATCCAAATCGACGGACCAACACAGCAACAAAAAAAAAGGACTGACTTACGGCAGCAAGTACTAAGGAAATACAAGGCAAGATTAATAAGAAAAGAATCTCATCTCCAATAGTAATAATACATACATACATACATCCATACATACCTGATGAGCAAGATGGAAAGACAAGGAAGTAATAAGAGCCGATCTCGCGTTCCTGATGCTGCCAAATTAAAAGGGAAATTATGCTCCACAAACGACAAAACCGAGCCAGAAAAAAAAAACACACACAACAAAAAAAGCGCCCGGTGGGCCGTCCATGGCCCTTGCCCCCCCCCCCCCTCCTCCGACTCAACCGCTTGCAAAGAGGCACTAACTGCTTACAAAACAGCAACTGCCTCTTAAAAATTCTTATGAGATTTGCCGCTCATCCGCATACGCCCTTGTTCTTTCACGAGGCAGAGAGAGAGAGAGAGAGAAAAATCGTCGCCCTCTCTCTCGCTCGCTCGCGGAGATCGTCGTGCACGCGGAGATGGTCGAAGTGCGCTCCTGCGCGCGGCCGCTGTGTCAGAAAAGCTTCGTCTCATTTGTGATTGGACGATTTGCTGAAAAAAGAGGCGAAGTACCCTCACGGAGATAGGGGAAAGAAAAGAAAGGGAGAGAAGAAAAGGGGCCCCAAAAAAAAAAAAAAAAAAAAAAAAAAAAATGGGGAAAAAAAAAAAAATTGGGGTGAAAAAATTAATATGAAAAATTTTTTTTAAAAAAAAATAAATTTAATTTACTAAAAAAAAACATTTTTATTTTTTATTGTTTTGTTTTTTTTTTTTTTTGACCTTTTTTTTTTGGGGGGGCTTTATTTTTTTTTTTTTTTTTTTTTTTTTTTGGGACGATTTTTAATGCATCAAATGCACTAATGGGA
>Ga0116227_10007791_pt1 | contig 20666 bp, 13 predicted proteins | sample S1TSphgellanicum_FD_89693 | JGI IMG/M metagenome (GOLD analysis project Ga0116227, IMG submission 89693) | Host-associated microbial communities from peat moss isolated from Minnesota, USA - S1T2_Fb - Sphagnum magellanicum MG | ecosystem: Host-associated > Plants > Peat moss > Unclassified...
ACGAAAGCAGAAAATCAGAAGAACGAAAGGAGCGCGAGGAGCGCGAGAGACGAGCGAGCGAGCGAGCGAGCGAGAGTAGTAAGAGAGTGGAGCGCTTCGAAGGGGAGTTAAGAAGAGTTTCGAGGTAGGTAGGTAGGAAGGTATCGACCTACTGTGGCGGGCGTGTGTCGTTTGCGAAGAACCCTAGACCCCACCGAACTCGCCCTTTTTTTTTTCTTTTGGGCGAAATTTTCTATTGGCTGCTTTTTTCTCTGAAACCATAGTGACCATTAGAATAATGGGTTTTGGCGAATCCGTGCCACCCATTCTTTGGAACCACAGAAAAACAATAGAAGGTGGGGGTGTAGAGGGGGTAAGGGAGTTGGGTCTAGAGGATAGTACTTCATTGGCTCCCAGTGATCGGAGTTTTTTTTTTTTGTGTGGGAGATGGGTAAGCCCCTAGGGTTAGGTCAATTTTGGCCACAAGATGTGAGGAGTGGATAACGATTCTAAGAAACAAGTGTAGCTAGCTGGTTGCGTAATTGGCTCTCTGGCTCCCATTTATTATTATTATTTTTTAATGCCAAATTCAAACAAAATCATGTGAGATTATGGAAATCATGGTTTCTGTTCTTTTCTTTTTTCAATTCTGTGAAATCGAAAATTTGGTGAGATTTTCCAAATTTTTGCCAAATTTACACTAGAGAAAACAGATTCATCCAAAATTTTGCTGATTATTTTGTTTTTTAAAAAAGGGGTCAAATTTTGTCCCAAAAAATCACAGGATAGAATTGTGTTTGTAACATGGTCAGTGTTTTCTTCTTCTCCCTTCCCCCCACCCTCCTTTTTCTCCATTTTTTTTTCTTTTTTTTTTTTCAATTTTCATTTGTAGCCTCATGAGCAAGCATCCCAAACATGTTTTTTTTCACCTCAATTATTAGGCCATTTAAAAAAAAAAACAGAAAATTTGCAACAGAATTATATATATATATATATATATATATTGAGGTCAAAATTTTGTGAAATTTTCCAGAGATAAAAATAGTGGGCTTAAAGTCATTTAAATTGGAAGATGAATCTGATAAAAGAATGCAGCATAGAAGTAAAGCTTAAGCTTTCCAGCTGCCATTGACACATTGGTTCCAAGTTCAGGTCCAAATTTTATTGCAAAAATCCTGCACAGACGCAAAGTCTCTTTCTTTTAGGCAGAGCCAACAAATTGGTGTGTCCAATGAGGCCAACATAAAAAAGCCAATATTGCCTCTCAATGTTAGCTGCATTACTGGAACTACTCATGAGGATCTCTGCAAAAGGATTAGAATATGCAAAGTTCTACCCACCTTAGAACAGGAACCTGTGATCTCTCACCAAAGATGGGCCCAAGTGAATCAACGCCCAATACTACTCCTTTGTCCATGAACCCCATGTGAACCTCATGGTGTGTGCTGGTGAGTGCTGATTCACCCCCATCCACTTTTGGTTTTTGGTGTAAGCACCCCCACCAGTTTGTTCACCCATCCATTGGAAGCCTGTTTTGTGTACAGTATAGCCTTAGGGTGGGGCCTTAGACAAGGTGTTGGTCAAGTCTAGGCATGCATTTTGGCAATGTTCCCTGCCATGAGGCTTTTATCCATCATAAAGCACAAGGCAACGATCATCCTGAACCTGAGCACACATAGATCAGGAGACGGAGGGGTCTTTCAACCAAAGGGATCTTAAGCCTCAAAAAACCATCAACTTTGGTGTGAAACTGAGTTTCATCCTGTCTTTCCTTTTCCCTTTCACTGCTCTTACCTGTACAAGTACTATAATTAGTCTCAAATCTTATGCATTAGATGCTGACTTTCATACTGAGATTTAATAAAATTTCATCACTTTGCAGATACCATGGAAAGAGGGGATAGGGGGTGAAAGGAGGCCCAAAGACAGGGTGAAGACAGGATGACTTTACGGATAACCCTAATATCCCTCCAAGATGGGTGTTCATTCATATAGGGTGCCCTTCAAGTACACTAGGAGATTTCTCTGAAGGGTTTAGAAATCAGTTACAGATGATCCAACCAACCTTGTAAGATTCCAACATCCTGGGAAGTTGTAATGGTGTCACAAGAGGCCTTCACTCTGGCATTAAGATTGGCCTCTCGTGTCACCGTCCCCAGGATGTTGGAATACTCCATGATGCTCAGGTCCCATTGATAGGGGAAGAGCATTCTTTAGTTGCCTCACTGAAACAAACTAAAAGCAATGGAAAAGTACCCTAAACCTCCAAGGTACCCTATGACTGAGTAGCACTTAGACACTTTGACAATTTGCTCACAATTTGTCCCAAAGCCAAGATCCAGTGCAAATCAGAACTGAGTTGAGATATTGCTACCTTCAGCCTGGTGTGATTGTTTGCATTCCACCCCGAGATCAGTGCAAGCCTGTTAGTACAAGCAGTAATCTGTAAGGTGGAGAGAGCTATACTAAGGCCTGTTCCAGAAACCAATGTCTCTAGCATTGATTCACAGTTACTCAGGTTATGAGTTGATTTCCAGTACTTGAAAATCCAGTTCATCTTGAACATCGCCTCCACTGCTCAGACTCAAAGATACTCACATCAAGCATGCACAAACTGAGAATCCAATATCAACCTGAAAGTGCTTTGTTGCAATTGCTAGATGGAGTTTGCTATTTTGTACATGAATCTGTAGTGTATTTAATCTCAATGTGTAAGACCAAAAACTGCAGAATGTGGATGCTGATTTTCAAATCTAAATATATCACAATGCAGCAAAGTGAAAAGAAGATCTAACTTACAGTAGCAACTTTGTACAAAATGTGAACACATTTTTGTAAGGATTCTTCATGTATGCTGGAACACATGAAGAACAAAGTGCACAAAGCAAGGATATTGCAGTCCATTGAAACCCAACAATTATAAAACTTGACTAACCTTGCTGCACCCTGGGAAATAATTCCTATTTCAAGATGATATCCACACTAGAGTATTTGTTTGTTTTTTTCTTAAGAATCTGCATTCTGCAGGCAAACTATGAGAACGAAAGGCTGGCACTAAGTTTGAAGGCCAGTGACCAAAATACACTCACCTTTCGTTGTTGTACTCCCTTGACCCCATCTATTGAAACAAGCCACTGTCAAGAACATGTAAATAGACTGCAAAATTGGATCTGCAATTCTCCACAATTGCAGATCCATTGTTGAAGATTGAATTATTGCAGGCCATTCAAATTCAGAATCTTACGAGCACATCCACTTGTTTATAACTGATTCCTGGTGTAGGCTTCATCAAAGGTCTGATGCATCCAGCTCAGTATGTCATGCTGTAGAGCTTGAAGCTTGGGTTCTTAGGACCCTCCACAGTGATGGAGTCATCCTCCCTATGTACATACACATTATTGTCCTTGGCCAGTTTCTGGATTTCAGCTGGCAGTTCCAGCTTCAGGCCTGTGCAGCCGACAAGGTTAAGCACTTGTAAAACAGGCAAGCTGCCAATTTCAGGCGGCAGCCGATTGAGCCTGGTGCAGCAATTGAGGGATAACCAGTGGAGTTTGTGAAAGTTTCCAATCTCTGCTGGCAAGTGTGCCAGCAGCTTCATGTAGTCAAGATCCAGGGACTGCAATTCAAGCAGCTCAAAAATCTCATTAGGGAGCCTGGATAAGGAGGTACATGAATTAAGTGAAAGCTTCTGCAGTGATCCCAAATTGCCAATCTCTGGTGGCAGCTCTTTCAGATCTGTGCATGAGCTCAAATTCAGCCGGAGTAGGCCTGATAGCATCCCAATTTGCTTTGGCAGTTTCTCCAGCTGCTCACAACCAGAGAGAGAAAGCTCTTCCAATGCACAAAGCTTCCCAATCTCCTCAGGCAGCATTCTGATACCAGATTGTCCAAGATAGAGATGGGTCAAGTTTTGGAGTGATCCAATTTCTGCTGGCAGTTGTAGCAGGCATTTGCACAGTGTGAGATTCAGCTTCTGCAAAGTCACAATGTTGCCAATCTCTGCAGGAAGAGCAGTGATGTTTGTGCAGCCTGAGAGATCCATCTCACGAAGGCTTGCAAGCTGTCCAATTGACTTGTGTAGCTGACGGATGCTTAGGCAGTTCTCCAAGCGGAAACGTTGCAGTTGTTTCAATTTGCCAAATTCATGTGTCAAGTTGTGAAGCCTGTTGCAACCATTCAGGTGCAGCTCCAGCAAACCTATCAGTTGCAATATGCAGTCATGCAATTCATCCATATTATTGCACCCTATCAGGGTGAGATCCTTGAGCTGTGGAGGGAACTGCACACAAAACCAGATCCATTCATAAAAAAATTGTGGCTACCAATTTCTGTTAGTTGAAATTCTTCAACAGGGCTCACTTTTCCCTGAGTGATCCTACTTGAACAACTAACTAAATGCACAAACTCTGGGCAATACCTTAATAGTAAGGTCAATCTCAGCAGCACGAAGGATGACCATTTCCAGCTTGCGCAATCTTTCCATCTGGAAAGGGATTCGAACATCTGGGGCAACCTTGCTGCGCCCCCAGTAAAAGAATTGCAGCTGACTCAAGGGCTTGTTGCAGTAGCCTTTGACACCAGTATCATGGAGGATCAGAACCCGTGCTCCCTGCATCTTCTCGAGCATCATACCTTGCAGAGCTTCTTTGCAGCTTATCAGGGATAGCCCCTGAATGTTACTAAGTTCCTGCACACAAGCAAACGACCCAAGTCAAAGGTCATTACTTCAATGATATCTTGATTCAGATGCCGCTCAAAGGCTGCTGAATATCAGCTAGTTTAAAACCTAACTCAAGGTGGTTATTGGATAACCTTGTGCTTCAGCTCATACAAATCCAAAATTGAAGCCTGCAACAATCCTCTCAACTTAAGACTTTTGTGAAAAGAGTGACAAGGAACAATCTCCATGCAGGGCCCTAAATAGAATTGGATTTCCTGTACAATCATGATTCAATACTGAGGAACATTGAGACATCTCTGTTGCTACTGGAAACAGACCTGAGCTTCAAGACAGCTCCACCAGGTTGCATAATGGCAACTGTGTAACGAACAACACCAAATAAAGAGAAAAAGAGAATGAAAATACAAAAAACAGTGGTGACAGTCTCAGAGCTTCAGTCTTTGGTCTGCCATGACTCCACTGACTTCATCAGCTTCCAACAGTTGGTGTAGATAGTATACAATATACAATACTATGCCCAAAATTTTGGGCAAACAATTGTGAAGTACCTGTGCCCTGAGTTTCTCTCACAAATTTTCTGAACTAACAGGAAGACCCACTACCACATTGACAAGCGCAAGAGACATATCTAATGAAGAAATCAATAGTATCCACATCAACCCACATCAACAGGCTTGTGATGGTAAGCTTCCCTTCATTTTAACTTGCACCTGTGGGACAAGCAGATTTTCAAACCAAAATGTAACAATGACTGTATAACTCAAACTGACCATAGAAACATCCGGAATAACTGACACCCAGAAAATGCAGAGAAACAAACCATGCCAGGGCCATCCATTTTCAGTCTTTCAGGTAAGTGGGTCTGATCCTCAGAACAAACACGATTGCCTTGAGCACGCCTGCAAGCAATGGCATACAGCAACTCATGCATCATAACCATCTCTGATTTCCAGGGCCTCTCCGAGTATCGAGTGTACTGTGCAATGCCAGAAGTGCTGTCAGCATCCTTGAGGTTTGCACTGACAAGGGCCTGGTCCACTAGAGTGTCCAGCTGTGGTTTCCCAACAATGCGCTCCACTGTCCTCCAGTCCTAGCCACGGAGAAATGCAGCAATATTGAGGAATGCTTCCTTCTGGGCTGGACCTAGCTTCTCGTATATGACCTACATATGTGAAAAACTAGTGGTAAACATTACTGCCATTCAATGCATCAAAGTATTAGACCAACTGCCAAAACATGTGAAAATTTCAGCAAAAACCAGAGCTGAAATTTTATGTTCCCCAATCCAGCTAGTTACAGCCATAGGACTCAGGCAGCAAGATTTATGGGCTTCTAAAGATGCAATTGTGTTAAAATTTTACCAATAGCTTTGCGAACATCTGATCTTCAGATGTGTCCATCTCTTCAGCAACTTGCTTCATTCGCTTCCCTATGGCAGTCCAGTTCTCTTCATTGCGGTTGGCGGGATTGGAAAAATAGGAACCTACAACCTTGATGGCCATAGGAAGACCTTCGCACAATGGCAGGAAGTGGTTTGCCAGATCCCCATACTTGGAAAATATCCCATTGATGGAATAGTGGGTATTGACAGGCTCTGAAGCAGCATGAGAGATGAACAAGACTTTTGCTTGCTGTGGGGCCAGACAAGGAAGCTTGTAGGGTAAGTAGTGGTAATTTGGCATTGCAGGCCGACAAAGCTGATCAACTCTGCTAATAATTGCGAGAGAGGGACATGTGATGATAACACAGCTGTTTGCAGGAAGGACTTTGCCTAAGCTGTGTGGGAAGAGCTCCCCTACCAACCGCACGTCATATAGGTTGTCAATAGCTATGCGAGCCACCTTGTTGTTCTGTTTTAGCTTCTGCAGCTGATAAAGAAGTGCACTCCTACCTTGCGCAACACTGGTAATTTCCTTCTTACCACCTCCAAGTTGTTCTAAAAGAGACGACTGCAGCTTGCAGAGATCCTCACTCACCTCAATGTATGCAAACAATCGCTTCTCAATCTTCTCAACCTTGGCAACAATTTCATTGAGAAGGGTTGTTTTCCCAAGACCAGCTTGCCCATGAATACCCACCAGACAGACCCCATTCTTGTTCACAAATTCAACTATAGTGGAAACATGCTGTTCCAGCCCCACAGTTATGGTGTACAGCTCAAGTCCTGACTTTCTGATTGTAGTTCCAGGGGGACTAATAGGTTGTGAAACCCGGTTCCCAACAGCTGCAAGAGTTGCAAATGTGAGATTATCCTGCAAGCTCTTGAGCTCCCCTATTGAGCTCTCTATCTGCTCCTTCACAGGTGAACCAGCTGGACGTGGTCCAAAGCATAAACATCTGTTACACTCAATCGACACTCACAACCCATCTTTTCAGACATTTGCCAGTCCTGAAAAGCAACACACAATCCCTAAACCTGCTTTACATTCAATCATCTGCAAGAGTGCCCGTTACTCATGGATATCATTGCAGCTAGCTCACATCACAGCTTGATTGAGTGCTGATTCAGGATAAGGATACACATGCATGGCCTGCAGAGATCCAATGCAGAACTGCTTCATTCTTGGGTTTTCACTAAGGAGCCATGAAGACAAATCATCCTGATTGCTGCAAGAAATATCCAGATAACGAGAAAATCTGGGAAGAGATTTCAGAACCAATGTAATACACTTTTACCTAATAGATAATCACAACTGGATGCATGACATGTACTGAGACAGATTATACTCACCCACGGTTTTTGGACTTCGCATATCGGATCACTGTACAACAATACAACAGAGTGCCAGCTGCAAGCTTGAAGATGTCATTGTCCACCTGTAAACAAAGCTTCAGTTCATCAAGCTGGTCAGCAATGAAATCGGTCTGGGCCTTCAAGCTCAACCATTTGTCTCCAGCAGCAGCAGCAGATCTTGCTACTTCTTCCCCCTGGCAATAAGAGCTGAGATAGCCAGCTAATGTGAAGGCTAGTCCGAACCAGCTCATGTAACCAGTCTCTTTCAGAATGTCCCAGTGCAGTGTCTCGAAGACAGCACCGAGGTCCTTGAACGCAGATTCTGAAACCTGGTATAGGAAATAAAGCAAGTACATAGTTTCTTCAGATAACTGAAGAATCTTGTGAAAATCTATAAAAGAATCCGGGAATCAAGGTGATACAAGGGGAGAGATTGGTCCATATTATTATCATCAGAAAGGTAGAGATTGTTCAACAATTTACCTTTTTGTAAAGCTCCTTCAAGCGCGCTCCTGAGGTCCGCAGCACAAGCTCAATTTGTTGAAGCTCGTCAGCCGTAATCGATACGCTGACGTACTCTGGATCCGTCTCCATGTTGTTGTCCGGAAATCCGTCTGTTGGTGCTCACATCCTGAATGCTGATGCTACACCATCGTTATCGCCTCTCAGACTCCTCCCGTGCGATCGTAGCTTTGGCGAAGAAAACCTTTGCCGCGAGCAGAAATCAACTCTCTCTCTCTCTCTCTCTCTCTCTCTCTCTCTACCTTGGAGTGTGGAAGTTTTCGGGGCTCCCACTTTCCAATACGAGGATTGATTGTCAAGATGTCGTCAGATTTGGCCACGAACAACGTTGCAATAACGTTCTCTAACTTGTGTAGTCTCAGATAACTTCATCACTACTAGTCTCCTTCACATCTTCGTGCGGTGAGATCAAACTCGCCTAAGACCTGGCCGGTCCGCTAGCCAACCAATTCCAACTCCTCTATCGTTGTCGTCGTCGTCAAGACAATGGCTCATAGCCAAAAGCACACGAAGTCGCAGACTCACGGAGTCGAGCAACACATTGATCAGCGAACCAAACGATCACCTCTACGCCAACTGGTTTACAAGAATGAAACCATAACAAAAATCGCCAGTAATAACGACTAAAAACGGCAAGTAGTATTATTCAAGCTCTCAACTCCTCCCAATGTGACAATACCGGAGACAAAAAAAATTGTCCAGCAGGGGAAGAGCCAGAGAAGAATGAGCCATCGGATGCGCAGTGAGAACTCGAAGCTCCATTCCGTTGCCCTCGGGCTCTCGAATCACTGTAGCCGACTGCAAAACCCGAGAGCGTGAGAGAAAGAAGGAAAGAGGATTTGTGTGAAGCGCGAGCGTAAATGGACGATTGCGCGCCGATTGGCGGCAAGCGTGAAATTACGGCGCGCCGTCGTCGTCGTCGTCGTGGTGAACGAGGTTGTACAACGATGATCAGTTTTTTCCACGTTTTTTGGGGGAAATTTGCCAACGAATTCTGTTGTTGTGTATATCAAGTCTGGTTTTGGATATTTTTGCCTCACAAATCTATTTTTGCATGTGCACTTTTGCAACGTTGTTTGTTTGTCATGGTCTTTTGTTCCTCGAATGGGATTTGGAAATGCATATGTGCCATCATCATATCACCATCATCACTTGTTGACATCAACAACAAGTGGTGTGTCACGATGTGACCTTGCCATTTACATTAAAAAGTATCTTAAGGCAAAAGAAGAATGATGGAAATTCAAATACTTCACCATGCAAAAATATAATCTTCAAAAAATCCTCTAAAAGAAACCAAAATCATTCAAGATATCATACCTTTATAACTAATCTCAAGTTTCAACACAAGCCAAAATATCATCTTTTGAAAATTTGCACATAAAAATAGACCTACTACATAAGGGCCAAAATCCATTAAGCTAGTATACTCTATAATGAATCTAAACACAATATCCTTGCCTATGAAGGCAAGGCCAATAAATGAAAATGTTTTGTTCCTCAAATGGGATTTCCAAATGCATATGCTCCATGATCATCATCATCATGTGTTGCTGTCAACAAATTAGAATATTTTGTTTCTCAAATGACATTTGGAAATGCATATCTACCATTATCATCATCATCCTCATGTCAACAAATGGAATTTGGAAATTCAAATATATCATCGTTAGGTTTACGTTTAGAACTATTGGGTTTAAGGTTTGGAGTTTTTTTAAAAAATGGAAGACTTTCTAATTCCAAGTTTAGGTAATATTTTTTAAAATGAAAACCTACCAATTTTGGGTCTAAATTCAACTTTTATAAGAACTTCTAATTCCAAGTTTAAACTAAGGTCATTTTCCACTTGTTATTGGGGATGGTTCAAAAGTTGATTTGTAAATGGTTTTGAAGTTTTTGATGAAGAAGAAGGCTCAAGGAACAGATGCTTCTGGATTTGAGATCCTAGCTCAAGGTCGACAATAGGTCGATGGTCTTGGTTGAAAAATTGGAAGAGTTTATTCTTAGACCCTTCACCTTCATGAAGCATTGACATTTCTTTTCTTTTGCACTAAATTTGTTTTTTTCACATTTTTTTTTGTTGTTCGCCACTTCTCTAACCTAGCATATTGTACAAGGTTCATTCTTTTTGATGTTGGTGATCATTATTGGCAATGCTTATTGGTTGTTTCTTTGTTCATTTCAAGGCACTCCATCATGTTTTTTGTTTTGTTCAGGGTACTTCTTTTGTAACTCTTTCTCTATTTTTGTTTGTCACATTGTTGATGAACTTGGTGTTGTCTATTTGTTTTTAGTTTTATGACACTCCTTTCTCATTTTGTTAGTTTTTTATTAATTTTGTTCTTATGTTTTTCTTTTTCACAATGTTATTATTATTATTTTCCTTTGCTTAATGTGTTGTTGCGCTTGGTTTTGGAACTTGTGTGTTGGTTCCAACAATGCTCATTATCTTCCCCCAATTTCAAAGAGCTTTTTTTTCACTTTTTGAATTATGTTTTGTGATGTTAGATTTTATTTTTCTTTGCTTAACACCTTGTTTTTGCATTTGGTGTTGTGATTTGTGTGTCGGTGATTTCTAACAATGTTTGTTATCTATTTTTTCACAATTTTTAAGGAGCTCCTTCATTTTTTGGGTTTTATTTTGTTTCCTTCTTCTTTTGTTGTGTCACGATGTTTGTCGCAACCATAGCTTTGGGCTTGCGACCAAGGCAAAAGGGGTTACAAGGTTGTGGGCCAAGAAGAAGCCCGTGAGTCAAGGCAAAAGGGATTACAAGGTTGCAGGCCAAGAAGAAACCCGGGAATCAAAGCAAAAAGGTCGCAAGGGTGCGGGCCAAAAAAAAGCATGGGAGTCACATCACATACTCCCGGGAGTGTAAAAAAATGTGAGGGAGTATGAGGGAGTGAACCCTCACACTCCCAAGGCAACCCCCATTTTGGGAGATGGAGTCCCGGTGGACTCTCGAAATTTCAAAAAGTGATTTCAAGGGTCAAAACTCAATGGCTTGTGGTGTTCTTTATATCATTGGAAAGCTTTTAAAATGTAGATGTCTAAAATGGGCTTATATTACTCATTTAAACATCTGAAACACAAGTTATGGCCAAAAGAAGGGCCGGGAGTCAAATTAGCAATTTGACTCCCGACCACAAAAGTCAGGAATCGACCCGATTTACTTAACTGTAGAGGGCTTGCGACATACCGTTGGAAAGCTTTCGATGAGAGCTACAACTTTGCTTTGGGACCTCATCTTGATCCAGGGTCTGCTCGCAAAGTTATGGGGCTCCAAAGTCGCAAAAGACCCAAATGGCGCGATTTTGGGAGTCCCGGGAAAGAAAAGCCATTTGGATGTAGGCTTCGTGGCCAACCACAAAGTATATTATAAGGGGGAAGGTGGTGGCTTCCCCCAAGTCCGGGTCGTGGTGAGTCTAGTGTGTTCATGTTGCCCATGGTTCGTCCTAGCACCAAAGGTGTTCCAACTATGCACTAACCACTTTGTGTGGGTTTTGTGCAGGCCCGTGTGAGTGAGTGAAGCTTGTCAACTCTTCTTAGTCTCATCCCGGAGCTCTAACACGCCCCTCTACCCCTCAAAGTGTTGTGAGCTAGGGAGCGTGCCCCGACTCCTCCTTCTTCTGCTATCTTCTACTTGGACTCACATTTGAATCCTTCGAGGAATTAGGAGTGTGTTAATGTTGGCTTTTTTTTTTTCTCTTTAATTGGCACATTGTTGTTGTGCTTGGGGTTGTGACTTCTATGTTGGTGATCATCACTAGTAGTGTTTGTTGTCGACTTTTAAACATTTTTCAACACATTATTTTTTTCTTTCTATTTTTCTAATTTTGTTTTGTTTCACCCTTCTACATTTGCTACATTGTGGTGCAGGCATTTTGAATTTCTTTGGTTGGTGAATTATTGCTATGATTAGTGTTGTGTTTTTGTGTTTCATATTTCTTCACATTTTCATCTTTTGCTTGCATCGTGCCAACTCCATTTGCATTTACATCTCCCGTTTACATTGCATCAACATGGCATTTGTATCTCGCCCTCACTACAATCACATCGCATCTACATGCTTGTAGTTCACCTTCACTATAACTATATTGCATTTGCATGGCATTTGGTTGTACATTGTGCATGTATCACTGTGGTTTTTGCATCACAAATTTTCTTGCTATCATTTTTTTTTTTTTAACATTGTTTTGTTTTTTTGTGTTTTGATATCTTCTTGAAACTATTTGGCTATTTCATTAACTTTTTTGTTTGATTTGTGCAGGTTTTTGTGTTCTTTTGGTTTTAGTTTTGCATGTTTCAAAGTTTGTTGGTTTTTTTGTTTGATGTGTTATGAAGGTGCAATTCTTCTAGATTTTATGTTACACTTTTTGTTTTAGTGACCTTTTTTTTCTTCTTTTGATTTTTTATTTGTTTTTGTTTTTCATAATGTCTACAACTATGAAAAAGGTTTGTAATGAAAGTTTTGTAGATCTTGTTCTTGAATTTTTTGAAGATATTTTACTTGCAGTAAGTATTCCTCCCACTCTTCCTAGTTAGTTGCTAGACCTAACAGTTTATGGATCCTCTTTTATTAGATTGCCAACACCAATAGTCACCATTAACTTTGGTGATGATTTTTTGTGGGCTAGTGACAAAAGTGAGATTTATGTGCAATATGTTGATTACATGCATGAGTTTCTTGTAAAATCTTGTGTTGTTTTTCCAAATTAAAATCTTGAAACAAATGCAAAATATATGTGTATATGCATTTTTTTGACACTTTTATTCCTTCAAATCTTGAAGATTTTGATGCCAATGTTTTTCCTTCTAGGTTTGATTTTTTTTGATGATTCTAGCCATGGGGTTATTGCTACTTTTGATTCTATTAATTAGATTAGAGTAGTTGTGAACTTTTTGCTTTTGGATTTAATGTTGTTGAGGGGGTTGAATGTGAATCTCTTGTTAAGGAACCATTACTGAAGTCTTGTTTTTTGGATATTGATAGTTTAAAAGAGATGGAAAATGTGAGTCGAAAACGTTGGAGAACAAGTAAACATGGTGAACTTTGGGCAAAAAACACATTTGATGGATGGTGAATGTTTCAAAGTTTTGACATGTAAAAATCAATTATAGATTTATTTGAAAATGAAGAATTTATTAAAGATTTGGTAGATGTGTTATTTTCATTTGTGTTGCAAGTTGAAAAAAAGGACAGTAACCTATACCTTCCAACAAGGTATCATTTTATTTTTAAATTTTAAATTTCTTGTTTTTGCTTTTGATTTCTCTTATTTGTAAAATTTTGATTTTTTTTCTGCTTTTTGTTTATGTTGTTTGCAAACAAGGTAAATTAGGTTTTAAGGTTTGGAAAGGAACTTTATGATTTAGGGTAAGTTTGTTGCTCTCTATTAGAATTTAAGGTGTTTATTGCTTATAATAGATGTGTTTTGTTTCTATTTTTCTATTTGTGTTTTTTTTACAACATTCAATTTTTAATAAAAGGTATGGAAAATTGATACAATATAGGCAAGAACAACATGTGGTTGAATTTGGTAAAATGCTTGTAGTTCCATTCAACATCTTCTTTGATCCAAGGTATCACTAAGTTAAGGTTGTTAGTAGTTAAGTGACTTTTTGATCACCATTAGTTGGACTTGGGAAGGTTATCAAAAAATTTGAAATGTTGTCCATTGAAGAAGAATGGTGAATGTTAGCACAAGTAATATGCCAACTTGATTTTCCATCTAGTTTAAATATCAAATTTGGATATTTCTACTATCTAAACTTTTTCATTAAGGGGTGTTTTGAACTTTATAGTGTTGATTTTGAAGAATTTAGTTTAAGGTCATTACCTATTAGTGTTGTTATTAGGTTTTGTCACAAAGTTTCAAAAATTAGCGCATTCGTATTATTAGATGTTTAGCAAATCACCATTGTCATGCAGTTGATTGTCTTGTTGATGATGTCATTTCCACTTACAAATAATTAGTTTAGCATTGTCCTACCAAGTGGCCTGATGACAAGCTTGGGTTAAATCCACTTTTCTTACGCACTAAGCCTAAGTGGAGGGCATCAAATCAGATATGGTTTACAACATCTGTAATTGATTGCAATTAGTTAGGATTTATTGTTAGATATTCTTATTGCTAACTTTCCTAAATTGAAGGAGAAAGTATTGTCCAACAAGACATGCATAAGTGTTGACATCACTTGTATGGAAAAGGTTTTGGTTCCTTGAGAGTATAGTATGGAGGTCACATGTCACAAAGACCCAATCTCATATGGGGAATTAATATACTAACCTTTTTCTTTTTTTTTTTAATTTGAATGTTTTTTCTCGTTTTGATTTGCTTCATGTTTTGTTTGATTATTTTTTTCCCATGTGCTAATGTGCCTGAGTTGTTGTTATTTGTTGTATGTATAAGTACAATTAAATTGATAAACATCTACTAATAAGGCAATGCAACAAATCATAAGTGGTGAATTAAAAAATGGTTGTTCGTTGAGATATGAGGAAACATTTAACAAATAAAAGGCTGCATTAAAAAAAACCAAGGTAATTTCACTTACATTGTTATTTGTTTTCCTTTCAAAAATTTCAAGTTTGTTTGTTTTTTTTTTAATGACTCAAAATTTGTGCTACAAAGTTTTCATGTTGGAAAAGATGATGTTGTTGATGTGGGTTTTTCCTCCATAATGGTTTTTGGTGGTTTGGGAATTTCTATTGATGCTAGCCATGATGGCTTTGTTGGTGTTGTATTGAATTCTCGAAATACTAGTGTGATTGGTGGCCTTAATTATGGTGTTCCTTCTCGTATAATTTCTTCTTTTGCTGCCACTTCTGTTGTTGCTTGATTTTGCTACCATTTTTGTTGTTGGTGCTTTTCTTGCCATTTCTATTGTTAATGCTTCTATTGATCCAGAGAAAATCAAGACCTCAATTTGTTCTGTTGTTGTTTACATAAATCGGAGGAAGGCCAACATATAGGTCTCTGAACCAAAATCAAGTGAATTTGACATTAACCTTGAAAACAATTTTTGGAATGATTTGTTTGAAAAGGATTTATCAAAGTACAATGATAGATTATGAGCCATGCATTCTCCCCCTACACTTGAAACTATCAATGTCAACAAAGCAACTAACCACATCTTCAGCCATTTTTAGAACTATCCTATTACCATTAACTATGTCATAGATCCAAAGTCTATCCTTGGTTTAATGCCACCAAATGTACTTGATAAGTAGGATAATCTTTGTTTCTGAAAAGTACTTTTCAACTTTTTTGATAGTTTTTGTAATCCTACAAAAAAAAACTTTTGAACTTTTTTGTTCCACAAAAAAGGTCTTTGCTTGTTGTAATACTTGCATAATAAAGGTCTAGAGGAGAATGTGGATAGGATGATAATTAGAGCTAAAATTCTGGATTTCATGAGGATGCAAAGGGGTTGGGTTTTTGGGGTTGTTGAGAGATCAATGTTGAGTGCTTTGCAATATTATAGTGGTGATGGTTTATCAGTGGGAACATTGCCTTCAGTGATGGTTGATGAGAGGTTTTCTGGGACATTGCTTTGGGTGATGGTTGATGGTAGGGTTTTTGGGATGTTTTCTAAGAGTGGTGCCTTGGGTTTTCTAAGATGATTTTTGGGAACATTGTCTGGGATGGTTTTTGGGAACATTACCTTGGGTTTTTGGGATTGGTGAAGTGGAATCCAGATAGAGACATTAAATGTTTTGATCCATAGTCCTTCTATGAGTCCTTTTTGTGTAAGTATCATAATACTTTGGAAAATAGCAAGATTCTCTTTTCTTTGACCTTGGGTTTATTTTAGTTATTTGATTTTTCTATTTTCAAAATAAGGAATTCCAATTTTCATTTTTGTAGGGATTTGCTTTGAATGTACTGTCACAATTTTGAATAAATTCTCTGTTTAAAAAATAATCAGAGTCTAATAAAGAAAAAGAAAAAAAAGAGAAAAAGTAAAAGTTTTTTTATAAAAAGGAATGAGAATTTAAATTTTTAAAAAAAAGAAAAAAAAAGAAAAGCAGACCGGAGTGTAACTTCCCCGTGCTGAAAGTTACTTTGCCAGCCTGGTGGGTACCTTCCATCAACTGGAAGTTACGATAATTCGCTATGCTGTAATTTGAGCCATATTGGCCCCAGTGAGGGTTAAAAAATACAAAGAAAAAAAAACCGCCTATATGCTTTAGGATTTTAGCATTCTCTTAACTTTCCAATAAGCTCCCAACAGTCTCAAAGTATTTCTAACATGTTCCCAAAAGTAGCAATAGGAAACAATAAAGAGAACAATTAATCAACAATGGTCTCTACCCACATGGGTCCTATTTGAGTCTCTATTCAACATAAGAATCTGGAGACCATCACAACATATCTGTGTAAAGATCATTTTAGTGCTCTCATTGAAGATGCTCTTATATATTTAAGCTTAAGTCTAGGACCTACAACCCTAGAACTTAGTCATAGGTCACTAGAATTAAAAAACCCTAGAAGTATCTAAACCTAAAACCCTAGCTCCTACCTGAGCCCATGACCCAAACCTGATTTTTTGAAAACCCTTGAGACTCATCAGATCATGTCCATGTAAACCCATTGGGTCCAGTTCTAAGATTGGTTCCAGTCCATGTAGAACCTAAATCCAAACCTAACCCTATCAAAAACTTCAAACCAACCAACATTGGTTGAAACCTTACAAAGTCACCTTAGTGCACCCTACTCATTGTGGGCTTTCCAACAGTGCCAATTGGAGGCACCGTGGCTTGGGAGATCTCAACATTATAAACAAACAAAACAAACAAATTACCTTCCTTAATAGATAAACTAGGGGTGCGAGAGTAAGGTAAGTTCAGTGGAGCATAAGTCCCAAGGATTTGGGGGGGGGGAGAGGGTGTTTCCAAAATGGAGGGGGGTGAGCTCAAGTCCAAATGTCATGGAACCAAGCCTGTGCACCCCTCCTGGTCGAAGAGAGCTTTCCAAAGACATCAAGAACACGATCTGAAGCATCCCAGTTCAGTGGATCCCATAACTACAAAACAAAACAAACTACCTTCCTTCATAGATAGATTTCATTCTAAATTAAGTGGAACTGGAATGTGAAAGATCGTATGAAAACCTAACTATCTCATTCCAATTAACTGGAACTGCAATGCAAAGGATCATATGAAAACTTAATTATCTCATTCATTTTCTAATAATTACCTCCCTCCTTTCCTAATACCTATCTCATTCCTTTCCTTTACCCACCAACATGGATATAAAAAAGAAAACTAACGTTTGCTTTTTCATGTCTATAATATTTAACTATTGAAAACCATATGAAAACCTAAGAAGAGGGAAAAAAGAATGTTGATTGTCAATGGTAACGCTCAGAGCCCAAGTTTGATTTTTTCCATTTTTTAATTATTGACATCCATGGTTTACCTAAGTATCAGAACCAATTCTTTGATTTTTGAGAACCACAGTTATGAGCCCCAACAAACCACCTGATGACCAGCAAGTAGAGGTTTGGTGCAATTTCTGAAACCCACCCAGCACTGACTTCAACCAAGGTTGTCATGATGAAATGGAGTTTGGATCCTTAACATTTTTCAGCTGTAATAAGGGGCAAAGCTTTTGTGCATACATCAATGGAGTGGGTATGTGAAAATTGCAAGAAATGATGGGAGTCGAAGCAGGTGACCCAGATGCACTTGCTTGTTCTGAACAATAATTTGTCCAGGATTCAGCGCATGAAACTTTTTGTGGGCAGAGACACATGAGTTCTGGTATAACATGTTTCTGCTACGGCTCTCACATGCATCCAAGTAACGGGAACAGATCTACAAGATCAGTGATTTGATGACTGTTTGAATAAACAGGGAAGTTTGCAGTGAATGGAAACTTCCCTGCAAACTGGGACAATGCAAAGACTGTGTTCAGAGTCGCAGAAAAAACATGTACACATGAAATAGCCTTAACGTGAGAACCAGTAGGAATGTTCACAAAATGGTAACTTGTACACTCAAGTCCTCATCACAGGATTAGGAGCTTAAATCTACTCCCTGAACAACTGAAGAACTTCTAAGTTGAAGCATCATAACCTGCGATGAGGAAACTGAAGGCCAGCTGCATGGAGTAGATTTTGGAAGTGAATAAGGTCAGATGTTTGCTAAGTAACTCTCAGTGCCTTGATCCAATCTAGCTCCAAACGGAAGGGCCCAGGACCTTGCTCCCTGCCTTCTGGGCCAGAGTGAACGAGCCCCCATGACTGCACCAGTTGGCTGTTCTGTCCATAGGATGGGCTGGATGATTCGCCTCTTTTTCATTCACCTCTTTACCTTACAGTTAACCAACATTCTACTATGCTAAGGGTAAAGTAGGCAAAAAAGGTAGATACATTTTTCAGTAATGCCATTTTAATTATTTGCAAAACATCTACTTATTGACAAAACCTACTTACCCACATGTCATTATACTTACCTATGCACTTGCAAAGTATGGACTTCAATTGCAAATATTATAATGTAAAATGTGGGTATTGCAATTGCGAGATTTTTTCTGGCGACAGTCCTCTACCTCCACTTTGGACCATTTAATGCAAGATGTACTTAGTTTAATTAAAGAATAGGCTCGATAAATATAGAGTTAAAAAGATGTCAAACATTTATGAATATCTGCACAATTTTTAATACTAATCAAAATCAATCTTAGGTTAGATTTTGGGGGGAAATTTGGCCAAATTTTCACATACAAATACTTGCAACAAGATGCATTTTATCTCTTTTGAAGGTGAATGAAGAAAGTCTCAAGTTGAAGTGACCACATTAAAGGTAAGAGAATAAACTCTTATTTCATTCATTTATTTTTCTTTTCATGTGTTTCAATTTTAATTCATCACTCATTCCTAAAAGATTATTTTGTATGGCATTTGTATATGGTTATATAGTTATTAGTTTTTATGACATTTACCATTAAAATTGTTTAGGTTTATATATAATTTTTTTGGGTAATTAGTTTTAAACTTTAAGGTTAATGCTTCCATTCATTATAATTTTTAATTGATTAACTTTAAAATTCAAAACATAATTGTTATAAAAAATTTTGTATTCCATTTGTAGTTTTGTTTGTATAATCATTAGGTTGAGAGCATTTATCATTAGGATTATTTAGGGTTTTAAATTTAAGGCTTAATGAAATGTGTGTTGATTTATTTAGGTTGTGTTTTCAAATCAAGATACAACTCTTTTGAATGTGATATCATTTTTGAACATCAACAATATGATATTTTTTCTTAATCATTTCTTTTTTATTATTGTTTTGTTCCTAATTTTAAAAAATCAATTTCCCTAGATGGTTTTAATAGGGTCATCAAATTCCACTAAGAATGTTCCATGTTTGATATATGGATTTTGCATTTTGGCTTCTCATAGATAGTGTGGATTTAGGGTCATAATGCTAATATTACATTTTACCCCCACATATAGTGTGCATCTTTAAATTATCATGTAGGTACTACATTTAAGGCTTTCACATATAATGTGGATTAAGATCATAATGTGAGTATTACATTTTCTCCCCATATACAATGTGCATCTTTAAATTGTCATGTAGGTATTACATTTAGGGTTCCCACATATAGTGTGGATTAAAGTCATAATGTGGGTGTTGCACTTTGCCCCCACATGTAGTTTGCATCTTTAAATTGTCATGTAGGTATTGCATTTAGGGTTCTCACATATAGTGTGGATTAAGGTCATAATGTGGATATTGCACTTTGCCCCCACATGTAGTTTACATCTTTAAATTGTCATGTAGGTATTGCATTTGGGGTTCCCACATATAGTGTGGATTAAGGTCATAATGTGGATATTGCACTTTGCCCCCACATGTAGTGTGCATCTTTAAATTGTCATGTAGGTATTGCATTTAAGGTTCCCACATATAGTGTGGATTAAGGTCATAATGTGGGTATTGTAATTTCCCCCCATATATAGTGTGCATCTTTAAATTGTCATGTAGGTATTACATTTTTTTTTCCATAAATAGTGTAATTTGTTAACTATCATGTGGGTATTACATTTAGATTATCCATAGATAATATGGATTCAAAATTTACAATTATGGCCATAGACCATATTATATGACATGGAGGGGCACATATAATTGAGGTTGAGTGTGCATACATCCCACATGCACGAATTTCGAAATTTCTAAACGGTGAACGAAGTCATGAACATTCCCTAATGGAATGGAACATTTATAAGCAAGTACCTTCACAAGAAAATGTAAAAATGCCAAAAATCCAAAACCACCTCAGCCATATTTGGTATGATGTTCTATTATTCACTTTTGTTATATGGAACTTATTTTTTAACCTCATATTGTACCAAACTTTAGGTCCTAAATTGATTCCACATTTGTAAGTATGCATGTGGGTATGGGCCAAAAAATAATTATGGAGACCCAAATCACCATCAATCCATTAAATAAAATTGTTTAATTCAATTTTTTATTTGGCGATTGTACACACGACCTATGGTGACAAAGATAATCTTTTACCATCAACTTCATACGCGAATCAATGGTGAGCCTGCACATGGCAAACATGACCTTGATTCCATTGCGCGACCATCTTTTTTTGCCCCATGAATGTCACAAGCCCTCAAGGACCACATTAGGACCCAATTAGGTTTAGGTTACACTGTCAAACAAATATATGATAAACATAAGGCAATATGGTGGGCTAGAATCAATGCAGGAGAAGCGATG
>Ga0116227_10007792_pt1 | contig 20665 bp, 19 predicted proteins | sample S1TSphgellanicum_FD_89693 | JGI IMG/M metagenome (GOLD analysis project Ga0116227, IMG submission 89693) | Host-associated microbial communities from peat moss isolated from Minnesota, USA - S1T2_Fb - Sphagnum magellanicum MG | ecosystem: Host-associated > Plants > Peat moss > Unclassified...
TTCAGAAAGACAGTACATGCAGAAAAGGTTGGAGTCACAATACCCAATCTTGTTGGGGTCTTTAGCAAAGTAGGCTTCACACACACTGCACAGTCAAAGCACCTGAACCCATGTCATAGATAAGAAGCATATATAAAGCAGCAACACAAGGGGAGAAAAAAAAGACTGTGCTCCAAAGCTTTCACAACAATGAACTGTCTACAAAGCAAAAGCGGTTGTTGAGCACATAATTGATGACAGTGGAAAGCTATATATGTATTGACTGCCCATAACTCAAAACCAACCTTCTTGCAGAGGGGCGCCTAACAAGGACATGAGGAGCATATTTTTTCTGCTTTCTGCGCTTGTACTTCTCCTGCATGAAAGAAGAAAGTGTGGCTAGATGAGTAGAAACTAATCCAAAGGCCACAAGCCTCAATTCCTGAAAAGAAGCACTACAATGATATTATCTGTGTCTTTGGTGAATCTTGTGTTACCTGAGAAAAGGCAGATTTGGCCTCAAAAGATGCACTGTTAGCAACCAAAGCCTCAATAATTGCCTTCCCTGTTGCCCCCTCTCTGAGCCCAATTGAACTTCATCAGCTTCACTACAACATCCTTTCAAAACTCTCATTGGTGAAGACCCATGGTCCACACTGAGTTGTGTATATTGTGTAACTTGACAAGCTTCTACATGTTGAAACATGCTGGCTAGAATCTACTGATAGAACTCTCAAATATTAGCTCCTATTATAACATGCACTAAACACCCAAAAAAGCCTTCATTGTAGATATGAGTATGCAAGAACAACAACCTGCGCATCTGTTCAATGTCTTCAGCAGAGAGTGTTTGTGCAGTATTGTTATCAATCAGGGCACGATTGTCCCGACACATGCTCTCCACAGCTTCCTCTGACTCAATTGATTCTTTCTCTTTACTCTCTGCATCCACTTCATCAACAAACACAAGAAGAATCACATTCTTTTCTTAGTATTGAGGACTGAAAAACCAAAGGCATTTCTCTTTTCATGCCTGGCTTACATCATTTTGTGCATACATAAGAACCTTGAGATCTCTCTTTTTTGGCAATTAGGATTCAACGAGTAGGAAACAGACATTGATGATGACTGAAATAGAATCAAAAGAGAAGAATGAACCTGTGATCGGATGCTGCAACCGAACAAGAACATGACCATTAGGGCCTGACTGCACCTCAAAGACTGATCCGAATGGAATTCCAACCAGCGGATCTAACAGACACTTTGCATTTCCAACCTTCACACTCCTGTCCTCCACCAAAGAACAAATGAGGATGATCCCCCTACCAGCAACATAAGGAATCATTCACTGCAAAGAATGGATGATGATTGCACTTTAAATCTCGAATTCAAAGAAACAGTTGCAATTAGCAGGAAAACACAAGAATGGAAAAAAGCCTCAGTTTGGAAATCCTTTATTCAGCCTGAAATCTTGCATTGAATCTTCTCTGGGGAGATTGAATAGAAGACACTCAGTGGCATTGGGGATCTTTCACAATTAGCAATGGGAATAGCGTGGAGAGGAGGAGACGAACGCATGGGGGGAGAGATGTGCGAAAGCAAGGCGATCGCCGTCATTGATGTCCAAAAGCACTGCACATCCAGGGGTGGTCAAATTCCTGTTGTTGCTGTTTGCACCTGTTGTTCCTTCCATTCTTCTCGCGCTTTCAGCTTGTAATCCACAGTCGTTACAACACGAATCAAAACGCCTGATTCGACACCACCACATTCAACAAAGGAGTCAGGGTGACAGACAGATGACAAAATGAGCAAAAGACGCAAAGCTCGTCAAATCTTAAACTTAAAAAAATAGTGAGAAAACGCACAAACAAACGCAACGCTCGTAAAACCCTAAACGCAAGAAAAGTGAGCAAACGCACAAACAAACCCAAAACTCGTAAAACCATAAACCCCAGAAAAGTGAACAAACCCACACAGATGCAAAGCTCGAAAAACCCTAAACCCCAGGAAAGTAAGCGAATACACACACATGCAAAGCTCCTAAAACCCTAAAACCCTAAAAAGTGAGCGAACACGCAGAGACGCAAAGCTTGTAAAACCCTAAACCCCAGAAAATTGGTGGGAGGCAGCACACGACTTGGGAGCGAGCGGTCGGTTTTCTTACCCTTTTCAAAGGAATTCGGGTCGACGAAGAAGATGAAAGACAGTCCCAGCCGCTTGCACTTCTGAAGAAAATTTCAATATCCAGACTCCAAAACAACTACGGTTTTCTGAAAAGAGCAGACCAAAATGTTGCAATTGTGGAGATGGAGTCCTGTTGCTTGCTGTAGACCTAGCGTTGATTGAGAAGAGCAAAAAGCTTATTTCTTTGTTCCTCCTCCTTGGAATTGAGAGAGGGAAAAAACAAAAAGCCAAAAAACCAATAGTGAAACCGTTGCAAAGGAGATCAATGTCTTTCCTTCTTGAAGAACTTGGATAAAGATTTTGAGTAATGTGATGGTTTGCTAGTACAATTGACACAAAAGAAACATTTGGGTCCTTTGGAAAACCAATTCATGGATTGGAATTCATGCCCATTCCATAGTACAAAAAAGAGACCGTATCATATGAGAATGCCCATTCCATAGTATCATATGAGACCTTTAGGGTTTTGTTGTTTTAGGGTTAAAACACTTTCAAAATAAGTGCCTTGAAATAAGGTGGTATTCACCACCCATGGATTTAACCCATGGTAAACCATGAGGTAACGGTTAAATGGTGACCCTAAACATATATGAAAATGTTGAAGTGTAGTATAGGAGAAGGGTCTGAAAATAGACCCTTCTAGAAGGAGAAGGTTTTTTTTTTGCCTATTTTTTGAAGAGTGGAAAAAAAAATTATTATCATTTAATCTTACACCCAAAATAGGCAAACATATATACCTTTTTTTTTAAAAGCACTAATATGGGCAATATTTATAAAACATAATTCATAAACCAAATTCAAAATAACAAAATATAATTCAAAATAATTTTGGGTAGTTATCAAAATAACAATAGATAGTAGATGATCATATTCCCAAGTATATTTATTCACAAGAGGAAAAAATGTTAAATAATCAAGAGTTATAGGAATTGCATGTGGTAAAAGGCCATTTGGAAAATCATGCACACGATAATTGGACTTAAAATTTTCACATATTTTTGTGAACACCTCTCAAGGCTGCCCATGAAAAGTGGTTGATTCTTTTGAGGAGTAATGGCGCATAATGAGTAACACATCACACCATTTTCTTCCTTGTATTTCTTTGATTGTTGAAGCTTACATGTTTGGGCCTTGTAAGTTTGCGATTATGATAACATTAATATTTAATCGGTTTGTCCTTTAACATGTGGCAATTGGGGTGTCTTCAATATAAATGTTGGAACCACAAAAAAATAACAACAAAGCTCCAAGTGTGCCACATCCATAGTTGCATTTCACCTCAATGTGTTTCAAGTTAATTGGGTTTCGCATGTTCTCATTTTGTTAGTGGAAAGCACATGCAAAAAGCTTGATGAAACTTCCAAATAGCTTCAAGATGGAAGAAAAAAAAATTAAATTAAATTCATCCTTTTTTGGTTTGAAGAGATCTTTGTCAACAAAAAGATGAAAGCATTCATGAATGTTTAGTAGGTCTAATCAAAAATTGATATTGAAATCTTTGTGTCACCTAGCGAAGTGTGTTAAGTATCTCATCATCAATTTGTTGTGCAACTACGACCCATAAGCTCCTTTAGTGTGTTTAACTATGCAAGAAGTCAATTCTTAAATAAAAGGGAACTTCAAAAGAAAGACTTGTTTTTGAAAGAAGTTTTAAGAGCTAGCTTTGTTTGATATGAAAGATAGTATAAAAAAATTTGAGTTCTTCATTTGTCATAATTGTTGGTGTGTTTTAGTATTCGATCATGCTTTGCTTGTACATATTTGTTTATTTTAATCGCCTACAATTTCCTTCAAAGATTAAAAAGAAGGGGGCGTGGGGGGTGCAAAAGGCAACTATCAAGAAGGTCAGTGCATTGGAAGTTTAAGCTCTTGAAAGTTGTATAGCCATTTGAGGACATGTGATTTCTAATAAGAAAACATGTTTTTGGATGTGTTTCACATAAATCTATGTGTCCAAGGATGATGGTACCTTGTACTCATACTTTTTTTTTTAATGTTTCCAACAATCACTTAGACACTTATGTCTTTTGCCCAATGTAAATGTTATGCAAAAGATTATTATAATTTATGTAACTTCAAATTTGAAAAATTTCAAGTTTTAAAGTTTTGTTCATAATTTACAACACATGGCAATGTTTTTGAGATTAAAAAACCATGACATATAATTGATTGTTTTGTGATTATAAAATAATCAATCTTGTAAGGAACCTCTATGATTAAACAATGAAACCAAAACCAAATATGTTATTTGAAATAGTAAAAACAAAAAATATTCAAACTACATGATATTAATAATGTAGTTTTCATTAAATTCAAACACTTACGTATAATAACAATTTCCTTGAAGGAAATTAATGATTATGTTGTTAACTTGCATTTTTTGATTTTGACTCAAAAAGTACCTTCCTTCTTTTCCCTTCCTTTCGGCCCATTCCCTTCTTTTATACAAACCTCCACCCTCCCTTTATTTGTGATGGTTATTACACACACAAAACAATTATTAATGTATTGGGTGATTTTTTTTGTCGCCCCTAGGTACTTGGTTGCCCTTCAACCATTCACTTTGTTGCCTCTCATCCACTTTCCATTTCACCACCTTTCATCCATTTTTCATGCCTACTTTTATTTGCCACAAACACTTGTAACTTTTTCCATCCATTATTGAAATATTAAATGAATTTTTTTAAGTTAAATAAAATTGAAATGAACACTTGATCCTTAGGTAGTGCAATGTCTTGATCCTTGAACATTACCTTACATTTTGGTTTGTACCAATAAATAGGCATAAGTAACTAATATTTAATTTTTGTAATGTATGTGGAAGGTGCCTTATCTTTTCTTTTTCTTTTTGTTTCACAAGGTTTCTCAATCATTTTGAAAAACCTTACATGTAAGGCACCTACTTTCTTTATGAAAAGTTTTTAATTGTTTAAAATTTTATTAGAATTTTCCATTGGGTAAGGACTAATGTTGTCTAGTTATTGGTTTTTAGACCTATCTTCTAGGCTCTAATAAAATATATTCATTTTTTTTCAAGGAAGGATATGTATTTTAAAAATCAATTTATTACACATTCATTTTTTAAAAATTCCTTTGTTAGTTATGAATAGGCAAGTTTTCAAATTTTCAAAACAAGATGGATATGCACAAAGGTTATGCATACCATATTTCCAAATATTGTTGCTTATAAGAAAAGTTACAAGAATACAACCTAGCCTCCCCAAAAAAAAAATTCAAAACAAAATAAATTATGGATAGGATTGAACCCAAATTTTATGAAGAACTTTACCCAATTGCAACACAAGTTCCTTGCTTCAACCGCACCTAACAACAAACCCACCCCAACCCTATAAATTTAATCACAATCAACTTGCAATTTTTCAAAAAAAATATGTTTTTCAATCAAGTCACGGTTTTTTTTTCCCCAAAGAATCTTTCGTTTCCAAGTATTATTTTGAAGTCTAAATTTGACTTATAATTAAATTATAGGTTATCCAACCATTTTTTCACCACGGTAATAATCTAATCCATGGTTTCCACCTACAAGCAACAACTTAAAGTTGTTAACACCCCAACAAGACTATACACCCATTCAATTCTATTTACTAACTCAAGATTCCAAAAATTTGTTTTGCAAAGGAACCCACGTTTGAAAATCAACTTTTGTGGATGTGCCATTAAGCTAGTGTGCTACACATGATAATGGGGGAATAAAAAGCCCCATGAATAGAAATATTTTATTAGGTAACTAGTGCTAATGAAGATTCCTCAATTGAAGCACTCACACCAAACATTTTTTTCAAGATTTAGTCCCACGACATCAATTGTCGTAACAACATATGCATTGGTAGTAGGGTTTGCTTGATCAAAACACATCATTAGAAGAAGAATGACAACATTGATATCATATTTACATGCCATTTGGATTGCATTCCCACATCCCAACCAAGTTTTTCACAACAGGCAAAGATTTGAAGTGTGGATTTACCATGATGGTTGTCATTTTGTTAGTCTAATATGCATCAAAAACTTCATAAACTACCAAAAAAATTGATGGCCTTTATAACCTTCAACCACATTTTTTTTTACAAAAAAGGGGTTGCAACCTCAAATGGGTCAAAAATATTTGGTCTCAAGTCTTTCAAAACAAAACTAGCATATACTCCCCATGGTGGATCTTCATATGTCATTTTCTATAGATAGAAGTTTACTTCTTATTTTATTAAGCCATGATCTTAGTAAGACCTTTGACCTTCTTTATATGTCTTACATTTTTTAAAGTTTGAAGAATTTAACTTCTATGTTCATAATATGTGCAATAATTGTTGTTAATGCATTTAACAACAACTAATGGGCCTTGGATTAATTCATCACACATGTCAATACAATAGGATTCAAAAAAAAGTTGATTACTTCAATAATAGCCCACACTTGGGTTTTAAATACTCTTTGTTATCGATGAAAATGTTGTTGCATTTATAAATGGTAGTGGTGTCATTATCATGAATAGGTAGTGATGTCAAAAGTACATTGGCATGGATGGGTGACAATGTTAATGACTTTTCAAAAAAATTACACAAGATACCCATAATCAAAGCTTCTTTAAATATTATTTTTACCACAATGAAATGTATTCATGCATGCTATTAATGGCTATTAATTTTGGTGGCATGGTGAATAGAACAATGCAATTTAATCACGAAGAATATTGGATTTATGGGTGTTTGCATGATACAGTGGACCTAAATGTAGTGAAAATTGGATGTACATAAAATACTAAACAGTCACAACTTTAAATTCATTTATTTTGAAAATTTCTAGAAATCACATTAAGTTGACATGGGTTTTCAAAATAAAATAAATTAATACAAACTTGAATATGAAACTACTTCATGTTTGTTTTGTTTAGTAAATGTACCCCAATTACATTATAAAACTTGCTTGAAGCACTCTATTTGACAATAGTATACCATTTTTTTACTAGTTTAAAAACTCAACTTCAATTTCATGGATAAATAAAAGTAACACCAAAGACATTTATATCATCAATGGAAGAACATTTTACAACTTACAAACATCATAATCATCATCATTATTATAACATAATGTACTACCAAAGGTTTATATTTAATTTAGATTTAAACTTCATAATTTCAAATCGATTTGAAAAAAATTGATGGAAGATTGTTCTTTGCACATATATACATTAATGTGCAAATTTGTATTGAAAATTTCCAACTAAAAGAAATATTTGATATCCCTTTTGTAAAAACAATGGTTATGTGACAAGCAACTACATGTTACAAATGTATTCCAAAAGACTATGACATCATTCTTATTAACATTAATTTCACAACATAATGATAAATTCAAATGTGAACCACCTTTAATTACACCTTTTAACTATTGTTCCTTTTTTAATCATGTCCCCAAAATTTTCAAATTTTGTCTATACTAAAAATTACAACATTGCGATAGTTTTTTGTGTCCATTGTAGCTTGCAAACACTCTTCTTATGGGTTGTTCAACCATGTTAGTAGTGAAAACTACTTGGGCTTGAATTACATTATCTCTTACTTTCATATTGGCTTGTACATCCTTTGTTGCTCAACAACCATTTGGTCATTTAACATATCGAGGTTGTGGCATGTCCATAGACCCCACTCTTGCCTTGGAGTTGACCACCTCCAACTCATTTGATTTTAACTTTTGCTTAGAGGTGCCAACAACCATTTCATGTCATCATTTCAATTTTTTTCAAATCTCCCACCTTAACACATCCTTTAGAACTAACCAACAATGAATGGAAAAAAACCTTAACCTTTTGGATTTTTGACCTTATATAACTCAAGAGATCTATGAAATATGTCATCTAACGAGTTGCCACTCACATTGAACATTGCCACAGATCCATACATGCAATGAATTTTGAGACATTGCATTTGATGGAACCCCATTTTGTTTCAAGGCTCTTCACAGGTCTTTCTATTCCTCCCATTAGCTTGTGGTTGTTGAAATTTCGACACACACATTCCCAAAAAACTTTTTATTTTTAGGCATTGTTGGTGACAAGATCTTGCAATACATGAAAAAAAATTATATAGTTCATTGGGTTTCCTCTTATTGGTTGAAGTTTTCCTTTTCCTTGGTTTTGATATTGCAACAACTTGGGTGGGAAGAGCATCAATGTTTGGTATCGACTTGGCTTTCAAGAAGATAATACCAAGTTCAACAAGCCACATTGTTTTCAAAGCTTGAAAGGGTTATTGATGGGGCTAGAATTCATATAATGATACAATTTGTTGTTGGGGTTTGGTTTTTGTTACAATTTTTGTGCATTCAGTAACTTGCCATTGTTGTCTTATGTACCATGGACTATTGTAGATGTTTTTAAAATGCGTACTTTGCACTTGAGTTATACCATTAATCCTTTTTGTATTTAATTAGGCTTTTTTGGATAATAGATATTTGTGTCAAAACATTAATAGACATTTGTTTAGATCTACAAAAATTATGCATTTTCAACATTTGTAGGTTCATGAAATCCATAGATAGCCATCATTGATGACAAAAAATCCCCAACCTATAGACATTTGAATGTGAGGTCTTTGAGTTGTAACTTGTGTGTTTACATTTTCAGGTTGTATAACATCAATATTTGACACATTGCAAAATTGTTCATACACATTTTCAACATTTGACACTCACAAGAACCGCATTTGAATGGGGGTAATTGTTGCATCTTCATCAAGTTCACCCACAATTTCAATAAAAAAATATTCTTTTCCAACCATTGAACAACCATTAATTGAACACATTATAACTTAAACAAAAATAAATAAATAAATAAAAATGAAGATGTGAAATTTACCTTTGATGCAGGATTCATTGAAATTATCCCAATTTGTTAAATTTTTTTTAATTCATTGAACAACATTGTTGATTGACCAAACAACAAACCCACCCCGTCTTTTGCACATATGTTGCCAGAAAAACAACAAAAAACAATGTGATTGAAAAAAAAAAAAAACCAAAAAACCACAACAAAAGAAAATCCCAAAACTTTTTTTGATTCCTCAAATTTTCCCAATTTGTTGAACATTAAAACTAAGGTCTTCTTAAGCATCCCTTGCTAAGAAAACAACAAAAAGCAAGCAACACAAAACAAAACAAAAAATTCACAAGAGAAAAACCCAAAACCTTACGTATTGGTTGTTGAGTCAAACCTCAAAACAAAAATATACATGAAAGGCTCGATGTTGTAAGAAGTTTTTTGGAGTAAAATAAAATTTATGTGAAACATTCAATTGTTGCAATGCATAATAGAAGCACAAAATGAACTATGATGGGAGAAAAGACATATGAAATGCCCAACTATTGCAATGTGTAAAACAAGGGCAAAGTGCTAAGAACCATTTACAAGCTTAGGAAAAGAAAAGCTCAATGAAAATGCAAAGGTGCAAAGTGTTAAAAAATGAACTTTGACATGTTATCCCTAAACTTTAAACCTTGACCCTAAACGAAAACCCCAAAACCAAATTAGAATGCATATTCAACATTTTTGAAACACTAATAACCGAATATAATATTTGTTAAAACTTTGATGGTTGGATAGAACTACATATAAAAATAATATATGGGTATTCATGTAGCGGTTGTGTAAAAAATCAATTATTCAAAAACTTTAAAATCTCAATATGCATGGATACATATCTATTGATTATCTAGATGCATAATTATATATTTTTTATATAGCCACTCAACATTGGTAGGGACCTTGAAGTGAGTTATAGGAATTTTGATTTTGCATTGGAATCCCACCTCTCATGGGCTAGGCCCTCTATCCTTAAGGAATAAGCATAATACCACTTTGTTTTCTAGTTTATAGGTGATTATTCACAACTATAAGGTGCATTTGGAATATATTACATTTTTTCTTTGAGTGTGTTATAAGCTAAAGATAGGAGCTCTACATGTTGCACACACATGAAAAGGGTATTCATTTAACTATAGTCAACCACCCACCAACAAACCACAAAAAAAATGTAAGGGAAGTGGTTAAAACAATTTTCTATTGAGATTCCACTTCCCTCCCTAGCTACTACCTATTTATCAAGAACCCACTTGTGGGTTATTAATAGGTAGTAAAAACAACCCAAGTTTGCTATTTATAATTCATCTATTTACTTTAGAACTAACCTATAGTTTAACCTATCTTCTTATATATAAGACTATAGTTTTACCTATCTACCTATATATAAGACTTACTTCTTATAGACCGAGTTACTAGGGTGAAACCGTATTTTAACTCATTTGAGGTTCCTCCACAATTGAGCTGTAAAGAGTTGCTTCAAAATTTCTAGTGTATTTGGAGGTAATGTCACAAAGTGAAAGTTTTTGCCCACAAAAGGCATGTGTTTCAAAAAATGAAATGACTACTCTTGTAAGCATTTCCCTTTCCAAGTTGGTGACCCTTTTTTTTTAATTTCTTTTTTCTCCATCATACCAAGCAGATATTAGGAAAAACATGAATAAAAAACACTAAATCTTGTAGGTTTTTACACCCTACTCTTGAGGCATTAACTTATACATAACACGCATCCATTGGATGTTGCTTTGGTGGGTGTTGGTGGTTCAGTATGGCCTAAGCATTTGACATGTTCCAAAACATACCAATGATGCTGGAAAAAAAAAACATGTATTGAAAAGATCAATTTAACCCTTAAATGTCAAGAAAAGCCAAATATGTACTGAAAAGTGAACCAAATTTGTTCATCTAAATCATTTAAGGGTTAATTTAGAGCATCTTCAATGGCACATTGCACAACATGTTTTGGATAAGAATTAGTAAGACCTTGTCCAATAAGCTCCATAAAATGATTTTGACTCAACATTTTTTCACAAAATTTGATCAAATCTGAGTTTCACTTTTGTCTTTTTTTTTGTTTTCTTCTTGATTCTCTTTATCCAATCGCTACTCTTGCTTTGTGCACTGCACTTATAAGTATTCTCGAACCTCATGCATCTAATCATGAGTTTTAGCATTTTATATTCATATTTAATAAAATTTCATTATTTTATGAATAAATTTTTTTAATAAATTTTTAAAAAAAAAACCAAAAAAGGGAACAAGAAAAAAAAAAAAAAAAAAAAGAAAGGACGGAACTCCAAACAAAAGATCACACCCGAATATTTGAAGGTTAAAGGTTAAAGAATTGAGAGATGAAAGAAAAGCCCAAAAAGGTTTCACTTTATGAATTTCTCAAATGTGTTGAAACTAGCAAAAGCCACAACAAGAGAGTGTAACACACCTACTCTTGATTGACTAGATACATTCCCAGAGTCCAGGGTATCTGCTGTTAAGTAATATACTAGTTACCCAGTGTTATATGTATGAGCAGCCGTTAAGCACACTTTTATTAGATAGTGGCAATTTCAAGGCTTGCATTTGCCATAATAATAATGGCAATGGATGTCAGTTGCCATTTTAGCACACAAACTTAATAGATATATTGGTAATTGCAATGATCAGATTGCGCAGAAAAACAATTTTTGCCAATAATAATAATATGCTGGATGCCAAAGGTATTATGTAAGGCTTGGGCCCAGTAAATAATTTTTTTGGATATGAGAAATAGGTAATAATGAAGTGCCAAATGCCGAGTATGGGTGGAATTGTTTTCGTACATAAATTTTTTTTCCCCAAACACGCAACAAGAAAACGAGAATTATTAGGCTATGTAACACGTGTCGACAATCATGATCATTTTATGATCTGACGGTCGGATTCGTCCAAAATGTGCAAAGACAAAAATGCCGAGTCCGGAGAGGAGTTCTGCGCTCTCGATTCTCGCGCCGTTGCCGGTGCCTGTCTTCCTCGGAAGTGTTGCAATTTGCACTCACCACAATTCCTTCATCTCGCTCGCTCGCTCGATTTGTTCGTGAAGAGGGATTACAGGCGGGTGCGTTATGTCTCAAACTTACAACTGCATCTGTGAACCATTTTTATTTGATTTTTTTCTTGGCTTGTTTTGGTGGGGAATTTGAAGCTTCAATGTTTGAGTCCTCGACTCATGTGATTGATGACTCCTGTTGTTCTTTGTTTTGCCTTTGTTTTTTTTTCTTTTCCTTTTGTGCTGCGATCGGGTGTCACTCATGGTCGCTTGTTGTTGCAGTTGAAGCTTTGTTTCTGCAGAGTACATTTTTTTTAAAAAAATTCCGTGATACTTATTACACTAGTGATCAGTCTTGATTTTCTTCTTTTAAGCTTCTGTGGTTTTGGGGAACACCATTTCGATGGGGTGGCATTTGAATGCTCACCAAAGGCTCTGATGGATTTTTTGGGAGAAGGATTGCTGTGAAATGCTAGAAGCCGCGAGTCGACAGGCGCACTACTGAATTTTGGGTCATTTGTTTCCTCTTTGTTTTGGGGTTCCGGTGTACAGGAATCGAGTGCAAGAAGAAGAAGGAAAAGAAATCTGAAGCTGGAGGAGACTTGGTACAAGTGATGCACTGAAGGGTTATATGGGTGGAACCTAGGTTTGCAGTTTCTGGCTTACTGAGGACATTTGGTGGAGAAGCTTTGTCTTGGTGAAGGGCCGTGAAATTGCAGCAGATTGGTGGCAGGAAATGGGATGAATTGAATTAGGGTTGAAGAAAAGCTGGGCCACAGTAGAAGAGAATTGGAGAACCGAATTGAGGGATGGCATCAGATTCAGAGCCCCTCGTAATAAATAGGTCAAAAGTGAATGGCAGTGTCATCAGACCAGGCATGAGAAAACAGCGGCAGCATGATGAGATTGAAGAAGAGAGAGCATATGAAAAGTCGGAACAAGTCAATGTTTCATGGGATGGTGAGGTCGAAGAAGATGTGGAAGATGGAAATGTGGATTATCTTCCCAAATTCTCGTGGTGGAAGCTCTGGATGTTCTCGGGTCCTGGGTTTTTGATGAGTATAGCATACCTAGATCCAGGGAATATTGAGAGTGATTTGCAGTCAGGTGCCACAGCAGGCTATGCTCTCCTTTGGCTTCTTATGTGGGCAACAATAATGGGACTGTTAATACAAATGCTGGCAGCACGGCTGGGGGTGGCAACAGGTCGTCACCTTGCTGAGCTTTGTCGGGATGAGTACCCTGTGTGGGCACGAATGTTTCTTTGGATCATGACAGAGGTTGCTATTATAGGTGCTGATGTCCAACAGGTGATTGGAAGTGCGATTGCCTTCCGGATTCTATCAAATGGTTACATTCCATTATGGCTCGGTGTTCTCATCACTGGTGTAGATGGGTAAGTTGTTGACTGAACTCTTCTCAACCCTCTTTCCACAACTTCTATTGTCTTTTGAAGCTCACTGTTGGGATCTGATGTAATCAGTGGGTGGTAATGGCTGTTAAGCCACTGCAATTTTTTTATGAAGGTGATGGTCTGATTTGGTGAGTTGTCACTAATCAGGTTATGGCCACGGTCATTCTTGTCACATTCATCTTTCTGGAAGTGACACAATGCTTACCTTCAAAGTGTTTTTGTGGAATTTTCTCTGTGTAGATCTCATAGATGCGTGTCTTGTTATTTATTGCCCGAGTATCAATCCTGTGTTTCCCCATACCTCTGCAATAGGGAGAAATCTCTGACTTTCATCCTGTTTTGCACTTGTGAACTAAGTTTGATCCTTTTCTGTGGATTGGTCCACAGGCATTAAACATGAGTAAACCCATAGTATACCCATGAGTAAGTACAAGCAATGTGCAAAGAGGATGAAACTATGAACCTGTATGTTGCTTTGGAGATTTCGAGATGTTCTGAAGGGGGAGGTCTTGATGACATGCAGGTTTTTGTTTCTTTTCTTGGAGAATTTTGGAGTTAGGAAACTGGAAGCATTGTTCTGCACCTTCATTGCAATCATGGCCCTCTCATTTGCTTGGATGTTTGGCCAAACCAATCCGGATGTGAAGGCTATGGTTAAAGGTCTGTTTTCCATGCTGTCTCCTTGAGTTTTCTTTCTCCTTTTTCCATCTGTTGCAGTTGGTTTCATGACTTTCCTTGAGCACAAGTTCATGTAAGCTGTCAAAATCATGCTAGTCTCCAATTGAGGTTTTAAAGGCCTTTTGGTTCAGAGGATGGTTCGGTCCAAGAAACCTCATTTCCTCCAGGCTGACTGATGTTGATAACATCTAGCATGGTCCTTGTGGGTTTGAAGCAATATCAGGGGCAAGGTGGCAATGAGTCCAACTTCTAGGGTAGGAACTAACAAGAAATGAAACTGTAACTGAGTATGTGTTTTCATTGCAGGTCTGGTGATCCCCTCTGTTCCAGGGAATGCTGTTGATAAGGCTGTTGGGATTGTGGGGGCTGTCATCATGCCACATAACATCTTTCTTCACTCTGCACTTGTCCAATCACGCAACATTGACATCACAAGAAAAAGCCGTGTGCGTGAAGCTCAGCGGTACTATAACATAGAGTCAGCAGTTGCACTTTTCATCTCCTTTCTCATCAATCTTTGCATCATGGCCATTTTTGCAAAAGCCTTTTATGGAAAGGAAAGTGCTGAAAATATTGGTTTGGCAAATGCCGGTGAGTATCTTCAGCAAAAATATGGAGGGGGTCTCTTTCCAATCCTCTATATTTGGGCAATTGGGTTGCTAGCAGCTGGCCAGAGCAGCACTATGACTGGCACATATACAGGTATTAACCTCATCACCTGGGACTTTGTGTAAATCATCTTGGATCTGCCCAAGTTATGTTTTGTGCAACAACCCCTTGTGGCCACTATCATATCACTATATCATTTTCTTAGTGGTGGAAGTTGTATATGAGCAATCAGAATCATGTTTCTGATGAACAATCCTATATACTCATACGCAGGACAATTTGTTATGGCGGGTTTCTTGGATCTGCGTGTGAAGAAGTGGATCCGAGTACTTGTGACTCGGTTGGTTGCAATTGTCCCCACAGTTGCTGTGGCTCTCCTCTTTGACAGTTCAGAGAATGAGCTTGATCAACTAAGTGAGTGGCTGAATGTGCTACAGTCTATCCAGCTCCCATTTGCTCTTATTCCCCTCCTCTGCATTGTTTCTAATGTGCGTGTGATGGGTGATTTTGTCATCGGCACTGTCACAAAGGTAAAATACTTCCCTCTAGAAGTTTGCAGAACATTCAAATGCTCGATCTGTATAGATGATCTTTTGCAAGTTCAAAATTCACACCCCTTTGGATGATGTTTTACCCAGCATTAAGACTCCAGCTACCATTGGGGTGTCAACCAGTCATTAAAATTGTGGGATATAGGAAGCTCCTAAGGGAAGAGACTTGTGCAACACATTGACCATATGGCAGATAAGAAGAGTGCGAAGGGAACATGAAGAAAGACCTGTTTGCTGGACATGGCATCATCATCTTTGTTTTTTGGTGCTTTTTCTTGTTGCCAAAGCCCATTGATGTGTGGCCCTGGTCTTGGGGGGAACATATTGCAGGTGGTTGCATGGTCAATTGCAGTGTTGGTACTGGTGATCAATATGTACTTGCTGGGAGTCTCAGTGTTTACTAGCATTGTTGAGTCAGTACAAGTCATTGCAATCCTTGGGGTCTTGACTGTTTTATACGTAGCATTCATATGCTACTTGATTCTAGAGCCCGCACAAGCTGATGGCAATTGGGCATGGATCAAGAACTTCTTTTCCAGGTATTGTTCACTCTCTTTCTCTTTGAAAGAAACCACAAGAAACTTGAAGTCTACTGAATGAGTGTGGACAGTATACAATTACCACTGATATGGATGTGTACCACAGCTCCTGAAAACTAAAGTAGCAGTATAACAGAGTAGTCAATCTAGCCACTTTGACTTAGAATGCAAGTGAAAGGTGAACACAGTTTGTTGATATTACTGTGCTTTGAATGCAGGAAAGAGTGCCAACAAATTTTGGAGCATGTAGTTGATGAACCAGATGACATAACTGTCCCTTTGGTGAAGTAGAGAACTAGAACTTTTGAGTTGATTCAACAAAAGAAATTAGAGACATCCAAGAAATTGATGTATAGTGCTATTGTCTTCTCTCATTACAATTGCTTGCAAGTGTTTAGAAGTGGCTCCAAACAAGTTCAGTAAAACAAAAGGGTGGCAAAGATGACTCAAGCAAGTGCACATTTGAGAAGGCACCTCAAACAAAGTGCATGCTGTTTAAGTGTGCCAATTGTGTTTTTTCATACAAGTTATTTCTTGGGTCAACATCTGGTTAATTGATATTAGATCCACTTCGTAACTGTAAACCTCAGCACCTTCTATGGCAGTTCTGTTGAAAATATCATTAGCTTGGAAAACTTGATTTGAAATTGTACTACTGTTCTAAGCTTGAACTTTAGGCATTCTCACAACAATTTTCTGTAGAAAAATCATCTGGACACCAGGATCTTCATGTGTACTCTGCATGAATGGAACATCCACCATTTGATTGCCAACGAAAACCAGAATAGCACTGACTGAATTCAGATGTGTACTGTGCCACAGATTGTGTGAAATTGCATACCTTTTCATTAGTCAGAGCCTGTTCATATGATCTGGTTGTTAGATCCCAATTCCTTCATTACTCATCTACTGTTCTCTTGCTCAGGGTAAACACTATCCAACACTATCCACCATGAGAGTGTCAATTGTCAATGGGACTGGATATTTTTGATAAAAATGATCATCTGTTCCAGGGCCAAGTTATCTTCTCAGCAATCAAAGTTCACCACAGTCAGCAATTACACAGCCCAACTTTGGTCGGTCCATACGATCTGTCTGTTGATTTTCAATCTGAGACACCACATCCATACCCTCCAGCACTTGCCCAAAAACCACATGCTTCTTGTCCAGCCATGGTGTCTGCAATCACAAGCCCACCCCATGTTTAAGGTATATATCTCTTGCCACCAATCTAGGCTGCAGACATTCACAACCACAAATGTCTGTGAACAGAAAAAATTCCCATAAAGGGGGAGGAAGCTCTGGCAGCAAGCACGAGCATGCCACAACAAAGAGATGACAAGAGCTCATACCTTCACAGTACATAGGAAGAACTGGCTACCATTAGTATTTGGTCCTGCATTTGCCATGCTTAGAACTCCAGGTCCAACATGTGCCACTGTCCACCACGCACAACCAGACTAATCCATGAGAACAAGACCAAGATCAACTCTGCCATGACACAGCAATACATTCCATTGGAATATGGATCTACAGTGTAAATCTCAATGCAACAAAATCTTCCAGTAGTCATACATACTAATAAGCTGGGCTGGCATTGTGTATGAAAATTGACTGCATTTCAAGTGAGGTGGATAACAACTAAGATAAACCACTAGGCTTTCAGCTAACCAAGCCAAACATGTTTAATATGGATGAGAGGCAAGCTATGTATTGCAAGAGGAAGAAATCGAGCAATTTCAGATTACTGTTGAGCCGTACTATAGCTGTCAACAGCAGCAGCCCTTCAATCAACACAATAGGAACCCTCAAAACATTCTCTCTCTTGATGTTAAAAGCCACACTCACAGTTGAAGTTCTCATCTGCAAACTTGAGGCCATAAATGCTCTTGCCACCTGTACCCTGCATGTTCACAGATGAGTAACATGCTGTCAGAAACATTCCAGTGAACAAACCCACACGAAGAGGGGCTGATAGCTTTCAACCAGCCTCTAAATCTACTAAAAGGGTTTGTGAGAGATAAGAGTAGGTTGTATTACATTTCCACGGTCAAAATCGCCACCCTGAATCATGAAGTCCTTAATCACCCGATGAAAGGCAGAGCCCTTATAACCTATGCCTTTCTCACCTGCAAAAACAAGAGATAGGACAACCTTGTGAAAGATGGAAACATCTTGACTCTTGAGCTTACTGCAAATGTATGTACAGGAGTGAACCACCTGATCATTGCACTTTCACCTTGCTACATCATGTATAACTAGTATACACAGAACACTTGTTGACAAACTGGAACCTGGCTAAAAAACAGCCATTTGTGGCCTGGTGTGGGGAGGGTGATCATCAGCATGGGGGAATCTTGTAACCCTCTGTCTAATACAAAGCAATTATCTTTGAAATTGCAGAGACATTTCCACAACAACAATTTGGAGGTAACATAACAATGAGTGCAGTCATGACATTATGAGAGTCACTCACAAAGTGTCAGACCATCACCTTCATCATGAAAAGTAGTGACAAGCTGCCATGACTACCCATTGACTTTGTCAGCTCCCAATGGTGGGTGTAGATAAGCACATACTAATCGGCCCAAAATTTTGAGCATACCATTATACAAAATTTGCATCCTAAGTTTCTGTCACATTTCTGGAAGCATTGACAAGACTCTGTCTAATACAATAGCAACACAAATATCTCTCATGAGAATCTCTTCAAGTCAAAGAAAGACTTCCAGAAAAGGGCTTACAAAACTGGGACGAAAGGACAAAACATACTCACTTACAGTACGAACAACAGTGAGAGTCTCTCAATTGTTCAAAGAACATGAACAATAACATGTATGACTGTGAACTCTCTACCATAACTTCCCCACTGACTTGATCAGCTTGCTACAATAGCAATATAAACTGCAGTTTTGTAGCCTAGGCAATCAGCTGTTATTTTTACAGATATTAACATGCTCTGTTGCATGCTCCACCCCACATGGAGAGAGAGCAATAACTTCTACCAACAGAATGAATTAGGATAGTCAGAATGAGGAGGAACAAATAAACACAAATGCATCCATACTGGTTCCAGATAATTAAAATGGATTAACAAGCAGCTACTAGGCATAAATACTTCCCACTGACTAAATCTGTTGGGCTGTTGCAGTGTCCAGAATTAGCCATGCATAATCCCTTCTTACCTGTGCACAGTGCACGGAAGTTTTCAGCAGTTTTTGGGACATCCTCTCCATACAACCCAAGAACAATGCGCCCTGCTGGTTTCCCTCCAATTTCTATGTCAAAGTAGCACTTGCTTGTAACCTTTGATTGTGTTTTGATTTCTGCTGTAATCCCCTGAATAGATGTGCTGGTTAGTTGCTTCATGATCTTTGTTTTGTACTTAACCCACACCAACATTACAGGAGTATGATTTCCAGGTATAAGAAAAGGGCCCAAAGAGTCAGTCTCCATGGCCAGCCTCTAGTCCTTTCTGTCTGTAGTGGGAAAATAATTACAAAGGGGGTTTTACACGACTAGTTTCTTTTTACATGTTTAATGTACATTGGCAGCACATTAGAAGCAGTACCTGAGCAGCATTTTTGGCTGTGGTCCCTGCCACAAAGTTGCGCACCGGTGCCGAAAGGGATGGAAGTTGAAGTCCCTTAAAACTTGTCCGAAAGCTTCTTGACGAGTAGCTGGAGGCTTCCTGCTGCTTGACAGAGAAACTAGCTAAGCCAGAGTTCAGGCTCCCATAAGTGCAGGTCGCCCGTCTCCATCCTTGAAGTGACCTCTTAACTGCAATATTGCTCTGCCCAAATTGATGCACACATCTCAGTAAACAGGTTCAACATTACACATAACAAGCCACCACTCGGTAAACCTGCATTGCAAAGCCCTCTCCTTCTCCGTCACACATCTGTAAGCATGATAAAATACAAAACAAAAGAACAGAGACTCCAAATCCTGACAGCTTAAGCAGAACCACATCCTCAAGTTCAGCATTACACATAACAATCCACTGCTTGGTAAATCTGCATCGCAAACCCCTCTTCTTCTCCATCACATCTGTAGCATGTTTAAAATACAAACACAAGAACAGAGACTCCAAATCCTGCAAGCCTATTTCTTCTGGATGCATGTATCTGAACGTGCATCTGCATCTCCTCCTCCTCCTAAACCTTGAACATACATACGGAACCAAAACTTCACCAAAGAAAAAGGAAAATACAAATGTAACGTTGACTCACAAGGGGAGTGATGCTCGTCATTGTGATGTAAAATCGCTTGTGTCCTCCTACACTCCGTGTCTCTCTACAACACAACACCTGCCAAGTTCTTCCTCGTGCACACAACAACGAGGCGCAGCAGCAGCAGCAGCAACGCTCAAGCTTTCTCACAGGTACCAATTTTCTGTGACGACAGAACCGATGACCTCTCAACCCTAAAACCCTAACCACACACAAACCCTAAAACCCTAATCCCTTTTTCTTAATGAAGAAGATAAGGCAATTAAGTGTTTTTTTTGGCCAGAGTTTTTTCTTCTGGCGAAATTTCACTATTTTTCGAGAAAGAAATAGGGAAAATTTTGTTTTTCTAGTGTAAATTCGACTAATTTTGTTATTTAAAAAACATTTTTTTCTGAATATTTAATCAAAATTTGGCTCTGTTTCATTGAAATTGCAACAAAAAATAGTTCCAAAATTTAGCAGCAAAAAAAAAAAAAAAAAAAAAAAATTAAGGACCTCGTTAAATTTTTTCAAAAAATTCTTTTTTTTGGAAAATTTTTAAAAACTTTAAACTTCAAGAATTTAAAATGAAAAAGTATTTAAAAAA
>Ga0116227_10007793_pt1 | contig 20663 bp, 21 predicted proteins | sample S1TSphgellanicum_FD_89693 | JGI IMG/M metagenome (GOLD analysis project Ga0116227, IMG submission 89693) | Host-associated microbial communities from peat moss isolated from Minnesota, USA - S1T2_Fb - Sphagnum magellanicum MG | ecosystem: Host-associated > Plants > Peat moss > Unclassified...
ACTTAGTTTCTTGCCTAGACAACAGGAGTGTTTTGATCAAGTCAACTTTGTAATTGTCGTCAAATGGATCTCTCTGGTCCGAGTATTGACGTTAAATTAAAAGAAAGAAAGAAAGAAAGAAGACATGGAAACTTACCCCTACTATACCTACAAGGTGCCCTCCAAATACATCACACTATGAAACTTCTCAGATTCACTTAACCCACCAGATTCTGTGAGATTTTATAAAACCGTCCGGACTTTTGTGAGCAGACTAATTGTGAGATTTTTGCATGCGACCTGGCAGATAGGGACGGTGGTGCGTAAAGTTGGAATTCGCTGGTATTCATTCACGCCAGGGCCACTTTTAGGGTACTTTTTTTCCTCAATTTCAGGGAGCAAAAAAGACTTGAAACTTTCCAGCAGATTTTCCAGGAAAAAACATCCTGCACCCATTCATGAATCAAATATAGGCCTGCCGGCGCAGGCTTGCCGGGTCTTGCGTCCAGCTGCCTCATGAATTTCATGCACACGCGATCAAAACTTGCAGAACCATGCAATGTGCTCATTTGGGGATGTTCCACAGTGCACACGCTCATGCTGGACCTCACCTAACCTCCCCTGGTCTTACATCACATGACTACATGACTAAAATTTTGTGCCAGATCCACGCCACATGCAAGAGAACCCCAGGCATACAAGCAGCTGGGCTCTAGTACTTTTGGGGTAAAAATGCAAAAACCCAGGACTTGAAAGTTCAAACTAGATGTTATTGAATTCAATTACAAAGTTTTGACAATCACCCTTTACTTAGGACTTCTTTCTTTCCATTACGCTGCTCTGATCACATTATGTTTTGTCAACCAGCCTTATTCACAGTCAACTCAAAGCTCTCCCAGCCAAGCATTGACCAATTATAGGATCTTTGAGAATTAAATTGTGACTCATCATGTAATGACATTTGTCCTTTCTCATGAAAATATGTGTTCCGAGAGTTCCAAACATGATTAATTACACAATTTCAAAGCACTCGCAGCTCTCCAATGGAAAGTACTGTCCCTGCAGCAAGAAACAAGGCCCGGTGACTTTCCATTAGGCTGCTGGGATCAAAACTGTGTGTAGCTGTGATCGCAGCAGTCTAATATAAGGAGTTCCTTCTTTTTGACTGTCTATCGAGTCAACCCGCCGGCAGGGCTAGTACTAGGAATTCTCCACTTCGCTTTGATTGGACAGATTTCATTTTTACCCTTGTTTCGGGGGATGCTCAGAGCTCTGCTTCCACTTTGTACACATGCAGCTGTTGAAATTGTTTCCCGTGAAACGCTGCTTCCACTTTGTCTGTTGCTCTTGTTTTTGGGAAACACTTCAAGCTTTGTCTTGTAGCTGTTGCTGTTTCCTGCCAAACTGCACTGTTCCCACTTTGTCTTCCATGAGTTATTGCTATCTTGATTATAAGCAAGACGACCCACTCCACTAATCATTACAAAATCACTCGATCTCTAACACTTTCCTCTCACATTGCTGGAGCTAAATTGCTAATTAGTGGCAGAAACAGCAACAGTTGACTTATAGAATCCACACATAATTTTTCCAGCAACAAAGTTGTTTCCTCTCGCACTGCTGGAGCTAAATTGCTGATTGGTCCAAGAAACAGCAACACTTAACTTATATAGAATCCACACTTAATTGTTCCAGCTTCTTTTGCCACATTGAACTTTCCAATATTACATCACTTACTGGACTGTGCTGTGAGAGGCTATTTGCATGATAATAATAATATGGTGTAACCAAAAAGATGGGCATACCCGTTTCTCCAAGAACACATTGACTACGCATCAACAACACAGCATCAGCTTTATACTCAAAGCTCACAGCCTCAAGAATTTATCCAGCAAATTTCCAATGTTACACAATTATGAAAGATGGATGTTCCATAGTTATCAGATCTACTAGATATAGGTCTACAAGGGTCAGACAGCTCCGATTCCACTCTCTTGAGCATCAACTGACCATATTGGCACATCAGGAGTTTCCCTCAACACCAACTCACCCATAATAACAACAGTTGTAGCAGAATTCCCCAATGTCACTTATACAACTCCCACACTGGAAAGTGCCACTGAAACCCTTACAAATAACAAACTACACTTCAAGAAAACACATGAAGCTCAATCCTAGAATACAGAAGTCCCCACTCGTTCTGCAGAACAAACTCAGGAAGTTTGACAAATGCCGCCACAGTGCCCATACTGGAATAGTCCTACAGAACCCAGCTGAACAATTCAAGCACACATCCGGAGGTCCCGGACTTCTGGGTAATCTCTTCCTTCATCCAAAACACTTAAAACCCCCATCACAATGCTCACTCACACATACTCCTTTGTCAATAGGGTCGCTCACGAAATCCCTAGGTCTTTCAGCATTCCCCTTATCATTGACCTATGTCTGTAAAGCTACCCAGCTTCTTCTTAAGAGGTCTACAACGCAGCGGAAAGAACAATAACAACCTCCCAGAAAGACAAACCAGATCCTCATTTCGGGCATTTATCCCTTCATCCCATTCTGAATGCCATCTATACAATGCAAAAAAGAAAAAAAAAACAATACAAAACCAGCCAGCTCAATGCTTAGCTTCAAATTCACGCGGTCCTTTTGTAGTTGCTCTGCCTCCCTTGCTCCACACAGCTCGCACAACTCTCCTCCATTCAAAAGTAAAACAACAAACATTATATTGATCCCTAGATTTTAGCACTCTATTAAAAACAAACTTATCATCACATCAAAGCTTCCTCCAAGAAACTTTTCTGTGAATGACAATACGACAAAACAGAAGACGGTTTTCGGCGCCATGACAATGACGGAAATCAGGCTGTCCACGCAGTAACCCTAAGAACTTCTCATCTATACTTTTCTGTAACAATGGCTCAGGCAGGCCTGTCCGGTGCCCCAGGATTTGAATTGATTTCTGGCAACCAATTTATGGAAGATGATTACAGCTCTGATCATGGCAATACTGCTCCAACTAGTACTCTTAATGGCACTTCAGAGGGGCTGCTCACAAAATTGTCTATCCGAATATCTACAAATTCTGTGCATGGATCAAAGCGCGGGAGATGTAACGGGTTCATAACGCCTTCTGCCCTCGCCACACCGAGAGACACGACGTTCAGCTCGGTAGACAGCCAAGACTGGAATTCGTCCAATCCTGCAGTGGATGCTACCCACTCTCCCGTGAGATCTCCATCGCGGTGCAATGCCAAAGGATGACTGACAGACTCGGGGTTGAGGATTCTACAGTAGTGGCTCAGCTTCGCAACATCGCCTTGGCGGCCGAAGATCGTAGCGAGACGCATGCGATCATCGGCGTACAATGAGATAACTGGAACAAGCCCTGAAACTGCGCGGGTTAATATGCAGAGACAGAGCAAGATATCCAAAGCACGATGAGCGTACCAGTTTGCCAAAGAGAAGACGGAGAATTGTACCACCAAAAGATTGCACTGCAACTGGGTCGGTGTGACCAGATGCCATTGTTTTCATCGGAGGAAAAGACTGCTGGCAAGCTCTTCTTACGTCCGGCTCAGCTTCATCGTAAACCCTATATGGGCCCATTTAGGGTTCAGGGTATGGGTGTAAAGTCCACTTTTGTTTGAGTAATTGGAGTTTAGCCGATTTTTTGAACAGCTGTTTGTGCTTAAACCCTCTCTGTTCAGCTGGTTGTTTACGAAATTCATAGTGCTCATTGTTTGCTCCTATTGCGTGCAGTTGTGCAGCACTAAAATCCCAAGACATCAGTATTTTTCAATGAAGTTTGCTTGATTGTGAACTGATGTAACAATGCCCTCTCCTTCTTTCAAAACTAGTTGCCAAGGGGGTTGTTGTAAATATCTTTCGCACTAAAGGTAATCAACTAGTTTTTCTGAAATGCGTTAACCCAAGTGATGATTTTGGGGATTATTGCTTATGGTGTTTCTGAGATTCCGCTTTTAAATGAAAAATTTACCACATTTTGAACCATCTAGCTAGAGATGCCAATGTAGAAGGATACAAAAACTTTTCTACTTACTGTCTTTTTCATATTAGACAAATGTGTGCATCTTGTTATGGATAATCTCCATTTACTCTGGATGGCAAAAAAATAGAAGAAAAAAGAGTACTCAAAAGAGCTTCAACCTTGTCTGCTTGCAGATTATTGAGCATTGACCCATGATTCTCCCCAAGATGGAGGATTAACTGAAACTCTGCATCAATTAACACTGTGTGAAAACTCGGATACTACTTATGAATGTGTAGTCAAGGCTTGTTTATAAATTGGAGATGGAAACTGAAAGCAGGTGCAGTCTCCCCATGTGTTCATTTTAAATGGTATACATCATTCAATTGTGGGGATATTGATGCATGAACTCCAATTACTCACCTCTTTATTTTTTGAGGTCAAAATTTAGGAAAAGTTCACCAGAAAGAAAGAAAGAAAAATACTTCCCATATCTGGTAACTATGATCCCATGATACATACCAGTGTTAGTCTGGTACCATACCTATGACTGATGTTCAGCACAAATTAATTCATAAATGGCTTTGTTGAAAAGAGTAAAAAACTTACTGCTTCTTGCTGAAATCCCTGGAACTCAAACCCTGATCCCAGTGCTTTTTTTCAATTTTCATTTGTTGCACCAAAAGTGGCAATCAGCCACAAGAGGATTAAACCAAATCTGGCTATATTTAGAAGTAGAAAATCTTGGAATCCTATTACATGTTGCTGAACAATGGAACCTATTAGCTAAATATAGCAATTTCAAAAGAAGAAAGCTAGAAATCTGCCCAAATCCTGAAAAAATCTTGGTGATTTCCATAACTTGAAATGGGATGATTTTCTTGAAAATATTCCAAAAAGTTCCCTTGACCATGTTGTTTGGAACTGTGTTTTCCAGCAAAATGACAAAGTTTAGCCACAAAAAAATTCACTGCCTCATCCTCTTCCAGGCTTTACAAATACAAAACATATGGAGCACATTTTATACTAAATTCTTAACTGCAGGAATTTCAAAATATTTAAATTGAGATTATTGAACCTGGTTTTCTCAAATAAATAAATATTTGGACATCATCCTGTCGAACATCAGTTGTAAGTAGTGTATTGTCTTTTGAACATACCAGCTGCTCCTAGTACTAAGGTTTTTTTAAAATTTATTATTCATCCCATGTTGGTACTAGCATTGGGTCTTCTTAAACTTTCATATACAGTTTGGTCTTGGTATCAGGCCCATAACTGTTTTTGGGCTGTGGTATGTGGCAGGTGCATAACTAATGTTGAGACTGGTATATAACTGGTAGAAGGCTGGTATTACCTTAGCTCATACCAGATTGGTAGGGTCCAGTCTTTCTTTATGGCAAATTTTTGCACTCTGCTGACAAAAAAAATGTTGCTCAAATCCAACAAAGGGATTGGGATGGTCAAATCAAGGCCAAGTTAGTGCCTTTTAGGGCATAGATTCTTGGTGACTTGGCCTAGAATCTATGCCCTAAAAGGCACTAGTAGCTATCTGCTTCATCAATGTTGAATGTGAAGTGTTGTCTTCACTAACTCACCTGGTCATTGGGTTGCCAAATGCATATCCCTTCCTGCCTCTCCGTCACAACTACATTGTGTCTCAACTTGTTGCCATTGCCAATAGTACTTTGAGCTTTCAATAGTAGATCATTACTAGTAATGTGAGCTATGTACAAGAGACCCCCACTAGTATGGAGGCATGGATTCTATGTATATGGTGACAGATGCATTAAGGATATGGTTCAAATTGGGAAAGGAAGTAGTTCCAACCGCAACAAATCTAAAGTTTTTTTTGCAAGGTACAAGCTCAAGTGTGGAGCTTTGATTTTAAAAAGTTTGCTTTAATGTGGATTCCCATTTCAATTTTGAATTTTCCATTCTTGCATCTATTGTTGTCGTTTGTTTCTTGCATTGGATATCTTTGTTTTTGGTATTTTGAAGGGTGGCATTTGAGAGTGGCACAACATGCAATGGAGTGGAAAGGATGAATTGGGGAGGAACAATGCAAGTTGCAAGTGCTTTCATTTTTATTATTTTTTGACTTGTTGAGCTTTGAAAAAAAAGTTGCTTCTTCTTGCCAAATGTGATTGTGTGCATCAAATGCATGTCAACCTAATTCTACTATGGTAGAAGGCCGAAATTAAATGTTGTTTTCCATTTGAAAATCCAACTCAACCAAGTTTTCAATTTGTGCTTTTCAAATCACAAATAAAAATTATGTGTTTGCACTTTGCACCTTGAGTTACTCTTTTGTGTGTACAAACAATCAACTTTGCACACACCTTGGGACCTTTAGTTAAATTGCACATGATTGTTGTTTAGGCACCCTGAGCCTCATGCAAATTTTTTTTTTGTGTTGCATGCTTCTGTTTTTATGAATCATTCATTTCTAGCTTTGGTTTTGACACACATTTATCAGCTTTATTTTGTTACATTTTTTTCCCCTCTTAATTATGTCACCCCTAAAACCTCTTGTGGGCTTCAAATTTTGCCTCATTTTTTTGTAATTTGTCAATCCTAGTTCTAGTAATCTCATGTTAGGAAATTCTACATATCCCATTACACTTACTTTAAGAAATCATGTAGACCTTTCACACCTCCTATGTCTTTTGTTAGGTTGCCACTGAACATTATTGAGCCCCCTCCTATAACTATAAAATTTGTGTCTTCAAAGGGAAAGGGTTTGATGGTGGATGAATTCACACTCACAACTACTATTGAAGTTTTTCATGAGCCAATTATTGAACCAAAGATGAAGAGGAAGGTTGAATGGGATTGATTGGGTTTACCAAGAATGTTGAGCTAAAAGAATTTCATGGTCAAAACGTGTTTGTCCAAAGGATGGGAAAATGAAAATGGTTCAATGCAAAGTTTGTTCAAAAATTGAAAATTTTTGTGTTGTTTTTAGATTCCAAATATGGTACACAATGTGCCAATCGCAAAAGTTCCATATATTTACAAGAGCCATTAATATTCTTAACATTGGATATTAGGTTAACATTGTATGTTTTTCTCTATCTTTCTTTCTTTAGGCTCTATTACTTCCTTGGTTTGTTTGTTTGTCTGGCTTTCTCCACACAATTTAAATTTGATTATTGTTATTTTAGGTGGGAAGATGGGATTTTTCCTTTCTAATTTTGTGAGTGTAAAAAGATTATGCCCAACATGATACAAGAAAATAATTGTGAAATTCAAACATATTTGCCATTGAATATGGCAAATTGTGATTTAAATGTTGTGTGTGTGGATAGACAAATGGGTGAGTGGTGGCATTGTGATCTTGTTGTTATTCTCCTCCAAACTCAACTCTCTTTACAAACCCATAGTAAAAAAATGATGGTTCTGAAAGTTCAAATAAACTAATTAATCAATTGTTTCATCAACCTTTCATTGTTTATTGACATTTATTCCTTATACTCTTTGGTAACCACATAAGCTATTGTATTCAAGTTTTTATGCCTCTTTTGACCTTGCTCACATCTAATAGCCCCTTGTATTTGAATGTGATAAAATTTAATTATCATTTCAACCTAAAAAAATCATTCAATTGTCACCACCAGTTTATGAATTAAGTCTACTTCAACTAGCCACATTTTGAGGCCAAATAATTTTTATTTAACGAATTAAAATCACCAACCCATAGAAAAAATGCCACCTTGGGATGCCACTAAAACCACATGGTAGCCAACCAACATGCTTGGAGAATTTTTAAAAAAAACCCTAATAAGGTCGTTGTAACAAATCTTGATATGAGTGTCAATACCAAGGGCGAACCTATATACCAATCCAACATTGGTACATACTAATTTACATACTTATAGTATTATGTTAGAATGCCAATTGTGAAGGGAAAAACCATAATTAAATAGGGTAGGTGGGCTTTAGTGTGGGGTGGGTATTTGATTTTCGCGATAATAGTTAGTTCCAATTTTTTGAAACAAATAAATTTAGAAAACCTCCAAGGTTTGGGTCTATGAAAACTTGTGCTGGGTGCATACGAGCTAAGGGCAAGGTTTTGGTCACTTGTCATCTTAGTCATATGTCTTTAAATTTTTAACAAATAATTGCCAAAATAATAACTTAAGGTTTGGCCCCGTTTTAATTTATTTATTGGGGTCTAATCACACTAACACATACACAAGCAATTGTAATCAATGTTTGGTTTTGTGTATATAACATTTTAAAAAATAATCCAAATGGAATTGCTTTTACATAATGTTATTTTTAATGTATTGATATATGCATTAATTTTTTTTGAAATCAATCTAATGAATGAAAAATACCCAAAAACATTGTAACCAATGTTCTTAAGCAATAAAAAACTTGTAAATGATTTGAATTGTTTTGAAAATGACATTTTTTAGCAAATTTTTAATGTAAACCATATCATAATAATGTGATAGATTTTCAAGATTTTTCAAGATTCTTTAAGAGACTTTTGTTCAAAATATTCTTAAAATGTTCCAAAATAAACACTCAATAAGTAGTCACCCAAGGGGGCAATTGTGGCTCATGATATCTTGTTTGCACCCAATGGGGTTTGGTGCAAACCTAGTGGGTATTTGATTTTGAAGAAAAACTTGATTTAGGTATCAAATGGTTTTTTGAAAAAAAAACAAATTCCTAGGTCTTTGAAGTTACAAAACTACCAAGGTTTGAATTTTTGAAATTTAATTTTGGTGAGTATTAATGTTGTCCAATTCATAGGTTCCAAGAATAATTGTTGGTTTTGGTTCTTAAAACTTTTAAGGGACCAATTTTAATTGTTATTAAAGGAACCAAAACCAAAATGGTTTCAGTCCCAATGCTTGAACTTAGTTTCAAATTGGACCAATTTCAAATATTGGTTCCATAACCTTCGATTTTAGGTAACCTTTGATTTCAATTCCAATATGCAAAACAACCCAAAAACTTGGAAATACCCAATTATTTATTTGATGGAAAAAATTACAAATTTTGAAAATTTTAATTCCAATAAAAATGAACCTTTTTGTCACTAGCAAACTTCAAATTACATTACAATGTATTAAAAGATCCAAAACAAAAAATAAAATTAAACAAAAGTTCAAATAAAAGATAAAAAGTTTTATTCCAAAATGTTTATTATTACAAAGGTTTGAAAATTCAAGCCTGCTTAGAAACTATTCTATTTATAAACTTTAATCTATTTTAGATATTTAAAGGACTGCACATTTTTGAACATTTTTGAACATGTAAGTGATTTTTTTGAATCACATTGGAGAAGAAAAAACAATGTTGCACATTTGTGGGCTTGCAAATGGTTTTTTTAATTCACATAGGTGAAGAAAAAGAAATTTGCCCACTTGCAAGCTTGCAAGTGATTTTTTTGACTCACACAATTGATATCGCACATTTGTGGGCTTGCATGTGGTTTTTTTAATTTCACATATGTGGAAAACCAAATCAATAAAAAAAAACATAAACCACAAAAAGAAAAACGTTAAATAGTAAAAATTCACCCCAAAATCCTTACTTTGGAACCAAAATTGGAATCATTTTATTATCAAAAATCCAATTTGGTTTTGGTTAAAATCACAACTTGGAATTGGGCCATGGGTTTGGTTTCGGTTTCAAAACCTTCTAGAATTGGGGTTAATTGAACCCCAATTCCAAAACCTTGATGAAACCTCCAAGTTTCGATTCTACTTGATTCCCTAGTATGAACCCGAATTTGAGTAGGTTTTAGTTATTCGGATCTAGAACCATCAATTTCTACCTAGCATTTTGGGTACCCAACTAAACCTAACATTATGCCAAAAATGTGATTTTATGATTGGTCCTTATTGATTATATTAGTCACTTATGCCATTTGTAGTTGATTCAAACCCATCATTTATGCCATTTTTAATCACTTATCACTTGGAATCATATAAGATTAATCATAAAATGATATTTTTGATTTAGTGTGATTAATACAAGGTTAAGGTGTGTCATTGATCTTTTGAGCTCCAACTCATAAATGTGTTTTATAGTTTTGATACCTAGTTGGGGTTTGGTGCAAAAATCTAATATTAAGCCCACATTAATGTGCTTAGTAATAACAACCAAAACTAAACCATTGTTGTTTTCATTTTTGACACTTAAATGTTATAATTAGTTTTTGCTTTGAGGACCCCATGTGGCCTAGGCCATCAGCCCAAGTATGAATTCTAAAATATTCATCATTGAATTTTTATCAAATTTTATGGACATAAATTTTTCAAAATTTAATATTTCTTACACCTTAAGTCTAAATGTTATGAAAACACAATTATAAAATCCCGATCATTGAGCAATTTCCAACAATATCAAAAGCATCCTTCACATTTTCTAAAATCTTTAATAAACTTAATTTTATTAAATTTTCAATGACAAAATTGTTCAATATTCAATCTCTTGCATTGTAGGCATAAAATTTTCAAAACTGCTTTAGCGCATTCCTATTCACTTGAGTTTTTCATTGCTACACAACACTAGTGATGATCAATTAATGAAAAAAATGAATTGATTTTGTTGAAATTAAATTCCATTCAAATGAAAATATTGAATGACATTGCATTCAACTTGAATTGAATGAATTCAAACTCAATTGAAAGGAAATGGGATACCAATAGGGATTGAAAATTTGTTTGTGATTATGGTGTAAAAAATAATTTAAAAATGACACAAATCCAAAAAGACACCTTTCCATTGTTCGATACTTGAGAATTAGTCAAACAAATTTCAATTTTGAACTATCCAAACGACAACTTTTGATTCATCCAAAGAATGACTTATGAAACTTAAAGTTGTCTTGACTAAACAAAATTTAATGAATCAATATATATATTACAACAAAAGGTGTCACTAGATTTTGAGTGAATTCATTGGTCTGGTGAACATGGACTAGTGAATTGCACCCACATTTTGTAATAATATATCATTGTCGAAATTTAAGGCCTTTGAATGATACCAAAAACATGGTGGAGGCATTGCGGTTTGGGAGACTCAAATTACCTTCCTTGATAAATAAATTAATGCAACATGTGAAATTGGCCTAAGTGTGAATTCATTACTTAACAAATTAAATTTGAATTTTTAATTTTATTGAAATTCTAATGACAAAGATTACTCTAAAATAAAAAACATGCCTCTATTTCCTAATATTTTTAGTTTTGATTTAATTAAATCTTTGAAACGAGCTTTCTGTACTGCACATCCTGCACCTTACAAACCATACAGTCCTGTGCAGGACTGCGCACAGACGTCCACAAACTTTGTTTAGGGTGTTCACCGTCATCTCCATCTTGGCTTTCAACTGAACTGTTTGTATGTGTCTCATTGCACCCACCGACGCATGTCACTCACCCATGATACTATTCCTTTGTTCATGTTGCCAAGCATGCACAATAAACAAAGTACCACGCCACAGAACCTGCACCAATAACTAATACATATCCGCAAACAACACCTCAGATCATGTTTCTTGACAAGATACACATGATCTCACAATGTCTCCAATTGCATGTGCCTGCTCCAGGCGCATGTGAATCTAGTTATCCTAAAACACTCAAGCCAGAGACTATTACTGCCAATATAGTAGCATCAGAGTGGAGTCAGACTTGCATAGCGAATATAATCTCATCACCCTGGAGTCTGGAGCATGGAGCAGTGTGCAATCAAGGTCATCACACCAAGCAAGTAGACAAAATGCCCCAACTCTTTCTAAAATAATTCACTTGTAAGGTTCTGCACATTGGGACCCAACATCCAGACATATCTACGCATTGTACATTTGTCAAAGTGTGAAAATCTCTTCCAAGTCTTCATCCATGCATCTAACAGGAAAACCGACCAATAGCACAAGGATTCGAGCATAATAAGTATCCCCAGTTTATAATGTTATGATGGGGGTATTCATCCAGGTTGAAAATGGTGTTTACTTGTCTTTTGGGTTTATGGGAGGGAATTTTTTTGTTTTTTTTCCTGCTCCCAATGTTTTCCTCTCTATGTTCACATCAAGTTCTCAAGATGTTCTTCAAGTTCCCAATGTGTTCCCAATAATACCTCATTTTAAATGGCATATTGTTTTGCCATGGTTGAACATGAATATAAACTGTAAAGGGGGAGCCAAAGGGAAGCATGACAAGGCATGCGTCTATTTGGGGGAGGGAAGCATATTTAATTGAGGAGTGCCCGATGTTCCAAAAATAATGGTGATGTGCCAATCAAATGGCTCATTCTGAAAAAAAAGAAAAAAAACTCCCTCCCTAACTAAGCATGAATAAGTACCCCCAAGGTAATATAGGGGTTTTTCCATGATCTCCCACTCACCCCTTATTTGTACTACCTCCCTCTCAAATGGTTGGGGTTTTTATGTAAAATGTTGAGCCAGTGGCCCACTTCTAGTGGATTTTCCATTATTTTGCTGGGTGCTGCCCCAAACCCCAGATCTGGAGATACCTATCAAACTAACAAATGTGAGTCACCTTACCTCAAAAATTGGTTGTATAAGTGCAAAAGCATTCTCACTTGGTTTGGGTTGCATTAACTCTCTACACCTGTAACTGCCAGGTGTGAGTTTCTCAAATGCATGGAGAAATAATGAGGTGAACATAGAAATCCTTTTGCCATAATTTGACCAAATTCAATTGGGTTCTGGCCCGGTTGCTGTTTGGCCCACTTAATGACGCTAAATTGTAAGTAAGTAAGCAAGTAAGGTGAGCAGAAGACATGGAAACATACTCTAAGTGTTGTCAATTTGTTCCCTTCCAAATATAACTTGCAACTTGTCTTTTCCCTAATGTGTTGTCATTTTGTCCCCTCCCAATTATAACCCGCAGCTTGTGTTTCACCTAATGTGTTGTCAAATTGACCCCTCCCAAATATAACCGTGACTTGTCTTTCACCTGATTGGTTCCATGTTGCTTTTGGGGGCAAAGATTGGCCCTCCTTGAAAGTTGAACGTTGTCGTATGCATTATTTTCTCTCAAAAACTCCCTTGAAATTGAGAAGGGTTGACCAGACTTGATGGTGTTACATACATTATTTTCTCTCCAAATCCCTCTCAAAATTAAGAAGGGCTTCCTCAGTCAACATGCTATTTGAAACCTGATTACACTCCATAGCACCTTAAATCATTATTTTTAAAACACTTGTGCTTGGTGTGTCAGTTTAAAATTCTAAAAATTCCATCTAGTTTTATAGGCCTTTAGTGGTTAAGATTAAGCTCCCCCTTGTCTTTGTTCCAAAATCTAATTACCTTCCTGTTTGCACCAAATGTTGACGGGTTGTTGATTTTTTTCCAGTAACCAGCCAAGTAGGTCATCAATTTTTTTGAATATTTGGACCCATCAGTTATCAATTCCACTAGCAAAGTAATACCCTCAATCATCAATATACTCAATTATTTTTTGATAATAATTGTCAGTTATGCATAAGAATTCTCAAATACTTGCCTTGCAAACCTTCAGTTATATAGCCTAGTTCAGTTAAGTTATAAGTTTATTTTTAGTTTTCTGTTTTCTATCATATGCATGTATATGGTTTTAGAATTGATAACCTACTTAGATGAAAATTTAATCATCTAGGTATGTTATGAACCTAGTTATAAAAAAATCAATGAAGGGTTAGTAAGCTATCAATAACTGGGCTGATAACCAAGTATGTTCTCAAAATCCAGCCAACTCTATAGCTCAAAGGCTAGCAACTAGGACCCCATGATGATATCAAGAATCACATATTGCAAATATGAACATGACAAATTTAAATGAGGAAATAATGGATCATCTAAGTTATAATAATTCATTCGGTGATGGTGACTTTTCACATGTGTAAATGATTATGCATTAATATTTTGGTTTACAATTAGAAATGAAAATATAAAAAAAAGCTTTTATGAATAACTGAACATGTTTTTTTCATAATTATTTCTTGCACATGTGACATGTGCATAGAGCTATAAAATTTGAGCCTAATGAATGTAAACTACTAATCAAATGGTATAAAAATAGTCAAACTTTTCCTTTAGCACTTTGTTTCAAAAATTCAAGCTTTTAAAATTTTGATATGATTTATTTTTTCATCAAGTTCACCCAATGAACATGCATATTAAAGAAAAACATGTGCTTTTTTTATAAGAAAACTTGAAATCAATAGCATGATTTTATGCATTCTTTTTACATTCATTGATACAAAAAAAAGCTATATTATGAAACTTTAAATTGGTTAAAGATTCAAAAAGATTTTTTCAATGTTTAATATATTATTGGACATTTTTATTTACTTATTATCTCAATACTCTGATTATAAAAACACAATATCACACCATACTTATAGTAGACTAAACACAAAAAAATTCAAAGTTATCCTTTACAATCCTTTTTTTGTTAGACATTTTTAGAACTGTAGCTGTGAATGAGCCCTTTTACCTTAACCAGTCAACTCAACACTAGTGTTTAGTGTGAACCATCAATTGAAAATAACTTGTGTGAACCCCTGGGGGGGTGGATGGTTCTATGTTTTTATCCCTACACTTTCACTTTTTGGTGTTAGAGCCTGGTTCTTTGTGAAAGAAAAAAGAAATTTGTTTTGTTTGAGATTTTTGAGTGTTGAGTGCATGAACAAAAGGATATTTTATGTTAATATGAAATTAATTACTTGCATTGCTTTGTTGTCAAAGGAAAACAAAAAAGGATCATGCATACATCAAGCAAGCTTTCAAGCACACAACATATCACCAATCATCAAAAGTCAATGTTTCTTGAATTACAGAAAGATGTTCATATATTATTATGTTCAATTGTTGCAATGGTACATCATCAAATTGCATTGATGACATCAAAAGTGAGGACCAAGCACCAAATTCAAAACGAGATGCATTGCATATGGTTTCCATGCCTAGCATGCATGGTCCAATATATCCTACATAATTTAAGTCTTCTAAGGAATTTTTTTGTGCAACGATTTTCCATAAGAAGAACTAGCCAAATCTGGTTATAAACCAGAAATAAAATGTAAATCTTTAATCATCGGTTTATATTGTTGGTTACACGATCAAAACCAAATGTACAAATCTGGTTATTAAAACTTTCTTTTCTCCTCTGTCCTGGTGATTGAAAATCTCCAAAACCACATCTTTTCCGATTTTTAATTTTTAATTTCTTTTTGGTGTAATTTCATCAGGATAAAAACTGCTTTGACAGTCCACTAATTGGGATTGCAAGTGCAAGGTACTTACAATGGGTGCTACATGGGTCAGTAGCCAATATTAATTCCACTGTGCAATGTTATATTATGTCTTCTTCAAATGCATTATAATTTAGGTGTTCTACAATTATCTGGAGGCATACATTTTAATGTGTACTATCTGGTTCTTATAAAATATGTTTTTGAGAAAACACCATAAACAATTATGAGTATGTTGTAACTTTGAAAGCCTACTATTTGTGTTTCTTTTCAGATTCAACTAGTTATTTGCAGTGTAAGATTACATGTTACAAGGCTGACAAAATGTTCCATACACTTGTAAAATTATTATAACTTCCAATTTGGTTGATGAATGTGAATGGTTGGTAGATAGCTCTTAACCATGACGGTGAGCTGTAGGATGGGAATACAATGAAAAACTGTTTCCTGTCCACACACCATCCATTATGCAGCATGGGGTGCATGGTGTGCTGGTGCTAGATCACTGTGGCCTCTGAAACAGGGAGTCAGTTCTTACTTTTGAGATTTATTTAACGAGAGCAGGTCCACCCAGAGCAGTAGAATGGCGTGTACTTTGGATGAACTACAGCCTTAGCAGGAATACCTTATCGTAAGGTCAGTTTCGTCATTAAATAATCCTCAAAATAGTGAAATGAAATTTTGTGAAAAATATGAAGTTGACATGTTCAAAATCATCATAATTATCATAGCTACAATGTGGATAATTTCATTACTCATATCATAATATTATAGTAGATGATGGAAAAATATATAATTTTAAAACTAAAAAACGAATTCATTTTTTGATAATTATTCATTTTGTCAATGTGTAAACTGGCCGTAGGCCATGGTATGGGTTTGGATAACTGTTGAACTGGTATTGAGTACTTTCAAAAAACTTTCATGCCAGCCTGATCGCGGTCTTAGGCCCAATGCTGAATTTGCCTGGTATATGTCAGGTACCATACCAGATTGATAACTAGTATGAGGCTGGTATTGCCTCAGGTCATACTCTACTCCTATGGTTTTCAATATGTCAGTACTGTATACCCAGGTTGCACCCTACAAATCTATATACCTGTACAACACTGGTTTGGACCAATAATTTGCACCTGACACAGAGGTGTCCCACTCAGCGCACTAAAAAATGTTAATTGGCCAGCCATTAGGATTGGCCCAGGTGGTGGCATTTTAAATAGTCTCTCATCCATTTACGCTATCAAAATTGTCATGTTTATGGGAGGGCTTCAGTGGTTTTTTCTTTGGTGAATTTGAAAACAAAATAGTTTTAATTTTTTTGAAATTATTATTTTTTCGTGCAACTAGTTTTTTGAAATTTTGAAAAAATTTTGCCAAAATTTCATAATCACAAATTTATTGAAAAAACAACACAAGTGGGCATAGGGAAAGTTTTGATACTGTGTGCTGGATGTGATAAAGACTAATAGAGGCCCCAATAGGCGAATGTGGGTGTACCTGCATGGTGGCGAATGGTACTAAAAGAACAGGAAGAGATAAAAAGGAAACAGCAAAAATTGAAGTGGACAGATGAGCTTAAAAGTAAAGCTGCTTTCATCATAGTCAAGCTTTACTTAATTCCACAAACTTACTACACACAAACCACAGGAAAAATCTCTCCTGAACAGACGTGAGTACATACTTTACAAGCCAGCTTGTACCTGCCCCAGGAGAGTTCAGAGTTCATACACTGAAGATGTTACACGTCCATCCAGTTCTTGTGAAATTTAGAAAGCAATTAAGTTATCTGTAAAGTTACCCTCTCTTTCACCCCCTATCCCCTCTTTCAATGGTATCAGCAAAGTAAGGAAATTTTATTAAATCTCAGTATGAAATGCTGAAACTCAGCATTTTATACACAAGGTTCGACAGTAGTTAAAGTAGTTGTAGTAGTTGTACAGGTAGGAGCAGTAAAAATATATGTAGCACCAGTGGAGGCGCTCAGGAAAAAGGAAAGAGGGGATGAAACTCAATTCACCACCCATATGATGATGAAACCCTGCCCAACTCCATAAAAAGAAACCATCCAAGAAAGGGAGAGAAAAAGAAACTAGGGGCAAGGACCAAAGTCCAGGGCAGCAAACTACCCAGAGGTGGGCCACACAGAGGAAAGGGAATCACTAAGTATAGAAACCTCCACCAGTTTGCATGCAGCATATCAACTAAAGAAAGGGGAGGTAAAATGGTGGAAATTAGTTTGGGTCCGAGTTATTTTGTATTACAAAATTTCATTCGCAGTTAGGCATTTGATGCCATATTATGCCGAAACTGCCATATTATGCTGAAACTGACCGTTTTCGCCCCCTAATAGCCTGACCTTTGGGATAACTTTAACATATTAATTGTTTTTCAGCTGTCTGACTTTAAGAGTCCTAGCAAGGCAAATAATAGTTTGGCTTCGCAGGCTTTCCACCCCGCATCCATTACTGACTCTGCCGGTCAGGCAGAGTCATGAAGAGACTGATAACTGAACCATGCTGAGTTTCATTTGGTCCCACACTTTGAGAATTGTTCACACGCTAAAATCTACATATTCTGATCTGAATCATTCACGGGTTTTCTAAACATTAGAAATATCCATTCGGTAGACTAAATCACTATCTCCAAGTTCAACATTTTCACATTAATGTGCTATTGGTGACCTCCTTGAACCAGTGATATTTTTTTCAACTTTCTGGTGTTTGTGTGTCTTTGGCCTGCATCCCAAGAGGAATTATTTAGCATTAATTGTTTAAAAGTTTTTAGAACATGTCTAAATATATAGTTCTAAATATTTAGAACTAGTTATTAAAAATCTACCAAAGAGTGTAAATGTGGTGAAATTTTTCTTAAAAACATTTTGGTCAAAATTTGGTGTTTTTTCCAGAAACAATGAGAATATTGCAACAGAAAGTTATCTTTTTACTTACATTTTTGCAAACTATCTCACCCAAAAAAAATGCTGATCAGAACTTATCATAAAAATCTGATGATTTTAACAAAAGTATTCCAGAATCTAGCAGATATGGGCCATTTACTCATGGAAAATCCTCTGCATAGATCAAATCATATTTTTCAAACCAAAATTAAATCAAATTTCACCAACAAAACAAATCACTGAAGACATGATAAAAGATGAATTTGGCAAGTTGTCTGATAAGTAACTATCTCAAGCACCATTTATTAAGCAGTTTAGTATATCATATGAGTAATTGGCAACCAAGTGATCCCTCTGTTAATCTTGCCATTAAGGTCTTGCCATTAACAAATTTTGTAATTTTCTTGATTGTGCATTATATGACATAATCTTTCAGTAACAGTCAAAACACTCATAATAGTGACCAAAATCTCTGTTAAACATGAATTTTCTTCAAGATTGTTGAATCTGACACCGGACACCTTAATGTCAAGTCCCTGAACATCATGGCTGTGTTTCCAAGCTCACCTTAACACACTAATCTGGCACGCTACCCAACACAGTGGACAGGGGCTTAAGCATTCCATAGTCAGTAACAGGCAACTTGGCGAGCTATTACCCAATGAGCCGGGCAGGCTTGTTAGTGACCAGTAAGGTAACTAATAAGGTAATTTCAATAGTTATATTTGTGGCCTCACTGCTGACCATGCATCAATCTTAGAGACAAAAGAAGAAACTACAATTCAAAAACGTTGGTACGTAATAGATTCTTATCCCATCAAAAAAAGATCGAAACCGTCCATTCAAATTCTGAAGGACCTCTGGGTCGAAACATGACGACAGTATCTTCGCTTCCGCCAAGAACCAATCACAGCCGTCGATTTTAATTCCGACCTCGGGATCGAAACCCGATGCCTGCCAGGTTGGCTCTTGGCTTAGACGTTCACGATCAGGTTGCACGCACCACCGAGCAGCGAGCACGCGAGAACAGAAGAACTCGGAAGACCTCGCCAACATGAACAACGATCTGACGATTGCCAAAAAATTGCTAAAAATTTGAAGAAATTCTTAGAAGCTCAAGCAGCTCATAAACTCGAAAATGCAAAAAGTATGCATGAACACGAGACTAAGACAAAATTTTGAACAATTTCGGGGACGTTTAAGCACTTGAATAATTAGATATTCTGCAGTACGCACCATTTGATACAAAACAGGTTTGCAGGTCTGCTGCAGGAGCAATTTCACTATTGCAGAAATCCATCCATAGGCAAACAATTCATGATCCACATTATCGACTGCAACTCTGATATACTACTAATTTGTAGTGAATCAAATACAATAATGAACCCGTAATGGGTACCTGCAGGGAAGCAATTGGAACTTATGATGTAGGAATTGTGAGCAGTAGTGTGTTTCTAGTGTTAATAATGTATGCGAGTACTTACTACAGGTCAGGCTGTGATCTGAAGAACTCTAGTTTTGATGTAGTTTTGATCTCTAGTGAAGAACTAATCTTCCGTGGTCTACTTTGACGCTGAAGAATAATTAGCTTTTTCAATGTGAAGTGATCACATGAAAGATTGTAGAGGTGTTGTAGGTTGGGACCTAATCGTGGGGGGCGTTTCAACCGTTTGTCTTAGACGACGGGCGCCCGGGCTTGGAGGTTCTCCAGTAGGATCTGGTCTGAAGAGATCATTAATAGCTGGAACCTCGAGCGCGGACTCAATACTATCGAAAGCTTCAGGTTTTAGTGGAGATCAAAAACTCGCGGAACTGATTGTGGACGCGAGTACAGTCTGTCGTTTAGGTGGGAGCGGGCTTGGAGGGTGACCTGTGGGAGCTGGTCTAGACAGATCAAGGTCAGGACCCTCGCGTTGTGGGAATATGGCGTCGAAAGATTCAGGATTTGGTGGAGCATTCGGGATCTGTAGTTTAGGTGGGAGCGGGCTTGGAGGGTGACCTGTAGGAGCTGGTCTAGACAGATCAACATCAGGATCCTCGCGTTCCGGGAATATGGCGTCGAAAGATTCAGGATTTGGTGGAGCATTCGCGATCTGTCGTTTAGGTGGTTCTGGGCTTGGAGGGTGACCTGTAGGAGCTGGTCTCGACAGATCAACATCAGGAGCCTCGCGTTCTGGGAATATGGCGTCGAAAGATTCAGGATTTGGTGGAGCATTCGCGATCTGTAGTTTAGGTGGGAGCGGGCTTGGAGGGTGACCTGTAGGAGCTGGTCTAGACAGATCAACATCAGGAGCCTCGCGTTCCGGGAATATGGCGTCGAAAGATTCAGGATTTGGTGGAGCATTCGTGATCTGTCGTTTAGGTGGGAGCGGGCTTGGAGGGTGACCTGTAGGAGCTGGTCTCGACAGATCAACATCAGGAGCCTCGCGTTCAAGATATATATCATCTAAAGATTCAGGATTTGGTGGAGCATTCGTGATCTGTCGCATAGGTGGGAGCGGGCTTGGAGGGTGACCTGCAGGAGCTGGTATAGACAGATCAACGTCAGGAGCCTCGCGTTCCAGGAATATG
>Ga0116227_10007794_pt1 | contig 20662 bp, 16 predicted proteins | sample S1TSphgellanicum_FD_89693 | JGI IMG/M metagenome (GOLD analysis project Ga0116227, IMG submission 89693) | Host-associated microbial communities from peat moss isolated from Minnesota, USA - S1T2_Fb - Sphagnum magellanicum MG | ecosystem: Host-associated > Plants > Peat moss > Unclassified...
AAAAAAAAAAAAAGGGGGGGGGGGGGGGGGGGGGGGGGGGGAGCCGGGGAGGGGAAAGGTAAGAAATAAGAGCGAAATAGATGAAACTACTGTATGGATGAACTCAATGTATGGATGAAAGTAATGTATGGAGAAATTATAAGAGCAGGTAGGCCAAAACAGGGCATTACAGTTGGACAGAATTATTGGCCATGGCAGTGTAAGAAGCGGCAGCGTTCCCACGAGGGAGTAAGGGCGGGGATGACGCAAGAAAAAAGATACGAGCTCTGACACTACGGGATGTGGAGCAGCAGCAGAAGAAGCAAAGGAGGATCCAAACCTCCTTCTTTCAAATTTAGCACGACCGGGCCATCAAAGTGCGCGTGGGTTGGGAAAGCGTGCCGCGCAGTAGACAGACGAGGGAGAGAGAGAGAGAGAGAGAGCGAGCGAAGCGAGACTCCTGGGGGATCTGTCGCGGACGGGACGAGACGAGAGAGGACGAGAGTAGAGAGAGTGAGAGAAAGAAAAACTCTGGTGCTTGGGCTGTGCCGCCTGCCGCCTTCTGTTGGATCGGTTTTCGGGAGGTTTTGGTGGGACCGGTTGGCTGGCCGTCCGTCCGTCCGTCCGTCCGTCGCCAGGGACTAAAAAAAGGCGGGGCAAAACGACAAACGAGTTTTTCCAAAACCTGCACAGCTTTCCAAACTCTGGCAAAACCTCATTATCAAATAAACAAACAAATAAATAAATAACTTATTTTACTTGGGAGAAGATGAATCTTTTATGACAACAACCAACTACGTAGCCTAGGGGCAAGTAATTTGAAAAATCATCCCAGTAAAATTTAAATTATTTGGAGTTCTCACACTTCAGTGTATGTGTTGTTGTTGCATGGGGGTTGAGGAGAGTAGTTTTATTTTATTTTATTTTATTTTAAAGAAAGAAGAGTTTCAAGTCATCACAACTCTTTTGAAGTTGCACATTGTTTTTAGCAACAAACTCTTTTGTCTTTTTTTTCCTTTCCCATTTCAATGAAGAATTTCAACTGAGGGTACTTTATTTCTCCTCTCCTATTCATTAGATTGGCTGCCTTCCAAGGTTTTTTAATTTTCCTTTTTTTGGGGGGGTGCAATGGGCCATTTTACCACCAAAAACAAACTGAAACCTCATAGACTTCCCCCAAAAAATACTAGTTTCTATGAGGATGGAATGCCTTCCCTTTGGCTTATTTATATAGGTGAGAAGAGGAGAACTTTGGACAAAGGATATGGGATAAAGTGACATGCTATTGGGAACACCCTTGGGGAACACATTGGAACATGCTTCTATTAATTAGTGAGGGGGTGTGCTCATAATTAGTTAGTTAATTAGTTATTATTATTTTATTATTTCAGAAGGAGCCAATTGATTGGCCCACCATTGATATTTTTGGAACATGGGGCACTCCCCAACATAGAAGCCAAAAAATGCTTCCCTCCCTCAAATAGAAGCATGTTTTGTCCTGCTGATGGACATGAGGAATCGGATCTTTTTTGGTAATGCATACCATGATACAAGTTCATGGAAAAGTTTTGTAAGCATTTATTCACCTCTTGTTCTTCACTCTTTTAAATATCCTTTTTGTTGTTTTGGAAGTGTATTGGACTCTAGCTCATTTGGTTTCTTTCTTTGATTGGACATGCACTCTTTGAGTTCATCTAGAGTGATCCAGAATTTTTTGTGAGAGGTTTGATTTTGGCTACTTATATCTGGATCAATATGGACACAAAATAAAATTGTTTGTGACTCACCACATATCCAATTTTTCTAAAGAAAAACAAAACTCATCCCACAAAAACTGTTTTTTTTTTTTTTTTTTGGATCATATCTTGCAACATAAGAGAATAATCACACTCATTTTTGTGTCTAGGATTAGTTTGCATGTAATCAAACTTAGGGCATTCTCACCCAATGTATTGGGTATCTAGACTTGCATTAATATTTTTCACATCCATTATTACTTATTTATATATCTTATTATGCCTCACCTAAAAATTTGAAAGTGGGACTTGACAAATGAAAGACCACTAATAGCAAAGCAAGTGGACCAATCAAAATCAGATAATGTGATGAATCAAGCATGATGGAAGATTGTGCCTTGAGAGACCAATCAAAGAATGTAACCAATCCACAACAAGATTTAGATTATGTAATGGCTTTTGTTATCCATTGCATCATGTGCAAATATGTTGAACCCAAACTATTTTTTAATCCAAACTAATAAGTTTGTATTATTCTAGATCTAAAGCATGCTCTTACAATGTGCGAGTGGGGATGCTCCAAGTGACATACTAAGGTTCAAAGATGACACATATCATGCTCTAGAAAGAGGCTTCATAATTTACATGTGAATGTTTAGTCAGAAAATCTTGGATACTAATTTCTCCTCTCAAAAAGTTGGAACTTAAAATCTCATAAGCTCTATATGTACAAAAGATATTTATAAGGAGTGTAAGACATGGTTCTGCGTGCTTGTGTGCATGTGTTTGTTGTTGGGATAATGCACACCAGAATGCACATTTGAACATTTCAGCATATTTTATTTCCAATATATCTTGGATCAATTTCCATCCATTTGGATGAAATTATCTTTATCCTTTTATGGAAGGAGCATTGTCACCCCCTTGGGAGGGGTGGGTAGTATGGGGTTCATTTGAAAAAGAAGCATGTCTGCATGAGACTAGACTCAAAATGGGCTGCCCTAAAGTTTTAATGTAGGGCTCACATCAACCTTGTGAGCTCTTGGCTCAAATGAGATCATCTTCAAGGTTAAAAGGCATACAACTTTCCAGAAAACTATATTGTGAAATAATCACATTTATAAATTTTTGATTCATGAAGGTTCCCTCCAAATATATGCACATATACCATCATAGTGTACCTTGGTGGTTTCAGCACAAAATTACATTTATTTTTATAATTGCTGGAATTTTCAAGAAAATTTACTTTTTCTTAGAGAAGTTTTTTTGTGTGAAGGAAAAATGAAGAATCTTTTGAATTTTATTGCAATAAATATTCTAATTTTCGAAATGGAATCTTAAAAATAATTAACTAATTAATTAATTAATTATTCAGCAGACATGTGAATGAATGACATTTTTGCAATTGGTATTACTAGGGTTTATGAGCCCCTCCAATTATAAATCTTGAATGTTGCACCACCTGGTGCAGGGCAACAGGTGAGGACAATAGTCTTTATGTTGCACACTTTCCCAAACACCCATGTTTTTAGGTGCTGCTCATTTGATGACACCCAGTGCAATTTTTCTCACAAATGAATACATTCATCCCTTTTGCAATGTTTAATGGACAACTAATAAGTGTAGTGTGAATTGAAGTTGTCAGAAGTTAAAAATCAGATGGATGATTTATGAGAGTAGTTTAGATAGGATAACTTTTAAGTTTCATAAGTCAAAAGGAAGTTGTCATCACTTGGACGATTCCAAATTGGAATCTGTTTAGCCCATTCCCAAGTAAGGAGACCCCAAAAAAAAAAAGGTTTTTTTTTATAGGGAAAATGTGTCTTTTAAATATTTATATTTAACATCAAGAGTAAATAGATTTTCAATACCCTTTTCACCAATTTATATCTCATATTTTTCAATTGAATTTTAATCCAATTGTTGAATTCCATTCAAGTTGCATGCATTGTCATTTTAATATTTTCATTCAAATGAAACTTAATTTTCACAAAATAAATTCATTTTTTTCCTCAACTGATTGTCACTAGTAATAATGCATAGTAGCACGGAGCCCAAGTGAAAAATTTAAAAACATACCTATGAATTTACATAGCCATTTGATCAAATGATCAACATGCAATGGGAACTTGGGAAGCAATGATCCCTAGTTATCTGTAGGGATTATTTTTGTTGTTGACTACATGAATTATCTTCCCTAAAGCCCACTACCAAGGACCTACCAAAAAGCTTCAATTGTTTTTTCCTCCACATAATAGCATGTGTGCAATTTTGCCTCCCCACAATGCACCATTTTCAATATTAATATCAAAAAATCCCTCATGATTTTCACATGTTTCCAATTTTCACATGTTTGGAAACATGTCTGATATATATATATATATCATGATCACTTGTTGAGAGTACAATAGCATTGGGAGCAAAAAATAATGAAATTTTTTTTTTTCCCCCAATTTTTGGTTGAAAAGTATAACAAATATTTTTTTGGAAAACAAAGTCATGGATTGGGATCATTGCGAGTCGGTTTGGGACTTCTTTGGAAGTTTTGAAAGCCATTGCACATGTTTGCACTTTGATGATGATGATGATCATGATGATGATAAGATGGATGGAAAGTAGATGTGCCCACATCTGGAGATGATATGATTTTCATTGCCTTCCACTATGGTCACCTGGGTGGAGGAGGAGGAGACAATCCACATTCCAATCGGATTCAAATTGCACTAGTCTTGGCTCATCATCATGCTTGATCTCTCTCTCTCTCTCTCTCACATTTACAATTTTTCACAATCCTAGTAGCACCGGCAAGAAGAACAACGACTATGGTCAAATGATTCCATTCGAATTTTACTAGTCGAAGCTTTTGTAAATCTCATCATGAGAGCATGTTCGATTATTTGGACCCTTGTGCTCATTTGTGCATGCACACTAGAGAATTCAATCTCTGGGTAAAAAGGTCAAAACCATAAGCTCTCATGATATTGAAATGGAGATTCTACTTTTTATCACAGAGGATTGATTTGTAAGGTAAATCTTAGACTCCTTAAAAGGGTGGGAAACTATGAGTGGCAAAAGTTCTTAGTTCTTCTTACCAGTGTTGGCTAGTTCTTCCTTTTTACTGGAACATCATATCCCAATTTTAACACTTCAAATGTTTTGGGGAGGTTCTTCTGCTTCTATAGTTTTAAGCTTCGCACTTTCAATTTTGGCACTTTTTTTCGCAAATTTAAGAAGCTTATGAAAACAAGGTTAAGTTTCATATTGACATTACAATGTACACGCTCCTTAAGATTGAAAATTGTATTGAGGTTCAAGAAGTCTTACATCAAATTAAAACTGACGATTGTAAAAATATGGAGTTTTGCAAATAATTAAATCTAATTATTTACTACATTTAAAGATCAATCTAATTTCTAGTTTTAAAAAAAAAGAAAAAAAGTTCAACCTTCCAACCTAAAGAACCTAACCTTCATTCAGAAGTTGGAAAACAACTCTTCCAACATTTCAAAAATAAGAACCAAGGACAGTTCTCCAAATTTCCCAATAACCACACAACACTAGTTCATACTACATTCTACTATTCCTGAGTAGGAAGCTCGACAAGGGCAACCCCAAGTGGTTAGCTTTCAAGTGCTTGGGGGAGGCGGGGGGATTTTGCTCTATTGAATGGGCCAATTATGGCGGAGGTTAATTTTGAAGGGGGTAGGGGGCAAATTGGGGGTGATGGTTAAAATTTTTGGCAACACTCCCAAATGGATTTCTCCAATTAAAACCTTATCTCAATATGAAATGAACACTTGCATACAGAATGGCATATTTCATGTACTTAAAAAGGTCATTTTGCCTGACTTTGACTACACATGGATGTTCAAAAAAATACTTGGAGGAGATCAAGTACTTACGACATTTGTACATTGAATTGTTGAATCTAATCTACGGTATAGTACTTGGAACCCATAACATGATGGGTAGGTTCTAGAAAGAACTCAAGAGGTTGTGGAAAGGGAAGAAGAATCAATGACATTGAGATACCAATTGAACAAGTTGCCATGACCCTAGTGTTTGTTTTGTCAATTTTGTGATGTACCCAAAGTGACCATGATCTACAAGAATATTTAGCCAAATTTGGCTACAGGCTAAACATGAAGATAATTTTTAAAAACATCGTTTTATATTTTTGGAAACATACTTGAACCATGTATGGTGATTTTTCTTAAATTTGGGTTCAAATTATGGCTATCAAAGAACACTTGATTTTAACAATTGCCATTTTTTGTATAACTTTTGGCCAATATGTATACCCAGCAAAAAAAAGATTGTATGAGCAGGCACTCGCCAAACAATTGGACTGGTAATTGGGCCACCAAGTTAGGGCTCTTGTTCACATCTATAGAGTTCCAAAAAGGCCATGAAAGTGGGGAAGGGGTGGGGGGCACCAAAATTTTGGCTTGGGCTTGGCCTAAAACCTAGAATATTTTATGTCCTGGACTCCCCAGGACATGAAATATGGGCTTGGGGCTAGCGTATGAATTACAATATTTCATGTCTTGGGACCTTAGGCAGTCTAAGGTCCATGTTGTCCTAGGCCCTAGCCAACCATTGGTTAATTTTGTGCTAGGCACCGGACCCTAGACTACTTGGGGTCCCACGACATGAAACATTCTAATTTTTATCCCATATAGTGAATATTTCATGTCCTCAGGTCACATGACATAGAAAATATTCTAATTTCTACCCCAAGCCCAAGCCCAAAATTTTTGTTGCTCACAACACCAGCCCCACCCACTTTCTCACCTCATGGCCTTTTTGAAATTCTGTAAACATCATGATGTGTTTCCTTTGACCTCTCGGTTTTGGAAGTTACATGATGGTGTTTCTGGGTGTTGGTTCCTTTGTTTTTGTTGTTTCAGGCAGCTATTGCAAATTATTTGCATCATCCCCAGCTCTTGGACTGAAGTTGCCACCCTGCTAGTTGACCATCATCATCATGAGGTTTCCACAAACCCTGGGGTTTGGTATCATGGGATCTAGGACTTCTTCTTCTTCTTCTTTCTTCTTCTTCTTCTTCCTTCACTTTCTTCTATGAATCAATCAATTCATCACTTTCATCACAAGTTGTAATAAGTGGGTTTGTAAGATCTAAAAAGCATTGGCTTGGTTATGTGTTGTTTTCTCAATTGAGTGGTGGGCAGTTCTACCTGTAAAGCTGAAAGCTCTCGGTATGCCTTGGGACGCCATTCGAATACTTTGGGAAATTCTGTTCAATATTTGCAACACATCACATTTGCAAAGGAGGTAGTGTACCTTCAAGTATTTTTTTTCAAGATGCAAACCGTGGTAACCATCACAAGTTCAACATGTTAGTGTCAAATAATTATTCAAAAAATAGAATATTAAGTTTCTGAATATTTTTTAAATATTCTCTATTTCCATTCACAAATATTGGATTTTTTATTTTTAAAATTGAAAATTGAAAATTTTCTGATAATAATATAATCAGTGTTGGACTTGCCATGGTACTTGCTAGATATGTGATTTTCAATATCTTACACTTGTTCTGAACTAGTGGACTGCATTGTAATTATTGACCTGGTCTTTATCCATATCCTTCTTAGAGGTAAAGTGGATCTTACTCATATTTGCTTGTTAGAATTTTTGAGGTTTCTGAGATATGTAACTCTTGTGTTACCTTGGAGTGAGAAGTTAGTGATTAGTGGCACCATTGGAATCCATAATGACACAAACTATACAATTGGCCATATGGGGAAACCAAAATTTGAAAGTCATGGCAATGAGGCAATTCATTGATGTAAAATCATGCGTGGTTCTTTTTAGTATTGTTGCAAGTAGCCTTACAGGCCTGGCATTTCAGAAAACAGAATGCCCGTGAAGGTGAGCATTTCATTTTTCAAAAAGCCCACCATCATTTTAGATTTTTTTCCCCATGATACCCAAGGGGTAGATGATGGGTATCACAAGACTTGTTTAAATGTCTTTGGTGATAGGCCAATCAAAATGGCCCATTTGCAAATGAAAAAAATGAAAAAAAAAATGAAAAACATTTGTGTTTTAAAATGCATGACAACCAATTAACCTAATTAATGTGAATCATAATTAGTACCCAAGCTCTTGTAAAGAGCTAGACCAAATATGAAGATGAACAAATTAGGAAAAGAAATGTGCATCCAAGATATTCCCTAAAATAGCACCACAATTTGTGTCATATCCTTTGCCCAAAAGTTTACTATTGTATTGTATATGATTGGTTTCCACAAAGCACTACCATAGTCACATAATAGTAAAAAATGCTTCTATTTTGGGATTATTACAATCTTCATGATTATTTTGGTGAAGTGTCGATCAAAGTAACCCATTCTAAAATAACCATTGCACTTTGGGATGTAGCCATATTTGAATGTACCCATGACTAATTAATGTGACATGTAAGTAGGTGCAGCTATTAAAGGCATATAATATTCACACATACACACTTTAAAACATTTACACTACATTGTGTAAATGTATTTGACAAAAATTTACACTACTACTCGTGTGTAAGTGTAAAAATATATACACACACAGCAATAATATAAATGTAAGTGTGAAAAATTTGGGTGTGTAAGTGTAAATCATAAATACTTACACTTACTTACACAAGATTTACACATCATATATATATGACTATTGACACTTACATGCACAACACTGGAACAAACCCTATAAGATGTCAGACCACCACTGGACAAAACAATAAATTATTACTTCAAAAATGCCAACCCTTAAAGTAGACTGAAAGTTGCAACAGTATTTCCAAGCTTTCTCCTCTTATGTTCTTAAGTACTACTCTTATGTGCCAGTCTACAGCACCTGATGAATAATACAAAGCAGTTGAACTAAGTACATGATTTCAGGCACGTCCCCGCACTAATGCATTTGCAACCCATGGTTGGACTCTTGGACATGTCTTTGAACTGTGCGGGGTTGGTTGGCAGGAGTTTCAATAAATTGCACACCCATTCCAAGGGAAGCAACTGTATTTTCCCCTCAAAGAAATTGTTCAAATGAAAGAGAGCAGTGCAGAACTTTGTCTAACTGGAAACAGTACAGAGTAAAAGTACATCTAGCAATGCTCACTATGTGACACTGCAAAAACTTCGTTGGAGGCCAAAGAACAGGCCAGATTGCAAATCCTCACCAAGTCTGCTCCATCAAGCACAAAAACATATTGGCTGGAGGGGCAATAAACAAGCTGTTGGAGGACGGAAATAGCTGGCTGTAGACATTGAAGAAAACAAGTGCAAGCTTGCACCTCAGCCCTGTCGCTCAGTCTCGACATCAGTCACTAGCCAGCAAGCTTTGCGGCCCAGCATAGCTAACTTGTGTGCATGTGTGCAGCCTTAGAGGCTTTTGCCTTGTGTTGTGGGAACTGCATACGCATGTTGTTCCTTCGGATGACATCATTCATAATACTGCCAACTACTACTCCTCTTCCTCCTCCTTGCTGGGTCGGCAAATTCAGTTTGATTCATAAAAATTCATGAGAGGTATGTATGCATGAATGTAAGTAAATGTTCTGTAAAAAGCAAATGAATTCACACAAACAACAATAGTAAAGCTTTTGAAAGTCCCTTTTGGAATCAGAGTATTTGGCAGTTTGCACGAACAATTGCCCTTACCACAGGTTCAGATCTGAGATCAAAGGTACATCAAAATAAAAGGCTTTTCAGGTTGTCAGCCTGTCATGGATTTGGGTCCAGTCCATGGAAGCCGGTACAAGTGATTGTAATATCAACCTTCCAAAACTCTGGTTTAGAAACTCTAAGAGCTTCACCCTCCCAACTTCCCCCCCCTCTATTTGGCCCTCTATCTGGCCCTCTATATGTTATTACTACTGGTGTTGGGCGGTTACCTGTTTTGGATGGTTAGAACTGCCAGTTCTGGTTCAACTTGAACTGGAGCTGGATCTGATTTTGGAACCAGTTGGAAACCCAGAATTTATAATTTTGAAGAATCAGACCTGGAATTCGATTCATGGTTTCATTTATGTGTAAAACTAGAACCAAAATCAAAACCGAGATTTTTCAAAGGAAACGAAACAAGGAGAGAGACTAAAACCGGTTGCTAATTGGAAGTTAACTGAAAGTTAACGACCAGTTCCAATCTAGGTTATCGAGAACTGGACTGGAACTAGGTCTTAGTTTTTTTTAAGAACCAGATTTGCAGTTCCATTTATGTGTGGAAACAGAACTGAGAACCATATGAGAGCTTTTGCTAAACTCTCAGCATATTGAGCAAAATCGTAAAAGCCACAATCATAAAAGGAAAGTGAGAATCAGGTGGTCACCCAATAACTGAACTTATTGAGCAAATTTTTACTGATCTTCATATAAAATATGTTGTGTAGTATGTTGATGGAGATGCTCTAACTATGAACAGCAAAAAGTTTCCACTTCTTTTGCCACCTAGCTTCAAATTTGCATGGGTAGGTAGATAGATGACTTATGACTTAGACATGAGAAAGCAATCACCAGTTTTGGAATCATTGGACTTTGCACAACAAAAGGAACTCCCCCACACCCAACTGCTCTGCAAGTTGAAATTAAATCAGGTGGACAACCTACATGTCTAGACAATCAGAGAACAGGGCCAAAACAGAGATTCAGGTAGGTTTTGAAGTTAAAGACTCCAAACAAGCAGATAAGTTAGCTGCAAAATGGCAAAAAAATTCACCAAGCGTGTTTCTGGGGGAGTGGGGAGAATTGGACACCTTTCCATACTCTAGAGAGAATGTCTCTGAACTACATTTAGGACAACTCAGCAGCTAGGAAAAATAATGTAACTAATTTTGAAGGTGCATGCCAAGGTGGTAGTAGAAGTAGTAGTAGGGGTATTGAACTGTGTGTCCTGGCACACACACACACACACACACACCTGAAGAAAGGTATCTAAAACACAAATTTAACAACAACAAAAGCTCATGTCATCTGGCAATGCAAGCTGAGCTCTTGGATGAGGTCTAGGTGAGGTGAGAGGTCTGATTCAGTGACAGCAAAATAATTATTGTTATGGAACTATGTCATGTGCACAGTATGGAGTGGGGCCCTTTGTGTCTGTCTGTGTTCCTCTCCATTGATTCCTTCTAAATTTGCTTGCACAATTTTTTGGGTTTCTACACACTTCACAGACCCCCCTGATCTGTGACTGTCATGTGTGGCTGTTTATGATCAAAACACAAAGACATGGGGATGAGGTGTTCCAAGGCTCATCAGATTGGGTTATCTGGGTAGGTGTACCAACATGTTTTTAGTCCATCATGAGGGAGGGGGAAGTAAAAACTGCTTGCAATTTGAGTTTACTTGCACCTAACATTAATCAAAGAAAACAAAAAGGTGTGCGTCCCATTTGTCTCACTAACTAAGGCAACTCCACTAATTCTGTCCCTGCCTTGAGCCTAGGCCAAAAGTTCTAAAGAACATATGTAAGCATAGAAATTCTTGACAGCCAATGAGGTGAGTTAGCATGCACCCAAGGGCTAAATTATTTTCTTTTGGGTAGGGTAGAGATGTTGGATTTTTTTTGAATTTTTTTGTTCCCAATGTGTTCTCATCAAAGTTCCCAATGAGTTCTCAACCTATTCCCCAACATAATCCCAATGTGTCACCCAACATGTTCCCAATGGCACCTCACTTTCTCCCATATGCTTTGCCCTAAGTTCTACTCTTGGTAACCTATATAACCATCCCAGTCTAAGAAACTACCATATATCTATGTTGGGACTGTCAGAAGCTTGATTAATTTTTTCTCCGATGGGCCAATCAAAGATGCCCATTGCAAAAGGGGGGAAAAAAAACTGAAGTCCAGGTTCCCCGCAACTAATTAGGTAATATGAATCACACTGTATAGTGTGGCTTCGCAGTTCTCCCAGCAGAAAAATTCAATGATTTTTATGGGGGAGAATTTTTTTGCCAAATTTCAACCTGAAAAAGATGATTTTCACCTATATAAAGGATTTTCCATGGCCCAAAATTACCAGATATTAGAGATTCTTTTTTCAAATTGCCAGATTTTTATGAAAGTTCCAGTAGGTGGCCAAGAATATAGAATAATCTTAATTTTTCTCACTTTCATATCTGGCATATAACCAGCAAACATGGGTTCTCGGATTTCGGCTAAATTTTCTTCAGAATGATTGCCACTTTGGCTAGATCACAGGATTGAAAAAGAAACACTGGAACAACCAGAAGCAAATTACTCATTTCTTGTCCATTTTGAGCAATCTTCATAACTATGGGTGTGCCAACTGTGTCAAGTTAGGGCTTATAACATCTTTTGTAACTTGAGAGGTGATGAAAGAATGTACAAAGATTTTAACATGGATGGGTCATTCACTTTTGTCCTTGTAGAGGAGAAAAAGGAGCATCTCTCTTGGCAAATTGGTGTGAGTGTTGTGTTGAGGTAGTAAATGTTAACATACAATTCTACCAATCTTTCATGTGTTTGCATCAATGTTGGCTAGTTGTTGTTGTGGTTTTTTAATAGATAGGCGAAAAAATCCAATAAAAATCGATGGTCGAAACTATCACATGAAAAACAAAAGGGAATGCCAAAGAAAGGCCAAAAGACACATAGCCCACAAGAACCAATTAAGGGACAAAGCTAGTCCCTCTCATGGTAGGAGGATATTTCACCCACATCCCTTCTAATGTTACCTGCATGTAAATCATGAAATCTAATAATAATAAAAGGTCTAAAACAAACGTCTCTCGTCAACACAACCTTCCTTTCTATAACAAAGGTTAAAGCACGCTGAAAAGTAATATTAACATGCTACCTAAAATACTAAATATAAAAATAAAAAAATAAATGACCTCTCAATTGTCTATCATGAAAAAAATGATCACATTCTTTAATAAAACGATCCATATTACGCCCAAGTGCATCATGCACCTCCATGGCCATTAGAATAAAGTGGTGCCCCTTGTGAAACCTTTTATACTTACAAATCTTAACAATGGTGTTAAGTTTCACAACTACACTTGTTGGTCAATTAATGATGTTCATAACCATCGTCTCTCATGTTGGGTCAATAACCATCACATTGACAACAAAAACCTAGTCCTCACAAATCATATAGAAATTGGCCCGTAATTAAACTCTTGACATAAGGATGCATCACTACTCTCTTCATAAAACGTGCCCATTCTTTTGAACAAGGGCATACATGACTTCTCTAATGGTGTCATGTGTGACTATCCACTAACCTCCAAACAGACAATGTGTTAAATGCATGCCAAAAATGTTTAATCCATGTCAACATTCACATGTGAAAAGACTAGATGCCAAAAACTAAATCAAACCAAAATGAAAATAAAGTGTGTGATGTGGAATGAATAGATAAATGGTTTAACAATCAACCATAATCCTGCCCCATTGCCCAAACAAAAACGAATGTGGGTTTTAAATGTTAAAAAAATGAAATCATCTTTTAAGATAGACTTAAAAGATGCAGTGTGATGGATGTCCTTCAACAATGTTCGCAAACCTGGGGCACTAGTAACTACCAAATTCTCAAAAGAAGGGTGCATCTTTCTAGCTATAAGAGGAAAGTTATCCGAAACTGCACAAAGGTATGACTAAAAGAGGTGTAGACCCCCCTCAACTTGAAAAACATATTCTTCCAAAATAGGTCTATTAAAAATACAAAACTTGGAGCACAAATACAGAACCACCAAAACCCAACTCCCTAGAACAACAAATGGGGCACAATCCTACATAGATAAAAGGCATATATCACCAAAGGAAATCGATAGTCAAGCCTAACATTTTGCAAAGGAACTCTAAATAAACTCCCATGACCCTAAACCCATAATGTCTCCATGTACATGCATAACTCTCTTATTAAAACCTACCAAAAAAGATAGGAAGGAAGAAAGAGGTATTGTCCAAGTGAAATAAAAAGGTCAATGAACGACACATGAAAATAAAATGTTTAATACAACCTATGCATCTCCTAAAAAAATAAAATCATTGATATGTGTCATGTCCTAAGATAAAACCTCTTTCAAAAAATGCATGATAAATTTCTAAAAACTCATTGGCACCTCAAGAATATGTAAACCATATGTGACCAAAGTGTAACCCTAAGGAATCTCATGTCTTAATAGACTACCAAGTAAGGGTTTTTTAGAAAAGAAATTGAGACTACACAAGTGATCAATATAAATTTTAATTTTTGGGTTGCTAGGTGGGCAATCAAAATTTTTGATTAACAACCATCAGTTATGCATAAGGGTAGGTTTTCAAATAACCAATTGAGAACCACTAATTAGTTAACCTACCAATTATCAGATTTTTAAATTTAAATTATTATGACTTTTTAAAAAATTGTATTTGTGTTTCAAGATTGATACTTACCTGAATGATAACTGGGTCTTCCAAGTAGGTTATTAGATTTTGAAAATACAATACCAATTGGATATCAACCAGTTATAAAAAGAATCAATAACAAATTGATAGGATATTAATATCTGGGCTGATAACTGCGTCAAAACCCAATAACCGGCCAACACTGGTTCACACACCAACTTATAGTTAAATCCTGGTTCACTTTTGCACCCCATACTGATCGTCAGTGCCACAAAAAGAATTTTTTTGACCTGCCCAAAGACATGGGTCACCAACAATCAACTCATCAAAAGACCATATCAGAAGACTTAGCCCAAACCCCATCAACCCAGACCAACACTCCAAACCAAGAGTCCTTCACTTTACCAGTCAGAGGAGGTCTTGTCTCAAAACAAACATTGCTTCTAGTAGGCTACTAGTAGTAGTAGTAGTAGTGTTCAATTCCTCCTACTTAGGTTAGACTTTTTCTGGAAGCAATCTTTCTGTCTGTCTACTACAAATTGGCTTGGAGTCCTGCACTTCTAAGCTGTCAAAGTTCACCTGGACAAACTGAACACCCCCCAAAGAAGTTGTTGCTAATGGACAATAGGAAATCAACTGCAATTTTTTAAGTTCACGTGTAGGTGGTTTGGACTCACTCATTGATCCATTTTCAATCATGATTCTTAGAAGCTCTACAAGTCTAGGGAGGTTATAATGAAATATTTGAATGCTTATCTAGATTGTTGGATTTTTATTGGCCTTGCCTACTACCAAGGCAAGGATATTGTGTTTAGATTCATTATAGAGTATAGTAGCTTAAGGGGATTTTGGGCCCTAGGTAATAATAATAATAGGTCTAGTATTTTTATCTGAGGATTTTTGAAAGATGATATTTTAGCTTGTGTTGAAACTTGAGATTAGCTAAAAAGTTATAATATCTTGAAGGACTTTGGTTTCTTTCAGAGGATTTTTGGAAGATTATGTTTTTGCATGGTGAAATATTTGAGTTTCCATAAATTTTCTTTTGCATTAAGATACTTTTTTAATGTAAATGGGAAGGCTGCGACACACCCGTTGTTTTATTTTGTTATGAGTAGTATAGTAGTAGTTGGATAACAGTCCAATTATGGGCCCTACTTGAACAACAACAACAACAACAAGGACACCACATGAAGCCTCCTCCAAATCCTCCAGAATCTATGAACAAAAGAGGAAATCCTCTTGATTGGTGTATGCTAACTCATTTTATAAATTGGGTCTATGATTGCAACTCTTGTACCCACTGGATTTTTTTTGGGATCTAGTGCAAATAGAGAGTATGCTAAAAAGCTGCTTCATTGACCACTATTGTTTACTAATCCTTCACTCTCTCAGATATCAGCTGAATGGAAGCAGGGGCTGATGCCCCCTTGGGGTTGCTGCCCAGTGCTTCATGAGCTGAATGTATGTGGCTTTCCTATCTCATTTTCCTGGACTCCCTTGCTTGATTTTTGGCTGAAATTTTTACTAATTTTTTTTCCCCCTTTTTTTCTGGGACACAACAAAAGAAATCCATTGCAAAAAGAAACATGTTAAACACTCCGTCACGAGGCAATTTGCAGCAGTGTTAATGGAGGGCTCCTTATCCACTTGAATCCACAAGCGAGCATTTCAAGCTATCACCATTTCGCTTCTCAAAATGCTCGAATTATTTCTTTTATCATGATACCCAGTAAAAAAAAATTTAAGTAAAAAAGCATCAAGTTTTACATGGGCTAACGCCCACGGGCCAAGTCATTCCCAAAATAACAAGCCATTGACCTCCGGCCTCAAGGGCTCACTATTTCGGGAATGCCCCAGCACTAGGGCATTACCCAACACGAAATAGTTTTGAGTGTGTAAACTTTGAACCCAACGGCCAGGTTTGTCACCCCATAGGCGAATGAGTATATTGGGTTAGATTTGTATCCATGGCTTCTAGTAGAGGTAAAATGGGTTTGGAAAGGGCTTAAAGCCTTAATGATTGCTTGTATCTTAAGCTAGGAAGGAGAGTGAAGCTTGTAATTGCAGTTGGATTCTCTATTCATGGTATCAAGTGAGAGAAAGAACATGGCATTTTTACCAGGGTTTTATTACCCTATGTGTGGTAACACAAAGTTAGAGTATCAGCATACCAAATAAGCCAAGACTATATAAACCAGGATAAATGATAAACAAACAAACTTTAACTAATTGATTTAGGGGCTTTCTTTGTCTCACATCTTCAAATTTTTTAGGAGGCTTCCCCATTAACCCAATTTTAGATTGGATTTAAATCAAATTTTAAGGATGGATTTGTGCCATGTACATAGAACCCATTTCTTTAAATCCATCCCCAAAAATGTCAAATGTAATGGAATGTGTGGTGAAGTGCGAATGTCAATCAATAGTAGCAAATTATATGCAATCAACCCAAGATGGATGTTGGAAAGCTTTGTGCTGGAAAGCACTCATCAGTATGGAATGGAGAGTCAATTATCTAGTTCTTTGTGCTGTGGGTTCTTCATCCAAGGAACCCAGTAGCACGCCCCTCAGGTCCAGTACCCATGTTGAGTCACTCAATGAGTCACTTCTTTAATTAAGAACATGCAACACTTTAACCTAGGTCACAGGTGTCAGATTCAGCAGAAATGTTTTTTTAATTAAAAAATGGGCTCCCTAATTAATGTTCCATTTTCAAATAATGTTCAAATGATCAAATTTTCCAATCTAATTTTGTCTAATTTTCTCAAATAACTCTAACATGGTTAGAAAAACCATGCAAGTTTTTTGGAATAGATTGCAAAAGATTCATTGTAAAGAGAAGACTATTATTACTTAAAATCTGGAATACAGTTGGGGATCACTAGGGTTCCACATCTGAAAGGCCAAATACCTAGTCTCAAAATTGATGGAATCCTACCAGCCTTTTATTGCAACAAAAGTTTCAATTTTGCCACTTTTGCCCCCCTAAAACCCTAAACCTAATATTATTTCAGCTCTTCTTATATGTGGAATGCCATGTCATGGCACCAACACCCAAAATTACTTTTTGCTCTTCTAAGACATTCTAAACAGTTTTGATGAGTGTGGTCTTGTATCAACTTTTGAACATACTAGGCTGGTCCCCCTATTGCGCTACCTTTGAAATTTTCACATCTGCCCGGTCCCCATATTGGGTATCTTTATAAATTGTCATATCAGCCTGGTCCCCGTATTGGCACAATAAGTGAATCTGGTTTTTCTCACACGCTAGACCGGGGCTCATGACATATGTGTGCAATAAACTTTGTGATTTCATCATCCATTACAATATATAACATTTGGTGTTTATTGTGCCATATGTTACATTAAAATTGCAGTTTGACATTAAGGTGCGGCACATATTACACAAATGCCAAATTAATGTCAAACCACAATGTTAATGTAATATATGCCTCAATAAACACATGACATATTGTACATTGTAATGGATGAAATCACCCACAAAGTTTTATGTCTCACGTGTCATGAGTTGCAGCCTATTGTGTGAGTAAAAACAACATTCTTTTGTAATGTTGGATGCTTCCTTTGCAAATTGTTCCTACCAACCTGGTCCTGATTATTGAGTCAAAAACTTATTTTTGGCTGGTATGCGACAAGTATATACCCGATATTGAGATCAATATAAAACTGGTACAAGGCTGGTGAGTACTAGAACAAAGCTGGTATCGCCTCAGGTCCTACCAGCCTGGTAGAGTATTTGATGCGGGTGTTTATAGTTTATACCAGGAGCCTGGCTATGTACCATACCAGACCAACAAAAACTGGTTTTTACACTTGTACAAAGTGGAAGGGTCAAAAGCACATAAAACCCATTCATTCATGTTGAGAGAGAGAGAGAGAGAGAGAGAGAGAGGCATGGATGGACAAAGAATCAATTGACGGGGAAAAGGACAAAACAAAACATGCCCACACACAGGCAAGTAAGTAAAGTTGCATTTGTGGAAGTTTTTTCCTCAACTGCGGAGAGGAGGAGGAGGAGGATGATGATGATGATGCTCCTAGAGAAGGAAGATCTTCAGGGCCAGAGGGGCACAAATCCAAGGTTGATTGGTTTCATAGCTGGGAGTGTTGTTGTTACAGCACAACATCAGGATGCTAGAGAGCCCAGATATCAGTGTGTCCTCCTATACAGGTCAACAGCAATAAATCACACTGGATGCATCAGACTCTCTGGCAGGGTATCTCTCTGCAGTCTTGGTCAAAGAGAAGGTCTAGAGAGAACTTCAGAACTATAGAGCCAAAGAGAGAGAGAGAGAGAGAGTGTGTGTGTGTGTGTGTGTGTGAGAGAGAGAGCCATGATGAAAAAAAAAGTTATCCTTTCGTGGACGGACACTTGCATTCAATGCTCCCTTTCTCCTCTTATATTTGTGTGTGTGTATTGTATGTTAGTATGTACCTGAGTTGATATGAGAGGTTTATAGTCTTCTTAGTTGTAATTGTTGCGTTATTACAGACTTGATTAGGTTTAGGGTTTAGGGGTAAAAGTGACAAAATAGGTTGCCCCTAAACCTTAAACCTAATATTATGGTTGCCACTTTTGCCACTAAACCCTAAACCCATGCTCCATCTTTCAAATGAATGTTTTTGTTTCTGTCCATCAGGCATTTTCTTGCAAGATTGGATTAGAAGAGTCTAATTAATGCCAAGTGCAAGTTTTCAAAGTGAGCCCAAATGTCAACTCCCTTTCCCCCCCCTATTTTTTTCCTCTTATGATTGTTCTCATATGGTTCCCAATAGTTCATCATTATTTATGTTAATCTCAAATATGATTTTAATATACATAATATGAACATGAAAAAGCACTTGTTAATTTGCCTTTCATATCTATGTAAGTGGGTAGGTAGGGGAAAAGAGTGAGGTTGTTAAGCTTGCTTGGAAGACGTAGTATGCCTAGAGAGACATCATTATTTTTATTTGATTAGATAGATATACAAGTTGATGTGTCATATTTTAAATGAATTTTTTTGGGTCCATTAGGCTCTTTTTAGCAAGATTAGATTAAAATAGATTTGCAAGTTGGTCTTGAATTTATTTGTATAGTCCATTGGCAACAAAGCTCTTAAGGACAATAGTCCCGCTAACCAATTTTTTTTTCCCCATTGTGAGCACGTATGTTTGTATGTGGCACCTGCACTGAAAGGTCAATCCGTTAACAAAAATGGGTAGGAAAAAGCTCGGACCTATTAGAGGGGAAAGTCTTTTGGTTGGTGAGATGAAATTGAATGTTTGTGTAGTTAAGTTAATGTATTTGCTAGGTGAAAAAAGGGAGTTGGAACCTCTTTGAATATGTTGATATAAGCAAAACATGCAATTTTTTTCCAAAAAAGAAGACTTTGTTCCCTACAAGACTTTACAGTTCTTGAATATGAACAATTTTTTTAGCCTGGAGTAACATTTTTTTGGGGTTTAAGTTTTAAGGTTTAAACAACCTACATTCTAAAAGCTTTTTTGCCCAAATGGTTTTGTGCAAAATGTAGAGATTCATAATTGCACGGTTATTATTATAATAAACACAAAAAATGGGTACCTACCTACAGTGCAGAATCAAGTGACACCCAATCTCAAACTGGGTTACAAGTAAAGAACTCAAATTTAAACTTGGCAAAAAAGGTCCCTTGCCAGACTCTACAAGTGTGCAGTTCATTTCATTCGCTAGAGTAGTTATTGTTATAGAGCTTCTGATAAATCAACCACACACTCCAGGTTTTGAAGGAAAGACACACACAAGGACATGGACAATTCATTCACCACCCAAGCCCCCTCCCTCCCCTGGGAGAATCTTGGGATTCCTGATGACCTAAAATTAAGAAAAACACAAAGAATGTGTGAGACAATCAGTCTGTGCGTTTCTGGAGACATGGAAATTTCAAAATAGGAAGCTATAAAAACAACAACAACAACAAAAAGAGTGATGAAAGAGTGTTGGGAAAAGAGGGACTGACAAAAGGACCTCCCACGAGAACTACCTACTAGTAGTGTTGTTGTGGTTGTTGTTGCTTGCTTGCTTGCTTGATTGCTTTCTTTCCTTCTTTCTTTGGCAAAATTCAAATTGAAAGGATTGATGAGAGAGTTCAAATTAAATAGATTAGAACTGCAAATCCCTGTTTCCTGATTTAGCACATGTGGGGGGTTGATGGCCTTTAGCTGATTGTTTGTTTTTGTTTGGATTTTCTGTTTCTTCTTGTTCACCTGGAAAACAAGTTGACCAATGAATTTAGGCTGCTACAGCTTTCCTCTCTCCAGACCCAAGTGATAAAACCCCCCCCCCTCCCTTAGCTTGCCCCACATGTGTGAGAGACAATCCATGACTCATTACTACAGGCCTCATTATTTATTAGGCTCTCTGTGTTGGCCTCCTACTAGCCTACCTGCAGAGGAATGAAATGAAATGAAATGAAATGAAAGGGTCATCTATCTAAAACTGTCAGGAATTTTTTTTTTTATTTTTTGTGTATAGTATTTAACTTGTTTACTAAATACCTGAAGGCAGCCTTTTTTTTTTTTTTTTTGGGTGGCTA
>Ga0116227_10007795_pt1 | contig 20661 bp, 16 predicted proteins | sample S1TSphgellanicum_FD_89693 | JGI IMG/M metagenome (GOLD analysis project Ga0116227, IMG submission 89693) | Host-associated microbial communities from peat moss isolated from Minnesota, USA - S1T2_Fb - Sphagnum magellanicum MG | ecosystem: Host-associated > Plants > Peat moss > Unclassified...
ATTTATGATTAAAAAATGAAAAATTCTCATTTTCTTTTTTTGTTTTGATTTTATGATTATAAGGATACAAAAAAAAAAAAAAAAAAAAGAAATAAAGAAAAAAAAAAAAAAAAAAAAAAGGGTATTTGAAAAAAAAAAAAAAAAAAAAGGGGGGGGGGGGGGGTTCTCTTAAGGGAACAGAAAAAATGGGTTCTCTCTTAAGGGAACATACAAAAATAGGTTCTCTCCTAAGGACACCCCCAGAAAAAGGGGTTTCTCCTAAGGGAACAGAAAAATGGGCTCTCTTTAAAAGGAGCATACAAAACAAGTTCTCTCCTAAGGGAACCAAAAAAAAAAGGGGGTTCTCGTAACGGAACAGAACAATGCGTTCTCTTTTAAGGGAACATACAAAACAGGTTCTCTCCTAAGGGAACCAAAAAAAAGGGGGTGTGGGGGGGGGGGGGGTCTAATGGAATAGAAAAATGGGTTCTCTTTTAAGGGAACAATTAGGTTCTCTACTCAGGTAAGGGAACAGAAAGAATGTGTTATCTCCTAAGGGAACAGAAAAAATGGGGTTCTCTCCTAAGGGAACAGAAAAAATGGGTTCTCTCCCAAGGGAACAGAAAAAATGGGTTCTCTCCTAAAGGAACACACAAAATTGGTCCTCTTCTATGGGAACAAAAAATGGGTTCTCATCTATGGGAACATAAATATGGGTTTCATTCCATGGGAACAAAAAATGGGTTCTCTTCAATGGGAACAAAAAAGGGTTCTCTTCTATGGGAACATTAAAAAATGGGTTCTCTTCTATGGGAACATTAAAAAATGGGTTCTCTTCTAGGGGGAACACACAAAATGGTATTCTCTTCTAGGTGAACACACAAAATGGTGTTCTCTTCTATGGGAACATGTTGGGAACAAAAAAGGGTTCTCTTCTATGGGAACAGGAAAAATGGGTTCTCTTCTATGGGAACAGGAAAAATGGGTTCTCTCCTAAGGGAACAGACAAAGCGGGGTTCTCCCAAAAATGTAGGCTTTTGTGTTGGGGGGGAGGGGGGAGGCTGGGAGGATGGAGTGCCAAAAAAAGAGTCTCTTGGGGGAAAAAAAAACACTCAATTTTACTTACATTTTGTGATTTTGGTGTTGTGTTGTCGTTGACCTGTGTTGTAGGGTTGTGTGTTGATGTGTGTGTGTGTGTGTGCTTTTGTTGTTGTTGCTGTTGTTGTGTGGGCAAGCTCAGGTCTTTTTTCAGGTACCCAACTACAAACACTATTTTCCTCTTCTTTTTTTTTTCCCCCCCTTAAGGAGGGGTTCTTAGTCAAGAAGAGTCAGCAAGTGTGTCTATCTCTCCAGTTGTTGTGTTGCTTTCCTTAGTGAACCCCCCAAAAAAAAAACAAAGAGTTGGTGGGTTTTGTAAAACAGAAAGAGGGAAGGAAAAAAAAAAGTGGAAACAATTTGAGGCTCTTTTGTGAAAGATTTGGTTTGATGTTTGTTTTTGTTGCAATGGGGTGATCATGCATGCAGTCAATGTTCTCACAGACACACACAAACTCTCTCTCTCTCTCTCTCTCTCTCACACACACACACACACACAAACCTTGTGTTGAGTTTTTAGTAGTAGGAGAAATAGAGTTAAGAAACAATCTCAAGTTGGGTTGTTGTTATTGTTGTTATTGTTGAACAGTTTTGTCAAAAAGAAAGAGTTTGTTTGAGGGTTTTGAAGGAAGTGGGTTTTCCATGTGTGTGAGTGAGTAGGGGTTGTTGTATTCAAGGTCTCATTTTCTTTGGCCATTTTTGGTTTCAGCGTTTTGTCTGGGGTTTGCAAAAAAAAAGCACATGGGTGCTTTTTTTGGGCTTTTGATTTTCTTAGAGTAAAAGAGAGCAGTTCAGTTTAGAGAGAGTTCAGTTCTCATTGCCATGGTTATGGTAGCTAACAATGAAAAACATCCTGCACTCGTAGAAAACATTGATGAGAGAGTTTGTTGGTTTTATTGGTCTCTTGGTGGGGGTGAAAAGTGCTCAGTGTCGGGGGTGAAAAGGCTTTGAGTTTTGAGCTTTGTTTTGCTGGAAACAAAAAGAGAGAGTGGGTGGTGCTGGTGTGTCAAAACGGGAGGATATGAAGACTTTTTTATCCTTGCAGGTTTTTGAAAACAGCAGGAAAAACATTGAAAGGAAGGATTAGTGGAGTTGGGGAGGTTGCTGGCTTCTGTTTTCAAACTGTGAGTGAGGAGCAAAACTCATTGTGGAATTACCCATTCAAGGCCCGTGAGTGGACAAAAGCAGAAAAGTGGGTGTTCTTCTTTCTAGTTAGGTTTAGGGTTTGCAAATATCAATAGGATTAAGCCTATGGGATCAGTGGTGACATCTTTGTCCTTGAGAAATTTAGAAGGAAGGTTAGAGCTCAAGTGAAGAATGAAAGATAGGTGTACACTTAGTTAGGTTTGGGTTTTTTGCAGTTGCTTTGAGCTCTCTGTATGTGCTCTTGGGTTTTTGGAGGAGGAGGAAAGACGGAAACTTGTTGAGTAAAGAAAGATGGAGCCACCAGAGAGAACGGATGCAAATACGGAGGATGAAAAACAAAAGGATGCAGCAATTGCTGAAGGCACAAACTTTGAGGATATTAGTGTTGATATTAGGGATATAGAGGATCCAAAAGTAGATGACAGGAAGCTCGAGGATGTGAAGATGGAGGAGGACATGAAAATAGATGATGCAAAGATGGATGATGAGTTGGATGACTCTCCGATCGAGGAGACAACAATCGGTGAGGAGGGTGCAGATGAAATCATTCGGGCAAGAAGCAAAGAGCGAAATGGTGTCAAGCGAACCCGCAACACCAAGTGGAATGAAAGTGAAACCTTGACTTTGATAGCTGCGACACATGCAGAATCTCAAAAGCACCCAAACTCGCTCAAACGTGGAGGTTTAAATTACCAACGGAAGTGGGTGGCCATGGCTGAGCGATGCAGAGCACTCGGTGTGCAAAGATCACCACATCAGTTGAAGAAACGCTGGAATTCTCTGCACTCAAATTATGTCCACATTAAACAATGGCAGAGCCGACCTGGCACTGCTGATTTCTGGGCCATGGACAGAAAGGAGAGAATGAACCACAAGCTTCCTGCTTATTTTGATGATGTTTTCTACAAGGCTTTGGAGCACCCATCAAGTGTAGTTCTGCCCATACCGGTGACTTCTGCCAGTAAGCTGGTAAGGCTCTTTGGAATAATTAAACAAGCTTTTGGGACTGTAGGTTTTTTTACCATCACTCAGAATTTTCCATTTTGAAAGCTTCAAGATCATGTCTTAAAAAAGGGATTGGCTTTTTTAACAATACAAATGACGTTGTATCTTTTCTGATCATTGAAGCATAAGAATCGCAGTCTGTTGTTGCAAACTTTTTCTTTTGTAAGGAATGGGCCTTCTGAAAAGTCTGTTGTAAGAATTATTACAAAGGCTAATGTGTTTTCTGAATTCCAGGGTTCCAAATCGGTGAAGCCTGTTGTGGCTGATAGTGTTGAGCAAGGGACAAGTGCAGGAGATGATGCTCTAGATAGTTCTGAAGACAACGGTCGGTCCACATTTCCGGTGATCACGTTTCCTCCTCCTTTTTCACAGACACCTCCACTGCCTCCACTTCCACCACTGCCTTCTCTACAGCTACCCCTACCACTGTCACTGCCACAGCTGCAGATGCCTCCACATTTTCCAGCGCTAAGTCGACCACCTCGTGCTCCCGGTGAGTTTCGAATGCCATGTCTTTCAAAGGGACTGATGATGAGCACTTTCTTTTCTGACACACTTGGGATGATGGACGAGAGCTTGAGAATATTTGTGGAAGGAATACACGCTAACAATTTATTTATGTATTTTGGCTTCCTATCAGGACCTGCCCCATCATCAGTCGGCAATGGGCTTGCACCCATTCAACCAGAGGATCTGAAGAGTGTGTGGCTGGAGACATTCCTGCTCGGTTTTTCGGTCGACCCAAAGGTCATCAAAGCTTTGGAGACAGAGGAAGTCACTGTTAAAGTGTTGGTTGACGAGGGCACTGAAGAAGGGGTGTACAAGCTGTTGAGAATGGTGGCAGAGGCAACTGGAGTCAAAATCACAGTGGGCCAGCGAGCACGGGTGTGGCATGCAGTTCGGCAGTGGCGGGACAACAAACGGAAAGCTCAAGAGCTTGAAGGTGCATACAGATTCTTTTCCTGGAACTTATCTACACATTTCACAGGAGGATACTCCTTCGAGGATATATATGTATATTTCAGCTTGGTGGTGTATCTTTTTTGAATCAATATCCAGCTCTTAGTATTTGAATGGTTGAGACCAAGTCTCCAGTACAATGGAGCGATGAGCTGCATGGAATTTCTGTATATACTCTCCTGAGTTGTGCATTGCATTCTGGCAAACTTATATTTTTGGTTTAAAACAGTTTCGTTGCTCTTCCGGAGCCAGTAGCAGGTTTCCATTGAGCTTGTGCTGCTGCTGCTGCTGATGTTTTGTTTGAGTCTTGCATGCCAGTGACAGCTGGCTTCTTCTCACCATGTTGTCCAGGTTGCAGGTCCTGAAAACCTCTGCATCTTTGCAAGAGGGGCAGTGGCAAAGGAACAACAACATGGACATTTCCTGAAAGTGGCTGCTGATCCCTTGGGGAATTTTGTGGGTCCCTTCTTGATATGGGTGCGGGAATGTTATGAGGATCTGAGACGAATCATCAACAACCACCTGCGTGGGTCGAAGTATAACAGGTTCATTGTACTTGGTACAGAGGGTACAGGAAAGTCACTCTTTGGTGTCTTCTGGGTATTGCAGATGGCAGCACAGAGAGTAAAAGTAGTTTGGAAAATCAACCAGCAACACTTCCTCCTTGACTTTGCTGACTCGGTCAATCCCCAAGTGATCGGTCCGTGCAAAGTTGAGGATCTGGCAAATGTTTTCGATGACCCATCTGCTTGGTATGTGATTGATGCACAACAAGAAACATCTTTACACTACCGATGCAAGATGCTGCTTGTTTGCTCCACCAAGCCCTCAAACTACAAGGAGTTTCAAAAGAACGCCAGGTCCCTAATGTTGTATATGCCTGTTTGGACTGAGGTTGAGATCAAGACGTTTCTGGAAGAGTTTGAAGTTTGGAGGCCAGATTATGGAAATATGCATGTGAATTTGCGAGAACAGGCGCTTGGGAATTTCAGAAAATTGGGAGGCATTCCGAGGTACGTCCTGGACAACAGGAAAAGAACAGAGGGTGTGGCCTCATTGAATGCTGCTATGAACTCACTTACCAAATCATCACTTTTGCCTCTCTTAACTGGGGCGTACAAGGAGACGACAAGTGACAAGATCGTTCACATTCAGGTGGATGATACACATGAATATGAAACAGCAAGTTTTTGTTATGCTGCACCTTCCATTCAACAGGAGATTGGTCAGAAGTTTGTGCAACTGGATAAGGTTGAAGCTTGCACATGGCTAACTAATAACATAGACAATACACCCATTGCTCGCTTGTGGGGTCACTTGTTTGAACATGTTGCCCATTCAATCCTCCAAGAAGGCGGAAGCTTCAAGAGGAAGCGAGTTACTTCGGATGGCAATCCTATGGAATGCAGCAACCTTGAGCTACAGAAAACGCTCAGTCAGCACACATTCCATGCTCCAGATGATTTGAAGGCACTGGGTGATGGAACATACTGTACCCGAAGCCCACTCACCAACTTTGAGTCCATAGATGCAGTGATTACTCCAAACCGTTTCTTCCAGATGTTCAAGTGGACTAGCAACAATTCATCACAAGGATATAAAGTGCTCGTGCTCCAACAGTTGGATACAGTGTTGGGGCGAGCTATGTATGAGTTACATGCAGTAGTGCCCATGCAAAGATATGATGAGACTTCATTTCGACGCTGGATTAACAATGGTGGTGGGGGGGGTGCCCATGTGAATAATTTGCTCCAGAAGTTTGAGCAGTATGTTGTGGGTGTTGAACTACATGATACCAGATTGCTAGGAATTTGATGGAGTCAGGTCTGTTAGCTTAAAACCTTGACCCAGGACTACTTACTTTCTTTTCCTTTGTACTCTCCCAGTCAGCGAGGTTTGTTTGTTAGGGTCCTGCCCTCAAGGTTGGGAAGCATCAGTGTGAAGCGTTTTTTGACCTTGGGTATTGGGTTCAATGACTGTTGTGACTGCTATCTCATTTTTTTTGGGTGTGTTTCTGTGTGAGATCAGGATGATACCTTGCATTGAATGTATGACCGGAAATCCAAATTCCGTTAAAACAAGCTTGCATTTACATTGGGTTGTAGAGGGTTTTAGAGGGGTTGATTTCATTTGAAATAGACAAGAGTGAGAACACAAAGGGCATGAACAGAGAGAGGTAACTAGTAGTTGTGTTTGCCAAACTGTGGTGAATGACTTGTTTCAGGAAATCAAAACACGGTAGTGTGGACATTCTCTTTTGCATGAAATGCACATGTTTGGTTTTTCTTTTATCAGGATAAATGTTGGAGGTAAGCATTTGCCTGGCAGGCAGGCAGGCAGGCAGACAGACAGACGCTATTTGGAACTTTCCAGCTGACAGATAGGCTTTGATTGTTCCTTAAGCACCTGTTTCTTTCTCCAAGTAGGTAGATTGTTCCAAGGCAATTTTTTTTCCTTCTCTTCTCCTCTGCCCTGATGTCAGAGCCCTCTGCAGAATATTCAGTTTTTTTTTCAAAGTGTTTGCAAAACTTATTGGGGGCCTCTTTTTTCATCCAAGTGTTTGTGCATTGAGAGTGCAGGCTTTATATGACTTCCTCCACATTTGTGATCTGAGATCTGACCCAGTATCAATTGATTGTGATCCTACAGGAAAGAACAATTGCATTCTGCTTCAAACACTTTCTGTGTAAGATTTGTATTTTGAAAAATCTGGCAGAAATGTGAAACAAGGTTGAAGACTAACCATTGTGCCACTTTTGGGTGATAATGTAGCCTTATGGACATCCCTCACCCTTGTTACTGTGCTAGCATGCATGGTGCAGGTGAAAACATCTTGCTCTTTGATTCCATTGAATGTGTTTTGAACTTTTGGTCTCCAAGCTTCAAGCTTTCGAGCTTTGTTGCTGAAACTATCCTTTGTTATAAATATGTGTGCATCTGCCACTTTCATTCTTTTTGTAGATGCATTTTGGTTGCAGAGTATATCTTCTCACATATGGGAGCTACTATCTCAGCCAAAATGCATGCTGTAGTGCAGTTTTCCCAGGAACTTTCCAGACAGAATGGAGCTTTAATGTTCATAATCTTCACTCAATTCTGCAAGAGATTGCATGGGAGAAAAAAGCTGACAGTTGAAGAGAAGTTACAACCCTGATTTCTGAGTGGTGCCAGGTTTGAAGGAGAGGGAAAATTGCAAATGCAGCCTGCTTGATACGGGATATACAAGATTTGTAGAGAAACCCACCAACATTTTCTTTTCTCATGGTATAATTGTGTTTGCAGTGGATCTGATAATGGTTTCTGTGGATTCAGAAAAATTCATACAGCCAAAGTTTCTTTAATCTTTCACACAAATATAGTACAACAGATTCTGAATCTGATGATGGTGTCAGCTGATTCAGAAACCTATGTACAGACAAAGTTTCTTCAACCTCTTGTGCCACTATTGTACAACAGATTCTGGATCTGAGGACAGTTTCTGATGATCCAGAAACCTTCATATGGCCAAAGTTCCTTCCATCTGTCATATGAATATTGTCTAGGTTCTCATTCCAATGATTCAGAACCCTTTGAATGGCCAGAATTTCTTCAGTCTGTTATATGAATATTTTCCAGATTCATCTTAAAGCAAGAAACAGAACTAATTGCAGATTGATGCACATGAACCCTGGATCTGTGTGCGACCCAAGCATGTGATACGCAGACAAATAGATAGAATGTGATGTGTGCAATATTGGAGCTCAGACATAGGTATTTTGGATGCAAATGCAATGAATCATGGTGAACCCATGGCTGCTGCTGCACATGTGTCTTCATGTCTGCTTCGAGCATCCATCTCTTTGTATCTTGCTAGCACTTTGTACTCAGAAGCTGGATGGTGCTTATTGTGATCCTTCAAACCTTGTACAAAATGGCGACTTCCAAGTGCAGTCTTTCCTATTTGGATCATACCCAACAATGGATGTGATAAGCAGTGGCATCAGGACTCTGATGCCATTTTGGGTGGCAGCAGCAGGTGGCTTCCAAGTCTTGGATGCCACAGTCTTCGTGCCACCACCTGGTTTGAATGCCTCTTTCCTCATCCATATGAATTATAGATCAGGACCTGGTGAGCTGGTGAGTATGCCGATCTACACACTTCGTGAAGGAGCCATCTACACGGTTTCCTTCTTTATTGCTGACAATCCAGACGGTGGACCTGTTGCAAAAGCTGTCCGACTTGGATTACAAGACATTTATGGCAGGAATGTTGCACCTCCAGGTTTATCTCCTTTTATGGTCAGCAATAGCAGCACCACTCGTAACAGCATCCTGTGGCAACTAGTCTCTTGTAACGTGAGAGGTACAGGAGTACCCACCATCTTGTCTCTCTCGTCTTTAACCCCAGGATCATTTGGAGCTCTGGTGGCAAATCTTCAAGTCAACCTCCAAAGCATGATTGAGAATGGAAGCTTTGAAAATGTGGATCCACAAATACAAATCAACAACCTCACCTACTTTGCAGAGCTAACAGGTCCTTCAAGCTTGATCAGGCATTGGGTAGTTGAAACGGGTGTGATCAAAATTGCAACTGCAGCAAGGTATCAAGCATCAACTGACAATACAGCAACTCTATTGGATTTGAATGCTGAGAATTCACCAGCAACCATCAGTAACATCTTCTCAGCTCGATCCAACACAGATTACACTCTTCTCTTTGACACAGCAGCTAATCCAGAACGCAATTTCCAGTTAGTAATTGGGCAGTTGGTTGTCACGGTTCAAGGATTACCCAGCACCAACTACTTGCTTTCTGAGACTGTGAATTTGGATAGCACCAGTTTCTCAATTGATAGCATTGGGTGGGTCACGATGGCAATGGAATTCAAGACCTTCAAAGATGATTTTCAAGTGAAGGTGACATTCCGGAGCAAGATTGCAGGAAGCTTTGGTCCTTTGTTGGATAATGTGCAAGTGTTTGAGAACACCAAATCTTTGAAAAGCACGAACGAAACCAAACTCGATGGAATTCCCAATACTCCTCCTACCATTACTACACCTACTTATATTAGTACTCCTACTACTACATCTATTGCTTTCAAAATTGCTTGCCCATTATCAACATATCTCGTTACATTACTACTTCTTACTTTCACTTGTTACAAAGTTTCTTAAGTCACATCTTTTTCCTTTGCTTGGATGCAAAATAACCTAACCATAAAACTCATACATGACTATTGATTGATTTGTAATTTTTTTGAGTTTCTTAAGATGGGTCCTTCTCCTTTGTCTGGATGCAAACTATGTAACTTAACCCTAAACATTTGACACAATTTTTGGATTGATTTGCAATTCGAATTCCTGATGGGGTGATGATGGCAATGGGGTTTAAGATCTTGAAAGAGGATTTTCAAATGAAGGTGATGTTCCAAACCAAACCAAGATTGCCAAAAGGTTTGGTCCTTTGTGGGACAATGTGCAAGTGTTTGAGAACACCAAATCTTTACACAAATGAAACCAAACTTGTTGGAATTCCCCATGCTCCTCCTTCTACTACTATTATTATACCTACTTATGTGAATACTCCTTACTACTATATCACTTGCTTTCAAAATCACTTGTCCATCAATATGATATCATTGCGCAAAGATAATGACACATTTTCTTGGTACATTAGTATTCCTTCCTTTCATTTGTTTCAAAGTTTGTTAAGTTGGATGTCTTTCTTTTGTTTGGATGTAAATTAGCTAACCCTAAAAATTCATATACCTATATGCTAATTTATTTTTTTTGGATTTCGTTTGCAATTTGGACTTGTATTACAACTACTTGCTACTAGTATTTCATTTGCAAGATTGCAATAAGCTTTGGTTCTTTTTTGAACAATGTGCAAGTGTTTGAAAAAACCAAATAAAACTAAAACTTGTTGGAATTCCAAAGACTCCTTACTCTTTTACTATTGTAACACTTATATTAGTAATCCTACCATGACCTCACTTGCTTTTTAAATTCCTTGCCCACCATCATATCTTGTTACATGATTATTTCCTACTTTTTAATTGTTATGGAATTTTTTTAGAGTTGGCTTTTGTTCTTTGTTTGGTGCAAAGTAACCTTGCCTTCAAAATCTACAACATAGCCTAACCTTGAAAATCACACATATAAATAAAATATTTTTTCAATTGATTTGGAATTTGAATTCTTGATGGGTGATTGAATTCACGAAGGCCATGAAAAAAAACTCCACATGAAGATGACATTCAGGAGTAAGATTGTGGGAAGCTTTGGTCTTTTTTGGATAATGTGCAAGTATTTGAGAAAATCAAAATTTTGAAAAATACAAATTTGAAATCAAACTTGTTAAAATTCCCAATACTTTTCCTTTTACTATTATTTCACCAACTTAAATTAGCATTCCTACTACATCCTTTGCTTTTAGAATTGATTCCCCCTCATCTTGTAAAAATAACAACCTATCTTTTTACATTGTATTACTTGTTGCTTTCATTTGTTATGAAGTTTTAAAATTGAGTTGTGTTTTGTTTGGATATAATTGATCGAACTTGAAAATCACACATGTGTTTCATTTTTATATTTGTGCCAAATCTTTGAAAGCCCAATGAAACCAAAGTTGTTGGAAATTACCAATACTCCTATCTCTTTTACTATTACTACACCTACTTATATTAATATACCTACTACTACTACTACATCCTTTTTTTTGTCAAAATTGCTTGCCCATATTCATATCATCATGTGAAAGAATGACATGTTTTCTTGTTGCATTATTTGTTATGGAGTTTTCTTGACTTGGGTTTTCTCTTGTGTTTGGATGTAACATAACCCTAACCCTAAAAATCATACATGTCAATGAAACAATTTTTTGGATTTGATTTGAAATTTGGAATGTGAATTTGTATTACAATCATTTTTTATTACTAATTCTTTTGAAAAGTGCAAATGAAACCAAATTTGTTGGGATTCCCAAATATTCTTCTTTTTCCTTGCTATTATAACACCTACTTTGTATTAATAATCCTACTTTAAAATTGCTCGCCCATCATCATATGATTGACAAACAACAACAATGATGACATATCTTCTTCTTCTTGGATTACAAGTTACTTGTTGTGAAGTTTTTTTAACTTGAGATATTTTGAATTCCTTTTTATTCATATGTGAAATATTTTGAACCTACATAGCTAGGGAATCACACATGTTTGTTAACGAGTAGAAATTTTTAAATTAGTTAGTACCATAAGCCTCCTAATAACTAATAGTTATTAGTGGTAAACTTATTGTCCCTTTATCCAAAGGGTTAAACTAATGGGATTAAGTAATTCATGTTAATGAGTAGTTGGGGTAATCCACCTAATCATTTAAAAGATTTTTAAGAAGGGATTTGGATAAGAGTTCTATTTTTTGGGGTCAATGCGGGCCTTGTGTGATTGGTGGAAAAGGAGAATTAGAGGAGGTGTTGGGGGACTTTTAAGGCATTCAAAATTTTTGTAGCTAGAGGTTGGAATGGATAATTCTTTTGGAGAAATGTGTGTTTTACTATTAGGGAGGAAAGAGTAGTGAGGAAATGTACTTGTATTGGTATGTGATTTTAATGGAAAAATGACTGAAGAACTCAATGTGTTTTAATGTGTATTTATTTTATTAAAAAATGTGGAAGGTAGAGTGGTTTGATGTTATACAAAATAGGCTACTCCTTGAAATGGTAGGTTTACATTTCCTTTACAACAAGGAGTCAAGAAGCACACCATTTCATAGCTTTTAAATTGATATGTTATTAGCTATCAGAGGAAGGTAATGCCCAATACTTAGTGGAAAAGAGAAGGGGGGAAGACCAGCTTGTAGCCGCTTGTAGATTAAAAGGCATTGTTACGTGCAGTATAAAATAGTGGGGAAGCATTTTGAGGTGCTACAAGTAGTAGGTAAAGTCATTATAAGATGTGCAAACGGGGTTGAGGTGGGACAATAGTAGTAGGAGGTCTACAAACCCTATTAGGGCAACATTTGGGGTGTTGGAGGTATTGCAAAAACTTGGAGAATAACTACTTTTAGGTTATCATCATTTCGCATGCTACCCTTCTCTACTTGCTTCCCTTACCCCCCCCCTTGGATTAGCTTATAGACAGGACTAAAGGTCTATTTTAAAATAACAATTCCTACCTTCTTCCTTGGCCTTTTATATGAATTTTCATTTATTATTTGAGTAGTTGTAATAAAGTAAGCTAGTGAGGGTAGTTTCTTTCTATTGAGTAATAAGGTGTGGCCTTATTCTTTTGCTTTTACCTCTTAGAGGACGGTAATGATTGGGGGTTGCAATTTCACCCATTAACAATGTTAATAAAGCTATTTTAATGGATTTGATTTGCAATTTGAATTCAAATTACTATATATTAATCCATTAGAAGCTCATTTTTTGGGGTGTTTTATTATTGCATCTATTGATTAACCAATTGTGGATGCATTAGATGTTTAAGGTTTTTTTTCTTTTATGATAGGCCTTTCATTCATTGGCCAATCACCTAAGACAAAAAAAAATCTCAAAACTTTTTGACATCCTAAATAGGTATAAAAGTTGCCAAATTAAGTTATTTTCCAAAGATAAGTTGAAACAAAAAACCAAAACTATTTACTAAAATGAAAAACATACAAAAAAACAAAGCTACCAGTGCTTGGTTGGTCCCCTTCCTTACTTTCTATTTCAAAGTGGGACTCCACAATTGAAAAATAAAATTCAAGTCATTATATCCCATTCAATTAAGAAAGAAAAACTAAACAATTTTTTATAAAAAAAATGTGTCATTGGGTCCTACTACCATGCCCATATTTAGTAGCCAAACTTTGGCTATTTAAATAATAAAATAAAATAAAATAATCTTTTTGGTCAATGGAACTAAAGAAACAAAACTAACCTGAAAATTTCCCTCCCATAAAAAAATTTCAAAATTAAGAACATATTTGTGATTATTGCTTCACCACATTGTTGTTTTCAAAATTGCTTGTGCATTGTCATATCATCATGCAACATCAACAACAACTTTTTTGGCCTTATTTGATAATTTTATTTATTTTAAAGTTTAAAAGTTAGGCTTTTTTGTTTGGATGCAAAATAACCTTAAACCTTAAAAGTTATATGTGCCAAAGAAAAAAAAATTGGGTTTTTTTTTGTAATTTAAATTCCTCCTACTATTTAATTACTACCAACTACTCCTACATCATTTGCTTTTAGAATTGTTTGCCTATCATGTTACTATGCAACAACAATTACACATCTATTTGTTACAATATTATTTTATGCTTTCATTTGTTATGAATTTTTAAAAGTTAGGTTCCTTTTTTTTTTTGAGAATAATTTAACTCTAAAAATCACACATGTCAATACCAAAAAAATTTGGATTTGATTTGCAATTTGAAGTTTTTTATAACTATAATTGTTACTATGTCATTATTTGTTTTCAAAATTATATGCCCATTATCATATCATCATGCAACACATTCAACAACATATTTTCTTATGTTACTTCTTACTTTTGTTTTATCTTTCTCCTTTGTTTACTTCAATGCAAAATAACCTAATCCTAAAAATCACACATGTCAATGAAACATTTTTTTGAATTTGATTTGTAACTGAATATCATTATATTATTATTTCCTACTCTTATTACCATATTAGTTGATTTCAAAATGGATTTTCCATCATTATATTAGTGTGGAACAACAACACATCTTTTTAATACATTATTATTCCTTATTTTTATTTGTTATGAAAATTTTTAAATTGGATATTCTCTTTTGTTTGATGTGAACAACCTAACCATTAAGGTCATTGATGTTAATCACATTATTTTTTGGGATGTGATTTTCAAATTTGAACTCCCACTATTACATAATTTGTTTTCAAAGTTGTTTACCCATTGTCATATCATCATACAACAACATATTTTCTTTAGTACATTACTACTCGCTTTCATTTGTTATGAGTTTTTGAAGTTAGGTTTTTCTCCTTTGTTTGATGAAAATAACCTAACCTTTGAAACCATGCAACATTTTTTGGTTTTCAAGAATTTATATTATTACTACTTGTTAGTACTACATCACTTACTTTTAACATTGCTTGCCCATCATTATGGAATAACACATTTGCTTGATATTCCTTGTTTTTGTTTGCTACAAAGTGATTGAAGTTGCGTTTTTCTTTATTTTGGATGCAAATAACCTAAACTTAAAAATTACACATGTAAATGAAACAATTTTCAAATTTAATTTGCAATTTGAACTTCTATTACAACTATTTACTACTATATAGTTTGCTTTAAAATTTGCTTGTCCATTATCATAACATCATGCAACAATAACACCGACACATCTTCTTGCATTTCTTGTTGCTTTTGTTTGTTATGGAGTTTTAAAAATTGGGGTTCTCTCCTTTTTTGGATGTAAAACTTAACCCTTATAAGTGAATAAATCAATTTTTGGATTGATTTACAATTTGAACTCCTATTATTATTATGTGTTACTATTAAATCATTTACTTTCAAAATTTCTTGCCCATCATCATATCACCATGTATTCCTTATTTTCATTTGTTATGAAATTTTAAGTTGGGTTTCTCTTTTGTTTCAATGCAAAATAATGTAACTTTTAAAATAACATATACCAATGAAACAATTTTATTTCATTTGCAATTTTGAATCCTATGGGTGCAATAACCTAACCTAAAATTTACACTTGTCAACAAAACAAAGTTTAGATTGATTTGCAATCTAGAGTTTGAACTCCACCTAAAAGTTCTATTAGACCTTTTGTTTCCATAACAACATTCGCATCGTCATCTATTGTGACAACTCATCTTCTTGTTAAGTTACACCTTGCTTTCATTTTTTTTATAACTCTTTTGTATTGGGTCATTGTTTTGAATTGCAATAAATTAACCTTAAAAATTGCACATTCCAACAAAAGAAAATTGGGATTAGTTTTCAATTTGAACAACAATATTATAACTAGTATTAAACATGAGCATTTCAAAATTTGTTTCAAAATCATCATACCATGCAACAACATATTTTAATTATTGCATTATTCCTTGTTATTTTATCTATTTGCAAATTATAACTTGAATTTTCAAGTTGAATTGAAATAAGCAAGTTCGATGAAGTTAGTTGAGTTGTGTAAAGGAGATACTTGGGCATGTAGACAAAGAGTAGAAATACTAAAAAAACCAAGTTTCTTTTGGGAAATGTCAAAACCATAGCATGTTGAAATCCACTGTGACAATATGATAGATAGGCTAACTACCTATCAATATGATGCGAATTGGTTACAATGGTTTCTTGTAACTGCCAAAGGGCATATTGGTATAGTGGTAGAGTTGTCACAAGAGACTTAGGGAGGACATGATGGAGATTATTTTAAACAATATTAATGGTGTCTTTGAATGAAAAAAACTACTCTGTGAGAGAAGCATGGCATGTATGTTTAATGATTTACGAACGTTTGATTATTTTCCTAATTGTTGTTGATAGTTTTAATTCAATAATGGTATAATGGTAAAATGTAGTTTTTCAACATTAATAAGGAATTCTCCAACAATAATTCAGATGTCTTAATTAATGTTTTTACATGATATTTCTATTAATAGAGTAGGAAAAGAATCCAAAGTAGTACAAAAATGTATTGTTAATAAGTTGATCTAAGCTATTATAATTTGTTGCAATGAAACATTATAATAAGGAGGAAATGAAAGAGAAAATTAAAAAAGACATGAAAGCTATGAAAATGCATAATTAACTTAATTAAATTGTGTGTTTTTTTCTTGGACCTACCTTTATGATGAATTAATTATTGGGTTAAAAAAAATTTCAAATGATTTATTTTTCCTTTCAATTATTTAGATATTTAATGTTGCATTTTGTTTTAGTATTTTTTTTTGCACAATTTTAATTTTTTTTTTTGGGGCTTCATTTGTAATATGCTTACTCAATTCTTAATTTTCCAATCAATGTTTTCAATTGTGTTGGGTTATGGGGAAGGACCTTTTTGAATGTTAAAATTAATTTTTTTTGACATAATGAAAAATTTAAATTGTGAACTTTTTGTAGGTATACATTTTTGCATAGGTAGCATGACATAGTGCAAAGGCAATATCCAAAATATTAGCTACAACATATTTTTTTTCCAATATAGAACCTTAAATCCTAGAATGGTGTTAAGAATTTCTTTTCAACCGTCAACTCACCTTTAAAACTCAATCATGTGGCAAAATCATTTAAAGTAATCTTGTTTTTCACCCTTAGCATAAATTCATAAAAATTCATAATGATTTTGTTGGGTGAATCTTTATAGCCATTATTATAAATTTTAACTAAACAAAGAGACCTATTCTAAGGTTAACCATAGTCCATATACTTGCATATAAAGGGCCCACACAAGATGGAGCCAAGTGCGTGGCCTTTTTGCGGTAAATCTTGTGGCCATTGGGCTTTACCCTAGAATTGAACCATAAGGGATGAGGTTACAAAACCTTTTCTCATTTCCTAATCAATCCACAAACTACCAAACCAATGTGGCATTTCCCTTCCAAATCAAACCACAAAATACCCAACCCATGGGCCCTTTCCCTTCCAAATCAAACCACAAACTACCAAACCCATGGACCCTTTCCCTTCCAAATCAAACCACAAACTACCCAACCCATGGGCCGTTTCCCTTCCAAATCAAACCACAAACTACCAAACCCATGGACCCTTTCACTTCCAAATCAAACCACAAACTACCCAACCCATGGGCCCTTTCCCTTCCAAATCAAACCACAAACTACCAAACCCATGGACCCTTTCCCTTCCAAATCAAACCACAAACTACCAAACCCATGGGCCCTTTCTCTTCCAAATCAAACCACAAACTACTTACTTACTTACGTGCTTGCTTGCTTGAGCAAATCAATCATAAACTCGCTTTCACTTAGAAAGTTTCAGGATTAGTTGGAAATAGGCGGCATCCATCTTGAAGGCACAACAATTGTAAATGCCGCACCTAATTACTTCACCTCACCTCACAAGAAATCTCATCATGGCCCTGCGCACCCCATGAGAAATCTCATCATGGTCAACCGAAACTTCAAATACAAGAACCAAAAAACCAAATACAAATTGAAATTCTCTTCATCATCATCATCATCAACAGTAGTATTGCAGTTTTCAAAACCAAAAAACACACAAAAAAAAAAAGGAGTAAAATACAAAAACGCTTCGTCAGACTCCTTAAAAGCAGAATCTATTGCACTGGAAAACAAAGAAAAAGTCGACAGAAGAAGAAGAGAACGCTACAAAGGACGTAATGGACGTGCATGAGAGAGAGAGAGAGAGAGAGAGAGAAAGAGAAAGAGGGCAGAGAGGCGGGATCAAAGTGGGCATGGAGGGAAGGAAGTCAGAGACCGGTAACAAAAGGACAAAACTGACGCCAGTTGAATATTGGGAGAGATGATGATGATGATGATGGAGGTACAAAAAGAAGTCCAAGTTGGGTTTATTTTATTGGGCCTTGTTGCCTACCAAGGCAAGGATATTTTGTGTTTACATTCATTATCAAGTATTGAAGCTTAATGGATTTTGGCTTGACCCCTAGGTAATAATAAATAATAGGTCTATTTTTATATGAGAAATTTTGAAAGATGATATTTTTTTGGCTTGTGTTGAAACTTGAGATTGAAGGATTTTGGTTTTTTTTAGAGGACTTTTTGAAGATTATAGTTTTTGCATGGTGAAATATTTGAGTTTCCACAACTCTTCTTCTTTTGTCTTAAGATGCTTTTTAATGTAAATGGCAAGGCCATAGTGTGGGCACACCCCCTTGTTTTTATTGGGTCTCGGCTACCAAGGCCCTTAGGATATTGTGTTTGGATTCATCGTAGAGTATATATAGTAGCTTAAGGGATAATTTTGGCCCCTAGGTAATAATAATAATAGGTCTATTTTTTATATGAGGATTTTTGAAAGATGATATTTTGGGTTGTGTTGAAACTTGAGATTTGTTATAGAGTTCTAATATCTCGAAGGATTTTGGTTTCTTTTACAGGATTTTTTTTTGAAGATTATATTTTTTGCATGGTGAAAATATTTGAGTTTCCATAATTCTTCTTTTGCCTTGAGATACTTTTTAATGTAAATGAGCAAGGCCACAGTGTGACATAGCCCCCTTGTTTTATTTTATTTTCGAGGTGAATTTTGGCATCAAGGGGACAAAAAAGAAATGAAGTGCTACAAAATGGGTTTTTTTGTGGGAAAAATTGTCCCAAAGTCATCAGATTTTGAGATTTTGAGATTTGAGATTTTTTTTTTTTTTTTTTTTTTTTTAAAATCCCCATATTTTGGCATAGGTTCCAGCAGAGTGCCAAAATATAGATAAATTCTTAAGTGTAAAGGTAAAAAGCCTGTCCCTTAGAAATGAAACGAAGCCAGAAAGGCTACTGGAACTTCTGACGCCAAAGAAGAAAGAAAGAGAGAGAGAGAGAGAGAGAGAGAGAGAGAGAAAAGTTTGGCAGGGGCGATGACAGTTACATACAAGAGCGCATCAGCTGAAAACGAGTAACGTAGCAGCAGAGGGCCTGCAGGAGGACTACGACGACGACGGACAACAGCAACAGCAACAGAGATTAGCTCCATGCAGTTCATGACGTGCATCTTTTGGTCTTCAAACTTCAAATGTTTGAAAAATGGAAGGGGGGAAAAAGAGTGGGGTAGGTACCTACCTAGTGGCTACTTTGGGGGTGCTGGGGGGGGGGAACCACCAGAGGAGTAATTAAAAAAAAAAACTAATAATTAATAAGAATAACAATAATGAATAATAAGCCCACACAGTCCACCACCACTCATGAGGCCAAATTCAAGTTTTCATTTAAGGAATAATAAATAAATACCCATTTGGCAGAACGCCATTCCTGCTGCCCTCCCTGCTCTCATCATGCCTTCCCAGTGATATTGTTCCTTTTTTCCCTTCCACTTTACTATAGGATAGGTAACTGGGTATGTAGTGTTTATGTTGTAGGGGAGGAGGTACCTGTAAAAGAAATAAGGATCCTTCTACATTCTTAGCTATTATCTATTGGAACACATCATAAAAATCTGATGATTTGGAAAAAAAAATTAAAATTCCTTGAAATTCTGGAAATTCTGGGCCTTTTTTTTTTTTTTTTTGGGAAAAAAATTTACAAAAAAGGAAAAATTAACCACAAAAATGATCTGATTATGGCTCTGTTGTTTTGTTTGTTTCTATGTGTTTCTAAACCAGCAATGGTGCTATATTGGCATATATATATATATATATATATTAGTAGTGTACCTAATCATATCTGCCAAGGATATCTATTTGTGTAGCTTTAAAAATGTTGAATTATTGATTCAATTATTTTTTCCCTAAGTTTTATGGTAAATAAAATGTAGATTTTAAATGTGTATGTGGTGTTTCTTTCTTGTTTTGGTTCTAGGTATTTCTAGAAAATGAATTCCCCAATTTTTTGTCATTTTGAGAATGACAAAATTTCTTAAAAAAAAAAGAAAAAACATTGCTTGGGAACTATATGAAGGATATGAAGTTAATTATATTCATTGGTCAGCTGGTTATTTTTAATGATTTGGAGAATTCCTTTAGAATTTGGAGCTGTGACCCCCCACACATGTTGAAAATTGATTTATATTCTAACTAGGTGACATTAAAATAATGGACTTTGTGGTTTGAAGTTTGAACTTAAGGTGCCATGACCAACTTGCACAAATTGTTGTGCAGGTTGGATCACCACACGAGGTTATGGTCCACATTGTGCACCATTGATAGCCATGTTGAGGTCAGACAAAGGGTTCAGGCAAGAGATGAAATCAATCCGTTCCTGAGGTTCAACAGAGCAACAACATCCCATGAGAGAGCCATTAGCAAAGTCTCCACTTCGAAGAGGGGAAAAAAATGCAATTAAAGTCCTAATTCTTAAGGGGTCAAAGAATACCCTAAATCAATAACTTCATTTCATTGTGGCACATTTCAAGTGGTCGTAAGGTTAGTTCAAACTTTGGAACACCCACTAAGTCAGAGGTAAAATAAAAGCCCGGCTAAAATATGGAGGAAGGAGGCATCCATCCATTCATCCAGTCATTCATCCATTCATCCCAAGGGTGAGGAACCTTATAAACCTTATAAGAGACCTTACAAACTCAAACCCTCCCTTGCTAGTGTGCCTTATCTCCATATTTTCATCACTCCTTGAAACAGATATTTGCCAGAGAAAGAAAAACCCCAAAAGAAAAAGAAGGGCACTCAGAGCAGCCGGAAGGCCCCATTTCTTAGTGTGAAAAAAATGTCTTCACCAACGGACACCCACCCCCGCCCCCCACCCAAACGCAACGTCCTTTAGAGTCGGACGGGCTTGGCACCGGGCACACGGCAGTCACGCTGGTGTTTATTCCCCGTCCAATTGTCTCTCGCCTGCTCACCCAC
>Ga0116227_10007797_pt1 | contig 20657 bp, 19 predicted proteins | sample S1TSphgellanicum_FD_89693 | JGI IMG/M metagenome (GOLD analysis project Ga0116227, IMG submission 89693) | Host-associated microbial communities from peat moss isolated from Minnesota, USA - S1T2_Fb - Sphagnum magellanicum MG | ecosystem: Host-associated > Plants > Peat moss > Unclassified...
CAGCCGAATCTCGGCGGCCTCGGTGACGGCCTCGAGCGCGGTTTTCCCCTCGGAGCGCAATTGGTTTGCGAACTCCACGATCAGGATCGCGTTCTTGCTCGCGAGGCCGATCAGCAGGACGAAGCCGACCTGCGAATAGACGTCGCTCGCGAGTCCGCGCACGTGCAAAGCCACGAGCGCGCCGAGCAACGCGACGGGCGTTGCGAGCAAGATGATCAGCGGTTCCGTCAGGCTCTCGTATTGCGCGGCTAGCACGAAGAACACGAAGAGCAGCCCGAGCCCGAAGATCACGGCCGACGCGCCGCCGCCTTGGATCTGTTCGAGCGAGATGCCCGACCATTCGTGCTGGAACGTTGCGGGCAGGTGCTTCGAGAGCTCCTCCATCTCGCCGAGCGATTGCGCGCTGCCGAGTCCGGGCGGCGTCTGTCCCGTGATCTCGACTTCCCGGAAGAGATTGTAGTGTGTGATGATCGGCGGGCTCGTCTCCTGGCGCGTCGTGAGATAGTCCGTGATCGGGGAGGTTGCGCCGTTCGCACTCGTCACGAAGATCTTGTCGAGGTCTTCGAAGGTGGCGCGGTAATTCGTGTCGCCTTGCACGTACACGTGATACGTGTGATTGCGATAAGTAAAGTCGTTGACGTATTTCGAACCGAGCTCGGCCTGGAGCGCGTCGAAGAGCGTACCCACGTCGACGCCGGCCTGTTCGGCCTTTCCGCGATCGACGTCGATGATGTAGTGCGGCGCGAGGTCGCTGATGATCGTGTTGGCGTGCACCACTTTGCCCGACGCGTTGGCTTCGCGCAGGAGATCTTGTGACGTCGCCGTCAACGCCGAGAGCGGCCCGTTCGACGGGTCCTCGAGTTCGTACTGGAATCCGCCCACGGAACCGATTCCCGCGACGGCGGGCGGATTGAACGCCAAGACCTTCGCCGTCGAGATCTTCGCGAGTTGCGGCTGCAATGTATGCAGGATGCCTTGTAGTTGCTCGTCCGGCCGGGTGCGGTCGCCCCACGGTTTGAGGCGAACGACGACGAACCCGACGTTCGAGCCGTTGCCCGATCCGCCGAGGCCGCGACCGTTGATGTCGAAGACGATCTCCACGCCCGGCAGCTTGTGCACGATCGCATCGATCTGATGCGAGATCGCCTCCTCGCGTTGCAGCGAGATCCCTTGCGGGGCTTGAACCGTAATGTAGAAGAGACCGAGATCCTCATCCGGCAAGAAGCTCGTCGGCGTTCCGAGGTAGACCAGCGCCGTGAGTGCGAGCGAGACCGCGAAAAGTCCGGCGACCCAGTATTTGTGCGGCAGCATCCAGCCGAGAAAACGCGCGTAACCGGCACGCGTCGCGTCGATCGCGCGATTGATCGGCCGGAAGAACCGCGGCGGCTCGTCTTCTTCGGGTTTGATGAAGATGATCGAAAGTGCCGGGGTCAGCGTAAGCGCGACGAACAGCGAGATCGAGATCGAGCAGGCGATCGTGAGCGCGAACTGCTTGTAGAGCTGCCCCGTTACGCCCGGAAAGAATCCCACCGGCACGAACACGGCGAGCAGGACGAGCGACGTCGCGACCACGGCGCCGGTGATCTCTTTCATGGCGGCGGCCGCGAGGTCTTCCGGGTCCCGATCCTTGCTGCCCTGGATGAAACGCGCGATGTTTTCGATGACGACGATCGCATCGTCGACCACGAGTCCCGTCGCGACCGTGAGCCCGAAGAGCGTGAGCGTGTTGATCGAAAAGCCGAGCGCCTTCACCAGTCCGAACGTGCCGACGAGCGACACGGGGATCGTGATCGCCGGGATCAGCGTCGTCCGCCAATCCTGCAAGAAGAGATAGATCACGAGGACGACGAGGGCGATCGCGATCGCGAGCGTCACGAGCACTTCTTTGATCGACTCGCGCACGAAGTCGGTATAGTCGAAATTGAGGCCCCAATGCACGCCCGGCGGGAATTTTTTCGCGAGTACGGCCATCTCTTGTTGCACGCCGTCGGACACGGCGAGGGCGTTCGCGGAGGGGGTTTGCTGGATGCCGAGCCCGATGTTGAGCTTGCCGTTCCGCGTCGAGGCGTTGGAGTACAGCTCGGCGCCGAGCTGCGCGCGTCCGACGTCGCGTAGCCGGACGTAGCCGCCGTTCGGTTGAGCCTTGACCACGATATTCTCGAACTGGCTCGGATCCGTGAGCTGGCCTTCGACGTCCACGCTGATTTGGTAGGGCTGACCCACGGGCGCCGGTTCCGCGCCGAAGGAGCCCGCCGGAACCTGGATGCTCTGTGCGGCGAGCGCATTTTCGACGTCGAGCGACGTCACGTGATTCTGGGCGAGCTTGAGCGGGTCGAGCCATAACCGCATCGCATACGTGCGTTGTCCGAAGATTGCGATGTCGCCGACGCCGGCCACCCGCTTGAGCGGATCGACGACCTGCAGCGAGGCGTAATTCGAGAGAAAGACGGGGTCGTACTTGGGGTTGTCCGAGAAGAGCGAAACGCTCAGCAAGAACGAGCCGAGCACCTTCTTGACGGTGACGCCTTCGGTCTTGACGACGCTCGGCAACTCGCCCGAGGCTTGCTGTACGGCGACGAGCACGTCGGCGGCGGCGCGGTCGATGTCACGCGAGAGGTCGAACGTGCACGTGATCACCGACGTGCCGTCGTCGCCGCTGACCGACGAGATGTAGCGCAGCCCTTCCGCGCCGTTGACGGCTTCTTCGATCGGCGTCGTGACCGCGGACTCGACCTGGGTGGCGTTGGCGCCGGGATAGGTCGAACTGATCGTGATCGTGGGCGGGGAGATCTGCGGAAACTGGGCGATCGGAAGCGTCGGAATGGCCGCGATGCCGATCGTCAGCAAGATCGCGGAGCAGACGGCGGCGAAAATCGGTCGCGTAAGGAAAAATCGAGACATCCGGATCCTACGGCACGAATGGGTCTACCGCGCTGTTCTTAGCGACCGGCGCGGGCTCCCGCGGTGCACGGATTACCTGGGAAATTGCGCGCGCCCTCACAGAAAGCGCTCGAGCTTCACCCGCTTCGTCTTCGCGAGGAGCGGTGCCCAAAGGTCGCCCGTGCGTGAGAGCCGCTCGCGGACGTTGTCGAGCCGGAAGTCGGCGATCTCGATACCCCGTTCGATTTCATCCCAGCCGACCGGCGTCGAGACGGTCGCTCGCGCCGTCGGCCGCACGGAATAGATCGACGCGAGCGTTCGACCCCAGGCGTTTTGATTGTAATCGACCAGCACGAGCCCGGCGGGACGTTTTGCGATCGTGTATTCGGCCGTGAGCACGTCCGGGTGTTTTGCCGCGAGCGCCGACCCGAGCGCTTTTGCGAAGCGCCAAACGTCGTGCTGTTCGGGACCCCGTGCGATCGGCACGTACACGTGAATCCCGTTCGAACCGGAGGTCTTCGCGTACGACGGCATGCCCAGTTCGTCCAATGCAGCGCGAACCAGGAGCGCGGCTTGCCGTACGCCGGCGAACGCGGTGATTCCGGCCTTCGGGTCCTTGACGGGGTCGAGATCGAAGTGCAAGAAATCGGGGCGATCCGGATCGTCGCAGCGCGCATACCACGGATTGAGATCGATGCAGCCGAGGTTGACGACCCACAGCAGCGCCGCGAGGTCGTCGATGATCGGGAAGTCGATCACCTTGCCGGAGTCGTGCCGGATCGGGCACGTGCGCAGCCACGCGGGCGCGCCCGGCGGCGTCCGCTTCATGAAGAAGAACGCACCCTCGGCGCCGCTCGGATAGCGCTTCATCACCATCGCCCGGTCGCGGATGTGCGGAAGCAGCAGCGCCGAAACGTCGGCATAGAATTGCAGTAGATCGCGCTTCGCGAAGCCGGCCTCGGGGAAGAAAATCTTCGCGAGATTCGTGAGGCGCACGTCGCGGTCGCCGACCCTCAGCGTCGCGTCGCCGGCATCCGTGGGAATCAGCGGTGTTCGCGCGGGGCGCACGGCCATCTTCGGGTAACCTTTCCCACGATGCTGCGCGTGACGTCGTTCAATGCCAACGGAATTCGCGCCGCGACGCGCAAGGGGTTCTTCGCTTGGCTGCGGCGGACCTCACCGGACGTGCTCTGCCTCCAGGAAACGAAGGCGCAGGAACACCAAGTCCCGCCGGAAGCGCTCGATCTCGACGCCTATCCATACACGGCATTCGTCGACGCGCAAAAACGCGGCTACAGCGGCGTCGCGATCTACGCGAAGCGCAAACCGGACGCGATCGTGCGCGGGCTCGGGATGCCGGACATCGACGAGGAGGGCCGGTACGTGCGCTTCGATTGGGGCGACCTCAGTATCGCGTCGCTCTACGTGCCCTCGGGAACGAGCGGCGAAGCGCGCCAAAACGTCAAGAACGGCTTTCTCGAACGGTTTCTCGCGCCGCTCGCAGCGATGCACGCCGACGGCCGGCGCTACGTGATCTGCGGTGATTACAACGTCGCGCACAAAGACATCGACACGTACGATCCGGTTCGCAACGCGCTCGTGACGGGGTTCCTGCCGCACGAACGCGCGTGGATGGACGCCGTCGTCGACGACATCGGCTGGGTCGACGCCTTCCGCGAAGTCGATCGCGACTCGAAGCGGTACACCTGGTGGTCGAACTGGCCGGGCGCCTTCGAACGCAATCTCGGCTGGCGGATCGATTACCAACTCGTCACGCCGAACGTCGCTCCATTCGTTCGCTCGGCCTCGATCTACCGCGACGAGCGCTTCTCGGACCACGCGCCGCTCACGATTTCTTACGAGATCGATTTGTCACCTTGAGCCTGTCGCTTCGTCACCCTGAGCTTGTCGAAGGGGGCACGGCAGCCACGACGTGCAGCCCGCGCCTGCGGGCGCGTGATCGGCGCGTTTCTCGGGAAAGGCCCTCGCATGAGCGCGCCATTTTCTCTTGGTCCCGTCGGTCACTTTAGCTTGGCCGTCACCGATCCGCGCAAGAGTGCCGATTGGTACATCGCGAATCTCGGGATGCGCGAGGAATTCGAATACGACGGCGGCATCGCGATCGGGAGCGACGGCGTTACGATCGCCCTCTCGCACCGGAAACCCGACCCGAAAGCGTTCGGCCACATGTCGTTCCATATCAAAGACGTCGCGACGCTGCGCGCCGCACTCGCATATCTCAAAGCGAACGGCGTGCCGGTCGAAGACCCGGGTGACGAGATCGGACCCGAAGCCCCGGGCTCTCCGAACGTCGCGATTTGGCTGCACGATCCGGACGGCTATCGTCTGGAGCTCTCCGTCCGAGGCGGCGCGAAGGATCTCTAGCGAGAGCCTGCCGGGTTTGGCTTTGTCTGGATAAACGTGGTCGCTGCGGTGCGACCCTTCGACGGGCTCAGGGTGACAAGGCGGAAGCGCCGTTCACGACTACGCTTTGGCGACGGCCGCTCGATCCGGTGCCTCCGCGAACACGCCGTCGCGGAATGTCGCCCACGCGCCGGATTCGATCGCCGCGCGCGCGTCGCGCATCAGTTCGGCGAGGGTCGCGAGATTGTGCAGCGAGAGCAGGCGCGGCCCGAGCATCTCGTCCGCGCGGAAGAGGTGCGAGAGATACGCGCGGCTGTACGTCGCGCACACGACGCATCCGCAGCGTTCGTCGAGCGGACGCGGATCGCGCGCGAACGCGGCGTTGCGGATGGCGAGGTCGCCCGTGCGCGTCAGCGCGCGCCCGTTGCGGCCGCAGCGCGTCGGATAAACGCAGTCGAAGAGATCGACGCCGCCGTCGACCGCCGCAATCAGGTCGCGCACGGTGCCGACGCCCATCAGATAGCGCGGCTTATCCGCCGGCAGCAGCGCGGCGGTAAAACGCGACATCCGATAGAGCTCCTCGCGCGTTTCGCCGACCGAGAGCCCGCCGATCGCGTAGCCCGGAAGATCGAGTTCCACGAGTTCGCTCGCGCTGCGCGCGCGGGCGCGTTCGTCGAGGCCGCCCTGCACGATGCCGAAGAGCGCCGTCCGCTCGCGCGTCCGCGCGGCCGCGCAGCGCTTCGCCCACGCCGTCGTCAGGCGCACGCCCTCGTCGATCTCCGGCGGCGTCGCGGGCAGTTTCACGCAGACGTCGAGCGCCATCGCGACGTCGACGCCGAGCGCTTCCTGAAAGCCGACCACGTTCTCCGGCGTAAACTCGTGCTCGCTGCCGTCGAGATGCGATTTGAACCGCACGCCCGCATCGGAGAGCACGCGCCGCGCTTCGAGCGAGAACACTTGAAAGCCGCCGCTATCGGTGAGGATGTTGCGGTCCCAACTCATGAATGCGTGCAGGCCGCCCATGTCCGCGATCGTCTCGCGGCCGGGCCGCAGCCAAAGATGGTACGTGTTCGCGAGGATGATGCGCGCGTCGATGCCGCGCAGTTCGTCCGGCGAAATCGCCTTGACCGTGGCGGCGGTGCCGACCGGCATGAACGCGGGGGTTTCGACGTCGCCGTGCGCGAGCGCGAGCGTGCCGCGTCGCGCCGCACCGTCGGTCGCGCGGAGCGTGAAGCTCATCCCGCGCGCAGCACGTCCCGGGCCCGCACGTAGTCGGGCGGCGGCGGCGCTTCGAACGCGAGCGGCTCGTTCGTGATCGGATGCCGGAACGCGAGCCGCCATGCGTGCAGCGCTTGCCCCGGCAAATCGAAACGCGGGTCGACGCGGCCGTAAACGGGATCGTTGATTATCGGATAGCCGAGCGCCGCGAGGTGCACGCGGATCTGATGCGTGCGACCCGTTTCGAGCGAGAGCTGCAATTCCGCCGCGTCGTGTAAGCGCTCGCGAATCTCGTAGTGCGTGACGGCCGGCTTCCCGTCGGCGCGCAGCGCGTACCGCAAACGATTGTGCGGATCGCGTCCGAGGGCGCCGTCGATCGTCCCTTTGGGGTGTTCGGGAATGCCGGCCACGAGCCCGAGATACGTGCGCTCGATGCCGCGCCGCATCATCGCTTTGCCGAGCGCACTGAGCGCCTCCGGCGTTTTCGCGACGGCAAGCAGACCCGACGTATCGCGGTCGAGCCGATGCACGAGTCCGGCCCGCAGCGGATCCCCCGGCAACGTTCCCGCGTGCGCCAGGAGCGCGTTGACGAGCGTACCGTCGCGCGCGGCGTGCGCCGGATGCGTGACCATGCCGGCCGGCTTGTCGACGACGAGCACCGCGTCGTCTTCGTAAACGATGTCGAGCGCGATCGCTTCGGGTTGGGCGTCGAGCGCCACCGGCTGCGCGATCGAGAATTCGAGGACGTCGCCGGATGCGACTGCCATTGCGGGCTTCGGCACCGCGCCGTTGAGCTTCACCGCGCCCGCGCGGATCGCGAGCGCCACGGCGCCGCGCGACGCTCCGGAGAGCCGTGCGACGGCGACGTCGCAGCGCGAGCCGGCCTCCGCGTCGCCGACGGTGTGCGCCGTCATGGCGGTCAGGACGTGCGCGCGTGCGAGGCGGTCGTGGAACGCTCCTTGACGATCGACGAGATCACGAGCAACGCGACCCCGACCGTAATGCACGAATCGGCCGCGTTGAAGACGGGCCACCAACGCAGATCGATGAAGTCGACGACGTAGCCGTAATGAAAGCGATCGACGATGTTGCCGACGGCCCCGCCGAAGATCGCGCCGAACGCGACCTGCACGAGCGCCGACTTCGCCGCGGCGTCGCGAAACGCGAACCAGAAGAGCGCGAGTACGACGATCGCCATGCCGACGAGCAACCACGCTTGCGAACCGAAGAGCCCGAACGCCCCGCGGTGATTCTGCACGTACGTCCAAAAGAGAAAGTGCGGGACCGCGATGCGGCTTTCACCGGGTGCGAAGCCGGTGACGACGACGTACTTCGTGTATTGATCGAGCGCGAGTGCGGCGAGCGCCGCGATCCAGAAACGGAACACTATAAGCTCGGCGGTTTGACGTATTGATAGAAGAAGCCCGTCACCCGCGTGAATTGGTCCGTCGCGACGACGATTCCGGTGAGGACCAGCACGGCTCCCGAGGTCGCCTCGATGGCGGGCAAGAAGCGCTTGATCCGGTCGAGCGCACCGAGCGATTGCGTGATCGCCGCCGCCGTGACCAGGAACGGAATCGCGAGCCCCATCGAGTAGCAGAACAGCAGGAACGTCGCCTGCGGGATCTTTTCGCTGGCCGCGAGCAGGATGATGCCGGAGAGGATCGGGCCGATGCAAGGCGACCAGCCGGCGGCGAACCCGAGCCCGACCAGGAACGAGACCCAGAACGATTGCTTGCGCGGACCGAGGTGGATGCGCTTGTCCATCATCAGCGCCGGGATCTTCAGCACGCCCATCATCTGCAGCCCGAGCACCACGATCACGAGGCCGCCGACGATCTCGACCAGCCGCTTGTTGTTGAGGAAGATGCCGCCCACGGCGCTGGCCGACAGCCCGATCGCCATGAAGATGACCGTGAATCCGGCGATGAACGCAAGCGCGTGCAGCAAAACGCGGACGCGCGCCTTGGCCGAGGATTCCGACTTGAGGTCTTCGAGGCTCGTCCCGGTCAGGAACGACAGGTAGCTCGGCACGAGCGGCAGGACGCACGGGGAGACGAACGAGACCAGACCCGCGAGAAACGCGGTGGCGACATTGAGATGCACGTCGAGTAGGTTACGCCCGGATTCGACGGCGCGCCTGTGGGCGGCCGCGCTTGCGCTCGAAACGTGCCTGAATGAGGGAGGTGGTGCCTGCATGCGATGGTAAGTCTAGCGGCGGCGAATTCAGAATGAAGAGGTGTCCACATGAAGGCATTCCGTTTTGCTATTTCGTCACTCTCGATCGCGGCGCTAAGCCTGGGCGGCGTCGCGCAGGCCACGACGATGCCGGACCCGCGCACGGAAAGCGAATCGTTCGTTCGTGCCGGCCATGCCGGCTTTCGAATATTGCACCGATTCGAAGGCCGAGCCGACGGCGCGAATCCTGACGCGGCCTTGGTGAACGTGAACGGCACGTTGTACGGCACCGCCCTCGAAGGCGGCCCCGGCGGGTTTGGAACGATCTTTAGCGTCGATACGGCAACCGGCGCCTACGGCACCGACCTGCAGTTCAACGGCAGCGACGGCGCTGCCCCCGATGGCGCTTTACTCGATGTGAACGGCACGCTGTACGGAACGGCAGCGAGCGGCGGCGGCTCGGACGACACGGGCGCGGGTGCGATTTTTCGTTTTGTTCCGCCCGGCACGGAGAGCGTGCTCTACAGCTTCCCGAGCTGTCTTTGCAGCAACGGAGACGAGCCTTACGGCAGCCTCACGTACGCAAACGGTCTGCTCTATGGCGCGACGGTGTACGGTGGCCTCGGTTACGGGACGATCTTCAGCGTCGATCCCGCAACCGGAGCGGAAAATTACATCTACGTCTTCAAGGGCGGTGCCGACGGCCAGTTGCCGGGCGGCTCGTTACTCAACGTGAACGGCACGCTGTATGGAACGACCTCGAGCGGGGGTCTCGGCAGCGGGCAAGGAGCCGGCACGATCTTCAGCGTCTCGCCCGGCGGCGTGAAGAGCACCGTTTACTTCTTTAAGGGCCGTACGGACGGAGGCACGCCAAACGGCGTCCTGACCGACGTCGATGGCGTGCTCTACGGGACGACGCAAAAAGGCGGCCTGCACGGTGACGGGACCGTCTTCGGCGTCACCACGTCCGGCGCCGAACGATTTCTCTACAGCTTCAAGGGCGGAACGGACGGCGTCGCGCCGGCGGCAGGCGTCATCGACGTGAATGGGACGCTGTACGGCACCACCAGCCTCGGCGGTGCCGAAACGTGCACCTTCGGCTCCGTAAGCGGTTGCGGCACGATCTTCAGCTTGACCGCGACGGGCCGAAAGACCGTCCTGCACGATTTCACGTGGGCTCAAGGCGGTTATCCTCAGGCGGAACTGCTCGATGTCGGCGGCACGCTTTACGGTAGCGCGATTTACGGCGGCAGCAAATGCTACGGCGGGCCGCCGGCGGGCTGCGGAGTCCTCTTCAGCCTTCGGGTGCCGGGCTCGTCATAGGCGAGGCTTGCGAGGCCCGGGGGAGGCGGTCGCGAACGAGGCAGACTCGTGCAGCACTGGTTCACCTACCCGAACATCGATCCGGTCGCGCTTCGGCTCGGCCCGCTCGCGGTCCATTGGTACGGCATCTCGTATCTGATCGGCTTCGTGGCGGTCGGGCTCTGGATGGCCCGTCCGGCGGGCCGCCGGCGGCTCGGGCTCACGAACGAGGGCGTTCAGGACTTCCTGTTCTACGCGCTGATCGGCGTGCTCGTCGGAGGCCGGACGTTCTTCGTGATCGCCGACATCGTGACCAAGCACGACGCGAGTTATTACTTCGGCGAGATGCCCGGCAGCTTGATCAACGTGATCGCCGTCTGGAACGGCGGAATGGGTTTTTTCGGCGGGTTGATCGGGGTGATCGTCGCGATCGCGCTCTTCATCCGCAAGCATCCGGGGCTCACGTTCCCGGTACTTGCGGACGAGGTCGTCATGATGCTGCCGGTGGGCCTCGCGCTCACGCGCATCGTCAACTTCATCAACGACGAACTGGTCGGCAACCTCTGCGTGCCCGATCGGCCCTGGTGCATCAAGTTTCCGAGCGCCGACGGCTATCGCTATCCGTCGCAGATCTTCGAATCGTTGATGGATATCGCCGTCCTACCGATCGTCTATCTGGTCTATCGCCGGCGGCCGCCGGACGGCGTCGTGGCCTGGACGTGGTTCGCGCTCTACGGGGTCACGCGTTCGGTTGCGGAGATCTGGCGCCAGACGGATCTCGCGGTCGGCCCGTTCACCGGCGGTCAACTGCTCGCGCTCCCGATGATCGCGATCGGCGCCGGTCTGGTTGCCTACTTCGCGCGCCGTAACGTGCGGACGGACGTCGCCGGCGCCCCGCACCGCGCATCGGCCGAGGAAAGTTTGGCCGTATAACTGAAGACGGAGTTCCCATGAAGCTGGAAATCGGAGACCTGCCGGACGGCGCTCCGAGTTCGCTCGCGGGGCGCATCGCGACGATGCGCCGGCGGATCGCCGAAACGGCGAGCCGGTACGGTCGCGACTCGCGCGATATTGCGCTCGTCGGCGTCACGAAGCGGCATCCGCGTGAAGACGTCCTCGACGCGATCGAAGCCGGTTTGAACGATGTGGCCGAGAACTACGTGCAGGAGGCGCGCGACAAATTCGTCGATTTGCCGCCGGCGCGAAAGCACTTCATCGGGCACGTGCAGACGAACAAGGCCAAGGCGATCGTGGAACTCTTCGACGTCGTGCAGTCGATCGACCGGCTCGAAGCGGGTCGTGCGATCGCGAAGGCGTCGCGCACGCTCGGAAAGCCCGTTCGCGCGCTCCTGCAGATCAATATCTCGCCGACCGAGCGATTCGGCGTCGCCCCTGCCGATGCGGCCGCACTCGCGACCCGTCTGCGCGACGACGAAGGACTGCCCATCGACGGGGTGATGGCGATCGGTCCGAACACGGACGAGCCCGAAGAAATCGCGCGGGCCTTCGATCGCGCCGCCGAAACGTTCGCCGCGGTCGGCGGCGACACGCTTTCGATCGGGATGTCCGCCGATTGGGAGCAAGCGATCCGTTCGGGCTCGACGATGTTACGAATCGGAACGGCACTATTTGGAGCACGCGCATGATACACGACGACGACGACGCCGAACTGCACGAACAGCGAGGAGCCAAGGTGAGCGTCTTACACCGGATCGGTTCGTTCTTTTCTCTGCACGAAGACGAGGAGAACGAAGAACTCTACGAAGACGAGGCCGCCGTCCCCGTTCCGAAGCGCAACGTCGTCTCCTTTTCCGCACGTGAGAAACGCTCGGGATCGGGCTCCGGCGAGGTGAGCCTCTTCGCCCCGCGTACGTTCGGCGACGTGACCGTCATCGCCGACGCGCTCCGCTCGCGGCAGGTCGTGATCGTCAATCTGCAGGGCGTCGATCGCGGTCTGCTGCAGCGCGTCGTCGACTTCACGAGCGGCGTGGCGTACACGCTCGACGGCAAGATCCAAAAATTGGCGGACGCGATGTATCTCGTCGTACCCCCGGGAACGCCGGTCAACTCGGACGGCATCAAGGAGACGCTCGCTACGGATCCGTCGTTCGATTTCATGACGCATCGGAGCTAGCCGCGCATGGCGAAGATCACGATCGTCGACATCCAGCACAAGGCGTTCAAGAAGAAGCTCAACGGCTACGATCCCGCCGAGGTCGATCAATATCTCGACGAGCTGATCGAAACGTTCGAAGACGAGGCGCAACAGCGGGCCGCGCTCGAAGCGGAGATCTCCGATCTGCGCGAACGCATCAGCCACTTCAAAGCGATGGAAGAATCGTTGCACAACACGCTGCTGCTCGCGCAACGCACGGCCGACGAAGTGAAGGCGAGCGCGCACAAGGAAGCGGACCTGATCCGCGCCGAGGCGCGCATGTCGGTCGAGAAGGAGATCGCCGCCTACGGCGATCGCGCAAGCGAAGCGCGACGCGAACACCAACGCGCCCTCGAAACCGCCGAGCAGGCAAAGAGCGAGTTGCGGAGCCTGCTCACGACGCACCTGGCACTACTCGATCGCGGCGACGCGGCCCACATGCCCCGCAGCGCAAACCTCAACGGTAACGTGGACGCACCGCTCGTCGAAAGCTAAGGCCCGCCGGCTGAATCGGTAGCTCGTTTCAACGACGGAACGCTCGCCGGTCGCGATACGTAACGGAGGGTCCGGCGCCGGAGAGTGTGAACGTGACCGCGATGGCGAACGGCATAGCGTCGAGAAGTGCGCCGAACGTAGGACATCGCGTGTACCCCGCCGGTCGCGCGGTGGTCGTGCTCGGCGCGTGCGCGCCGGAGGTTTCGGGCCGCCGTCTGACGATCGAAGGCCGGCGCGTGCAGGCCGTTCGCTTTGGCCGTTTAGCATTGCTGCTGTCGTTCGTGGACGGCGCGGCCTACGCTCCGGAATCGATCGAGCGCATGCGCGACGACGCCGCGTGGCTCGCGGGGGAGGCGCGTCTCCTGGAGACCGCGGTCGAACGCGTTCGGGTCCTCGGAGCCGTCCTCCCGATGCCGCTGCTCACGGTGTTCTCGCACCCCCAGACGCTCGAAGAAAGCGCGCGCGAACAATATCGCAAATGGTCGCGGTCGCTCACGCGGCTGGGAACGAAGCGGGAGTGCGTCGTCCACCTCTTCGTGGGACCGCACGTCCCGCCGGGCGGCGCCCCGTACGTCGTTCGGATTTCTTCGCGCGCTTCGCGAACGGGCCGTCCGCCATCGCTCAAAGGCCGCTCGCCGGCGATCGAACACGCGCGGAGCGTCTGGCGTTCGTGCGTGGAAGCGAGCATAGCGACGCGGCGCGTGCCGACGTCCGGCGAACGCGGCGCGCTCTGGGCCGGCGTGATGCTGCTCGAGGAACCGGCGGTGGAGGGGTTCGCGGCGATCGTCGAAAGCGGCGTGGCGGCGGGATTGCCGCTCGGCGTGACGGCCTATCTCGAGGCGCCGCGCGCGCCGTTCAGTTTCGTCTAGAGAGAGATCGTTGCCGACCATAGCGGTTCTCCCCGGTGACGGCATCGGTGTCGAGGTCACGTCCGTTGCCGAGCGCGTTCTCGCGCGCGTGCGTCCCGACTGCGCGTTCGAACATGGGGTTGTGGGGGCGGCCGCGCTCGATCGCGCGGGCACGCCGTTCCCCGAAGCGACGCGCGAACTCTGCGAGCGCAGCGCCGGGATTCTCTTCGGGGCCGTCGGCGATCCGCGCTACGACGGTAAGGCGGGCAACGAGCGCCCCGAGTACGCGATACTGCAGTTGCGCAAACATTTCGATCTCTTCGCGAACTTGCGACCCGTCAAAATGATTCCCGGGCTCGAGGAAGCCTCGAGTTTGAAACCGGAGTTCGTCCGCGCGCTCGATCTCGTCGTCGTCCGCGAAACGACGTCGGGGCTCTATTTCGGCGAGCCGAAGTACACGCGCGTCGAGCACGGCGTCGAGACGGCGGTCGACACGCTCGTGTATCGCGCGCCCGAGATCGAGCGGATCGCGCGTATCGCTTTCGAACTCGCGCGAACGCGGCGCGGCCGCGTGACCTCCGTCGACAAGCTCAACGTGCTCGAGAGCGGGCGTTTGTGGCGCCGGCTCGTGATCGCCCTTCACGCTGCCGAATACCCGGACGTCGCGCTCGATCATCTGCTCGTCGATAATGCGGCGATGCAACTCGTGCGCGACCCGCAGCGTTTCGACGTGCTGCTCACGGAGAACACGTTCGGCGATATCCTTAGCGACGAAGCGGGGATGTTGACGGGCTCGCTCGGCAATCTCCCGAGCGCGACGCTCGGCGCAAGCGCGAACGCCGACGGCCGCTTCGGTCTCTACGAACCGATCAGCGGCAGCGCTCCCGATATCGCGGGCAAAGGGATCGCGAACCCGATTGCGGCGATCCTCTCGGCCGCATTACTTTGCCGATACACGCTCGGTGACGAAGCCGCCGCCGCGCGCATCGAGCGCGCGATCGCGACCACGATCGCAAACGGCGCCCGCACGCTCGACATCGCCCGCGGCTCCGAAACGGCACTCGGAACGATCGAGTTCGGAGACCGCGTACTCGCCGAACTCTAGCGCCCCGCCGCACCCCGTCACCCGCACCCTTCGACGGGCTCAGGGTGACGAGGTTCTTGCGATCGCCGTGACTCCAATTGTCACCCTGAGCCTGTCGAAGGGCGTTTAGCAGCGACGTAGACGCTTACCAAGAGTTGGCCTGCGAGTCCGGTGAAGAGGAACGCACCGCCGTATTGCGGTGCGATGCGATGCATGGCGGCGAGGCCGCCGACCACCGCGAGCACGAATGCAATTGCGAGCGCGGAACCGCGGTCCTCGACGAAGAGCCCGCCGAGTTCTGCGAGTGCGCCTCGCAATGCGTTCATCCGCGCGCCCCGGCCGGCAGCACGCGCGCACGTTTCGCAAGCACCAGCGCCGCGGCCGAGACCACGGCGTACCCCGCGACGAGCAACGCGAGCACGGCGTCCGAACCCGGCCACGTGAAGCCGAAACCCTCGGACGTCCAGAACGTCCCGAATGCCGAGAGCATCACGCCCACCGCGAACTTTAGCGCGTTTTCCGGCACGCGCGCGAGCGGCGTACGGAGCGCGAACCCCGATACGACGACGATGATGCCCGCGAGCGCGGCACCGGCGCCGGCGGGCACGAGCGCGCCCGCGGTCGCGCCGACGGCGATCACGATGAAGATCACCTCGAGACCTTCGAGGACCACCGCGTTGAACGCGGTTCCGGCGCCGATCCAATCGAGCGACGTCGCGACGCCGGCGGCGCTCCGCAACCCCGCTACGCGGCGCTCGTAAATTCCCGTTTCGTCGTGGAACGCGATGACGCCCGCATAACGCAACACCGCCTTCCGCAGCCAGCGCAATCCGAAGAAGAGCAACATGATCCCGACCACGATCTGTAGCGCGCCGAGCGGAACGCGACCGAGGGCGGGTCCAAACGCCGCCACGAGAGCCGCGAGCAGCGCGACGCCGGCCGCCGCCCCGAGGCCCGCCGAGCGCCAGCCGCGCGTCGTGCCGACCGCGAGCACGATCGTCAGCGCTTCGACGAACTCGACGAGCGAAGCGAGGAAGGCGGGCAGGGCGGCGGCGAGCATGCGGACCTCGTGAACCCGGGGGCGGGACGGGATTCGGTGGCGGCGGCGAAAAGAAACCGGTAATGTTATCCACCGCTGCGCTTCCGGCGCACGAATACGTCTTGGACAACGGACTGAAGGTCGTCCTGGTCCCCGCCGCCGCAGCCCCGGTGGCAACGCTGCTCGTCGTCTATCGCGTCGGTGCGCGGAACGAAGCCGTGGGGTACACGGGATCGTCGCATTTGCTCGAGCACATGCTCTTCAAGGGTACCCCGAAGAACAACCGCCGTAACGGCCGCGCGTTCGCCGACGTGATGAACGAGATCGGCGCGGCCAAGAACGCCACGACGTGGATCGACCGCACGAATTATTTCGAGACCGTTCCCTCCGGCTTTCTCGATCTCGCGATCGAGATGGAAGCGGACCGGATGCGTTCCGCGTTCATCGCCGATGCGGACCGGCGCTCGGAGATGACGGTCGTGCGCAACGAACTCGAGCGCAACGATAACAACACGTCGCGCGTCCTCAGTTCGGCCGTCGTCGCGACCGCGTTCCGCGAGCATCCGTACCATCATCCGACGATCGGATGGCGCACCGACGTCGAAGGCGTGCCGACCGAACGTCTGCGCGAATTGTACGATACCTACTATCATCCGAACAACGCGACCGCGTTCGTCGTCGGCGACTTCGACGCGCGGCGCACGCGCGAGACGATCGAACGCCATTTCGGTGCGTTGCCGCGCGCGGCACATACGATCCCCGACGTGCACACCGAGGAACCGCCGCAGGCAGGCGAACGCAGCGTCGTCGTCAAGCGGCCGGGCGATACGGCGATCGTCGCGTTCGCCTTTCACACGCCCGCGGCATTCGGGCAGCGTAGCGTGCTCTCGAGCGCGGCTCTCGCCGAACGCGCGTCGGACGCGCACGCCCGGCACGAGAACGACAGCTACGCGCTCGACGTCCTGTCGCGCATTCTCGGGCGTGGCCGCACGAGCCGGTTGTCGCGCGCACTCGTCGACACCGGCCTGGCGCTCGACGTCTCCGCCTGGAACTGGGCGTCGCGAGATCCCGGACTTTTTCAGGTCGTTGCGAACGTTCGGCCCGGCGTCGCGGCGTCCGACGTCCGCGGCGAGATCGAGCGCGTGCTCGAATCGATGGCGAACGCCGGCCCGGAACCGGCCGAGATCGAGCGCGCGCGCACGCAGATCGACGTGCAACGCGCCTTCGCGCGCGACGGCACGCTCGGGCTCGCGCAACGGCTCGGCGAGTTCGAAGCGGTCGGGAGTTGGCGGCTGGACGACGACTATCTCGAGCAGCTGCGCGACGTGACGGTCGAACGCGTGCGGGACGTGGCGCGCGCGTACGTGCACGAGGATAATCGCACGATCGGCATGCTCGTGCCCGGAACGGCGAAAACGTTCGACGTGGTCGCGTTCGAACCGGTCGAAGCGCGTCCGCCGGTCGACGAACCGGTCGAGGCCGCGCCGCTCGCGGCTCCGCGCGAGCAGCGCTCCGCGCCGTTCGAAACGCGAATCGCCGGCGGCCTAGCGGCGAACGGTCTCGGGTGGCGCTACGTGGAGAACCCGGAGAATCCGACGGTGCACCTGCGCGGTCTGCTGGCCGCGGGTGCCGCATATGCGCCGGAGAGCCCGCTGTTGCCGGCAATCGTCGCGGAGATGCTCTCGCGCGGAACGCGTTCCCACGAGCGGCACGCGATCGAGGAACGCCTCGAACGCGCGGGTGTCCGGCGCGGCTATTCGGTCGACGACGACGCGGGCGGCGGCTACGACGCGCTTGCGTTCCGTTTTGCGGCGGCGTGCACGACGGCGGATCTGCCGCTCGCACTCGAGACGCTTGCCGAGGAACTGCGCGAACCGCGCTTCGACGAGGCCGAGTTGGCGCTCGTGAAATCGGAATTCGCGGGATCGCTGCGGCTCGCTCGCACGAGCACGCATTGGCGATCGTCGCAACGCTTTCTGCAACTCGCCTACGAAGACGGCGATCCGAATGTCGGGCACGACATCGACGCGTTACTCGCCGGCGTCGAGGCCATCGGCGTCGCCGACGTGCGTTCGTATTGGACGCGTCGCGTGCTCTCCGTTCCGCCGCTGGTCTCCGCGGCGGGCGCGCCGGACGCAGCGACCTTCGGACGTCTCCTCGAAGCGACGCTCGGCGAGGTGCCGTTCGCTTCAGCGGCGCGACCGCCCGAGACGCGCGTAACGGTGCGCGCGCGGCCCGCGCGCGACGAACGGTCGGAAATCGAACTCGAACGCAAGTCGAACGTCGACATCATCATCGGCCGTGCCACGACGCTCGTGCGCGCGGACGACGATTACCTCGCCGCGACCATCGCGAACGGCATCCTCGGTCAATCCACGCTCAGTTCGCGCCTCGGGTTACGCCTGCGCGATCGCGAAGGTCTCACCTACGGCGTGACGAGCGCCTTCCTCGGCGCGGGAAAGGTGCCGGGACCGTGGCGGATCGGCGTGAGTGTGAATCCCGCCAACGTCGAGCGCGCGATCGCGTCGGCGCTCGCGGTCCTCGAACAGTACGCGACGCACGGGCCGACCGAGCGCGAAATCGTCCAGCAGCGTAATTCGATGGCGGGATCGCAGGCGGTGGCGCTCGCGACCAATGCCGGAATCGCGGCTCAACTCGAACGCATGGCCTACCACGCGCTGCCGGGCGACTACGTCGACCGGTATCGCGAACGGCTGGAGGCGATCTCGCGCGCCGAGGTCGCACTCGCCGCCGGCCGCTATTTCGCGCCGACCGCTCTCATCGTCGCCGCCGCGGGCAGTTTCACACCGGCTCCCGCGTCGCCGTGAGGCGGAGGGCGTTTCTCGCTTCGAGTTCGCTCGCATTCGCGGCCGGCATCGCGCCGGCGGCCGCGCTCGTGCCGGCGACCCCGCTTCGCGACAAGCTGAAAACGCGCGCCGAATCGACGGACTACCGCGAGGCCTCGACCGTAGCTGACGTCGCGCGTCTGCTCGCGGAACTCGATTTGCGCGGCGCGCCGATCGCGCACGGGTCGATCGGGACCACCTTCGAGGGGCGCGAAATCCCGTACGTCGTCGCCTCGCGGCCGATGGTCCGGACGCCCGCCGAAGCCCGCGCGCTCAAACGGCCCATCGTCTGCGTGACGGCCACGATCGACGGCAGCAAGGTCGAGGGCAAGGAGGCGATCCTCGCGATCGTCCGCGACCTGTGCATCTCCACCGAGAAAACCGTGCTCGAAGATCTCGTGCTCGTGGTCGTGCCGATCCTCAACGTCGACGGCGACGAACGCGTGCAACCCGAGTATTTGAGCGCACCGGATCAGAACGGTCCCGCGCGCGTCGGCACGCGGACGAACGCTCAAGATGTCTATCTCGACAACGATTTCGTCCTGCTCCAGGCGCCGGAAACGCGCGCGCTGTTGAGTTTTCTGCTCGACTGGCAGCCGGACGTCTTCATCGATCTCTCGTCGAGCGACGGCAGCTTTCACGATTTCGGTGTGACCTACGCGCCCTCGTTGCATCCGGGTGCGTACTACGGCGGCGTGTACGTTCGCGACCAGATGCTTCCCGCCGCACGCAAGGAAATGCACGAGAAGTTCGGCATCGAAACGTTTCCGTGCGGACACTTCGGTCACGACCGCGTTCTTCCCGAGCCGCCCCCGCCGGCCGACGTTGCGAATTTCGGATGGTTTCCGCGCGACTACCGCCCGCGCATCGGCGTGAACTACCTGGGGCTGCGCGGGACGCTTGCGGTTCACGTCGCGGCCTACGCGCACGATCCGCTCGAGCGGCGCATCTTCACGACGCGGGCCTTCGTCGAATCGCTGCTCGGCTATTGCTCGGATAACGACGACGAGGTGAGCGCCGCCTCGCACACGACGTTGCGCTGGATCGGCGGCACGGTTCCGTTGCGTGCCGTGCTCGAGTCGCAACCGACGAGCGTCCAAACCGTTGCGTGGGAAAATCTCGCCCTCGACGCGAGTCCCGATCACGAAGCGGGCGTGCCCGAAGGCTTCAAGCGGACGGGGACCTACACGACGGGGCAACTCCCGGTCTACGATCGCTATACGGGCGAAGATTACCGCGTTCAGCCCAAGTCGTTCGTGTTTCCCGCCGTGTACGCATCGTATTTGGAGCCGTTGCTGCATTCGCACGCGATCTTCTATAACGTCGCGAGCGTTTCCGAGACGGTCGTCGTTCAGGAGTTTTTGATCGAGAGCATCAGCGATGCGCCGCCCGTGCCGGCCAACGATCGCCGGACGATCGTGCTCGCCGGTACGTGGCGCGAGGCGAAGCTCTACACGACGCAGCCGGGGGACGTGCTCATTCCGGGGCCGCAGCCGCTCGGGCCGCTCGTCTCCGTGCTGATGGAACCGGAGAGCGACGACGGGTTTTTCGCTTGGAACGTGTTCAACGACGTCATCGGGGCGGGAGCTCTCGCGCCGATCCTACGGGTAATGGAGTCGACATGAGCGATTGGAAACACCACGGCGTGCGCGTGATCTCGGGCGACGCACTCGACACGAACACCGCGCAAACCCCCGGCATGCAACGCGCGGCCGCGATCACCCACGCGCGCGCGGGTGCCGAAAAGCTGTGGGCCGGCACGGTCCGCATCGATGCGAACGCGAAGACGGGCGCCCACCATCACGGCGATCTGGAAAGCGTGATCTACGTGGTCGCCGGCCGCGCGCGCATGCGCTGGGGCGAGCGGCTCGAGTTCGTCGCGGAAGCCGGGCCCGGCGACTTCATCTTCGTCCCGCCCTACGTCCCGCATCAGGAAATCAACGCGAGCCCCGACGCGCCCTTGACGTGCGTGCTCGTTCGCAGCGGCCAGGAAGCGATCGTCGTCAACTTGGAGATCGAGGGGGTCGAAGCACCGGAAAACGTCCCCTGGATCGACCCGATCCATAAATAACCCGTCACCCTGAGCTTGTCGAAGGGCGGTGACGGGGTCGTCACGTCAAGTGGTCAGTCGTGATGGTGGTGGCCGCGGCGACGCTCCTCGAATGAAAGGCGCAAGGCCATCCCAAGCAGGCCGGCAACGCAGCCCCCGGACAGCGTCAGGCCGATCGACATGTTCGGCGGGAAGCCG
>Ga0116227_10007798_pt1 | contig 20655 bp, 14 predicted proteins | sample S1TSphgellanicum_FD_89693 | JGI IMG/M metagenome (GOLD analysis project Ga0116227, IMG submission 89693) | Host-associated microbial communities from peat moss isolated from Minnesota, USA - S1T2_Fb - Sphagnum magellanicum MG | ecosystem: Host-associated > Plants > Peat moss > Unclassified...
GCAACACATGCGGATCAGGCATCGAAGAAGCAGCTGCGGTGCTTATTATATGTTGACCTGCAGCACGCCGATTCTACTCATCAAGCTGGAGCTCGTGTAAAACGCACCAGATCAACATCTAGCACCCATGAAATTTGACATCATGGTCACATATACATCCTGGTTGGAGCCAGCTGCTCCTGCATGAGGCCTCATTGATTTCTTCTTCTACTTCGAATCTTCCATGATCATGCATGTGTATATAGTCCGCACGTATATATAAGCTGCTGATATATGCACGCATTTGAATGACTCTGAATGATCTCCTAATTCTAACAATCTTGAGCTTGAAAAATCAGTAGCATGGGCTGACCTTCAATATGGACCAGTTGCTGGTTGCAAGATTTTGAGGTTCCACAAACTGTTGATTCTCGATCTGCCGGAGCTAGCTCACCAGCTTGTTTCCATAACTAATCGATATTCCTGCGTCCTGCATTTTCTGGCTCTAGACTTCCTCTCTACTCGTTCAAACACAGATCCGACTTCAGCTCCTCCAAATCTCCTTTTTGATGCCTTCCTCCACGCCCCCCTCTCTCAAACACTCGAGACTCTCACTCCTTTGAAAAGAAAGAGATCTCTAGACCTAGAGTGAGTGAGTTAATGTCAAATCTGTAGCGTAGGAGAGACTTGAGTAAGATGGTGAAACTTTACAAGCTTTATTAAACAAAGCATCCAGGAAAGGAGGAAAGGAAGAACAAAGAGAGAGGACCCAACTCCAAGTCAAAAATGCAAAAACCCAAAGTCGCTCACAAGGGGGCAAAGGAACAAATTATGTTCCAAAGCTTTCACCAGTCACAAGAAGCATATGAAAGAAGTAAGAGGACGGAAACCTGAAAGCGCAGCAAGCTTAGAAGAGCCCTCACCTGCAACAACAGCATGCTTCAAAATAGAAACGACATCCGCTCTTTGCAGCTACAACACCTTCCACCTATGAAAGGCACAACTACCATAGCAAGGTCATTGGTGCCCCTTTCTAATTATGCCATGCTAACACATCTATAAAAAAGTCGTGTGCTTCCACTCAAAAAACCTCTATGGCAAGGGGGAGAAATGTGTGTGTAGGGTGCTATTGCGGTAAAGTCAGTCCTTTGCTTTGCCTGAGTCGCCACTGTCACAGCCACCAACTTAAAAACATAAGAAACCATTGAAGTGCAATTTGCACAGGTACGAAGTTAAAAACATAAGAATACATTGAAGTCTAATTTACTTGCGATCGGTTGTTTTGACGCTTTTGGGTGGCATGCTGATTCTGAGGGTTCTGGGTGCTTCTGCCTTCTGAATCGGGCAAAGCTTCACAAGAATTTCTCTTCTTTTCTTTTCCTTTTCTTTGTGTTACTCAGGGCCTTTCTTGGGCTCTGGGCCTTTCTTGGGCTCTGACAGCCTGCATAAATTGGGCTAATTGTAGTTCACTCTCCCAACTCTTTAAGGTGCTTACAGGAGTTGTGCAGTTGTGTGTGTGTGTTTTTTTCCTTCTCGGGAATGTAGTGATTTTGAATGACCCATCATAAAAACATTATTGAATATTGGAGTTACCCAAATTTGAATCGGTGCAGGCGCCAATTTGACAAGTGTGAGGCAATCGGTAGTGTTTTTTTGGTTTTGTTCAGAAAAGTCTACACCAGCTGAATCAGCAGAAGGACGTTTCCAGGCAGTTGTATTAAATGAAGCATGGGCGGCAGGAGGTATTCCGCCTAAGAGCATCTCCACCGGTGCTCAGCATGTAATTCCAGACAGCATAATTATTGTGAAAAAGTGAAAATGTGCCGGTGTAGCTCAGCAAATTGGTTTTTCTGCACCAAATTTGTGCAGCTTGCCATGGCTGGTGAATGGCGCAACGGAGTGGTGCATCTCCAAAAAAGAGTGTAATATATTGGACTTGATTGCGGCTCATTATTTTTGATTGGTCGATCATAATGATTGGTCCAGGTGGTTTGCTATTAGTTGTCCGCATGCATCTGCAGTTCCGGTTACAGTTTTATCGGTGGGGTTGCCAAAAGAAAAAAGCTAAAATTAAACATTTAGTATTCTTATCCAGAGTGCCATACCGAGCACAGGTGGGGATTCTCTAACCAATAATTATTGGACATGCCCTGCACCTACCGCCTCGTCTTCTTCATCACTCACTTGCAGCTGGGCAGGGACAAACTTTCTGTACCATATATATAATATATGATTTTCTTTTGGGCAAGTCTAATGTTCCAATAATGTGTTATTCTCCGACAATTTCACATTAATAATGCGATTTACTCTGCCATCATAAGTTTACGGATATCCATAAACTAAATAAACTAAGCTAGTTTATGGACGCCACCCAAGCTTAGTTTATGACGCAAGGAATCAATACTCCAAGCTCTGCAAGATAGGGCGCTGCTTGGTTTGGAAGATGCCTTCCAGTGACAAGTGCATCAGGCAAGTGCGGAACTCATCCATCTCCCACTTGAGAATGGAGAAGTCGGACTCGACAACAGTCGCGTTGGCGAAGGTGGTGGCCAATCCGTCGAGGAAGGTGCGTAGGCACTCGACTCGTGCGTGTTGTGGCACCGCGTCCCAGGCGTCGTTGAAAGTCGTTTGCACATCGTGCTTGTCCAAGGCAGCGTGCAGCACCGCGTCTTCGTTGTTCATCTTGAATAGGTAGCGGTGGCCCTCCTCGACTTGGTCGATGGACTCTTCAGACCAGAACTTCGAGAGATGGTCGTGGTACGGGTCGAGCACCTACTCAATGAAGTCGTCGTGGCGCAGCTTCATGGCGTTCGTAACACGAGTTGGGGAACGAGCCTTGGTCCTTGACGTAGAGGACGAGCTCGGCCCGCTCGATGCACCACTGCTCGAATGTTTCAAACTCGTTGCCATTGTCAGCGGCATCGCCAGGGTGGACGATGCAAAACTTCGCGACCAAAGTGCCGATGAGCGTCTGGATGAGCAATTCTTGCTATGCGATTAATAGTGAGTGGCTCTGCGACATGACGAACGTCTTGTTCATCTCCTCGATGGCAGGTGCGATGGCGTAAGCAATGACCCACCATTGATCTGATGGCAGCTTGTCGCTAGCATTGTCCGTCATGTGCTGAACGATGGTGCGACCGTACTGCTTGAGGAAGTTAAGCAACACGCCCAGACTGACCCAACGGTTGGTCTTCTTAAGGCACTTCATGTTCATGCGCATGATGAGGTTTGCCTGCGAGCGTAAATAGGCTGACAACGACCACGCCTGCTTGGACCACTCGCCGTCGTACAACATCTCGGCGCCATCCTTGACGACAACGTCCATCTAGTGCGGCGGGCACCAGATGCACAGGATGTGATGTTCTGCTTCGTGGGCCATGCGCGTCACTAGGCCGTTGAGTCGCCCAACCATGGTCGGCTCGCCGTCGGTGCCCACGTTGATCAGCTTGCGGCGCCAGAGGCCATACAGCGTGTCCAGGAACTTCACTAGCATGTTGAACGTGTTGAACGCGGTGTGGCGATCAAACTAGGGGATGGTAATGAGGTGAAGATTTAGCAAGACGTCGTGTTAGCACACGCGCACGCGAAGGTAAAAGAAGTGCTAGCCGCGGTGGGTACTAATGTCGTTGGCGAGTGACAGTGCCCAGATCGACTCGTTGACGCACAGGTTAGCGATGTGCTGAAGGGCGAACGCAACACCAGCGATGCGCTGAAGGGCGAACGCAACGCCAACGCGAACATACTAGCCAACGATGGTGTCGTTGATGCCGCCTAGCTTGGACAAGCTACAATACTCCTTGGTATGCTGCATCGCGGCTGCCACCTGGCGGAACAATATTCCCATCGAGACATGGTCCATGGCTAGCTCGTATCGCATCGTGCCCTTGATGGTGACAACATACTCGTCCTCGTTAACATTCGCGATGTCCTTGACGAAGAGCTTCAGCGCCAGAGTCTTTTGCTTGGCCTTGGTAGCAACCTTTTTAGTGATCACGACGGCCGCGCCGCCATTGTTTTCGTTGTCATCATCGTCAAAGTCGACGAGCACCTCATCAATCCAGAAGAACATGTCAGCGATGATGACGTCGACGATGGGCGCCAACACATGGAACATGAGCGAGTTGGACTCCAAATCAACATACCGGTGTAGTGTGTTGGCGCGGTTCGCCTTGCCATTAAAGTGCGTGCGCTTCTTTTCATTGGACAGCGCGCTGTACTCAACCCATAGATCGGGGTGTTGCGACTTGTGATGACTACGGTAGTTCTGCGGCGTGAACGACATCCAGTATTTGGTGTCGTTGCGTGAGCTACGTTGGCGTTTTTCGCCAGCATGCTCGTCACCAGCCTTGACCTTAGCGCGGCCGAAGAAGGCACAGAAGTTGCAGCGCACGGACTTGACGCGCTTGTTGGCCTCCTCAACGATCTTCAGTCTAAATTGGAAGCAATGCGCTGGCTGAAACGGCGTGGCAGGCTTCTTCGACATTTCGAACCACTAACGATTATGAACGACACCGGTGCACAACCTGTGCTGCATGAAACCGCAGGAAAACCGCCCTTTTTAGTTTATAGACGGCACCAGAGCTTAGTTTATGGATATCCGTAAGGGTTTTTGCCAAATCCGTAAACTTATGAGGCCAGGATTTATTTCATGAGACAGACGATGACGCTACTAGTGGGCAAAAGCTGAATAGAACATTTGATTTCCAAGCCAAAATGTCAAAATGATTGTGGTGCTGTGTTTTGTGGTCGGGTAGGCCCACGGCCAAGGATATTGCGAAAGTTAGGTCCCCCTTTACACTTGGAGTTAGGGTGAATGTTCAACCCAAATGAGGCATTGTGCAAAAGTTGAAATCAACCCCAAGGGCCTTACACTAGGAATCAAGGCTGAATTACAAAAAATCTTTTCACTCTGCCCAAAGTTACTGATAAATGCTGAACTTTATGGCCTTCTATTGGCCCCAAGGCCGGAAAAAGGATACCATCAAATTTGCGACGCTAATTGATTTTCAGCATTTATTAATATCTTGACATCAATGTTCTAGCATTTATTAGTAACTTGGCCCCAAACAACAAGCCAAAATGCTCAAAATTGGCCCCAAGTTTTTTCGGCCCTGCTTCTTAATGGAAAGCGGGCCTAAGTTGCCCACCCAAGGTGGCAGCCAAGGCCAATATCCAAGGGCCTTACTGTGCATACTTATCATGTCAACTAAACTCTTTCAAGTATCTAGGTGTTGAACTACACGGCACGAAAGGTATGCAAGCGGCAATACAGCGTTTAGCAATGTCAGGGAAAAAGGCAGTTTTTGCATTGTGGCGCAGATGCGCAGAGCTGCACATCTTTGACCCAACATTACAATGCCAGCTGTTTGATGCACTAGTCAAACTAATGTTTTGCTATGGGTGTGAAGTATGGTCAGACCACATGGCATGCAAACAGTTAGAGGTGGTTCATCAGGCTTTTCTGAAGTCGTCACTAAGGGTCAACACCACGACATCCAATTACATCGTGCTGGCAAAATTTGGTAGGTTTCCCCTAGAAATATTTTGGTGGTAACAGACCATGCGCTCTCTCACGTGTCAGTTCTGAGGTGGACTCAGATCGCATGTTCAGGCTAGCTTATGATGTACAACTGCAGTTGCTTGCAACTAGGCAAAAAGTCTTACTTGGGAACCAAAGTGCTATGGGTAGAAAGAGTCGATTGCCTGCTTGCTGGCTAGCACAAGTAGATGAACAACTGTCGACGTACAATTTGTGCATCGATAGCGATCAGCTACCACCATGTGCTCACCTCAAGCAGTTAGCTGAAAGGCAATACATTGTACACCATCAAGTGGTTGCAGCTGACTCTGGCAGGGTGAGAACCTATCTAGGGTTGAATAGCTCAGCACAGTATGGGTACAAAGAATACCTCTCTAGGGAAAACAATGCAGAGCTTAGGAGAAGCTTGGCACATTTTCATTATGTGAATCACAAGCTGTAGATTGAACTAGGAAGGCAAGTCAAGCCAATGAAGGTGCTAGTGCAGTAGTGTTACTGCAAATTGTGCAACTTGGGTGCGGTTGAAAATGAGGACCACTTCTTGTTGGTTTGCCCTGCCTATCAAAGTGTTTGAGAGAGGTTTAGAGGTTCATTACCACTACCTGCCATCACACCTTTGGCTGAATTGCTGAGCTGTCAGTAGCAAGGCATCCTTGCTAGATTCTTAGTGCAATGTTAGACGGTTAGATCTGAATTGCTTCATCAGACTTAACATCAATTGGGTTTTGGCCTGGGCGCTGTTTGGCCCACTTAATGACGCTAAATTGTAAGTAAGTAAGTAAGATGACATCTCGATGTAGGAAAGAATTTTAAGCTTTTTAAAACGCTTTCCACATACACTACAAACTCTCTAACATTTCATTACATTTAGGAGGGCATTGTTGGTCCCAAAAAAAGGTTGCAATATGGGAGAACACCCATGCCACCCCATGACATGTATTAATGATGGTTTTACATTCCAATATGAATTGGGAAGGACTTACATGTATAATGAAAACATGCTGAAACCATGCTGAAACCTCATGTATGAGCTCTCAACAATGGTTCTTCGACTGCATGCACTTGGTGTTTAATTGCTAAAGGTTTTTCTAGGGTGGGTGAGCTTATTCCCATGACAAATAGTGCCAGAGAATAAAAGAAAATAAAGTCAATGTGAGGTCAATTTTAGTAGATAGAAAAACAATTACAATCCAGCCTCAATTGATTGAATGTTTTTTGGGTATATTTTTATTTTTGAGAAATTTTTGAAGTTTTATTATAGGGGGCATGTTGATGTGGCTAGACTTACTAGCTTCCACCACAAAGAACCAATAGCCATAGCCAATAGTCAATGACTAGTAAGCAATATCCAATGGTCAATAGTTGATAGCCTTGGTAATAACCAATAGCCATAGTTAGTAGCCAATAGCCAATGGCCTAAGAGGTGGGCAGCCCCTAGGTGGAAAAAAATAGTTCGATGGGCCCATGTTGGGGATCCCATCCTGGGTTTTCTCATTTTGGATCCCACTTAGACCTGTATCTTGAGATGTTACAGACAACATCAAATAACAGATGTGAGATGATAGAGAGGGTGAGAGAGGGCCCAACTGGATAAGGTAGGACAATACTTTACGGATAATTCTAATATCAATATAGTTAATGCCTAGAATTCAAGAGTAATTATAGTAGCAGTCCATGCAATAGGAATGAAAGTCCTCAAGAAATAAAAAAGACAAGGTGTGTGTTATATCTTTATAAAATATAAAATACTACTGACTTACTATATAATTATTTTAGGCTAAAAATTATTTATTATATGTCAAAAAATTTAAAATAAATTTTCAACCATACATAGGGTTAATATATGGGAGAGACCATTAAACAAAGTAGAAAATCATGTGCTTTAATTAATTTATTAAAATTTTATTAAGTTAAAAACTTTATTTTTGAATTTTTGAAATGAGTTTACAAGTTTAAAAGGGAAAAACATAAATATGTACATCATTGAAAAAATGTTAAACATGAATTTTTAATTTTTTAATTTTGACAAACTTTGAACTCTAACATTAATTAATAAATTTTATATTAAACCCTTGTACCATCAATGTGACCAATTTTTCATTATGTTCATTTTTATATATGTTAAATCATATTGTAAATTGAATAAATAATTTTGAAAACATGAATTTCATAATATATTGGTAGGGAATCAAGTATTTAAAAAATATTCTTATGTTTCATGGTAAATGAAAATTTCCCATGATGATGCAAGTAGTGCATTCAAACTCCATAGTTTTGTTCAAATGGACCTTCTATGATTAGTGTGAAGAACTTTGTAATACTTTCATTTACTTGAATCAATATGTAGGGGACGTTATATTGAACATGGAATAAGTATTTTAAAAAATATCCTTTTGTTTCATGGTTTAAAATATTATCATAATATGATGCAAATATTGCTTTCCTTCTAAGTTTTAATATGGCTATGCAATACCTTTGCAAATTTGAAAAGATATCTTATAAATCCCAAATGATTCTAAGATATTTTGAAAGGAGTAATACATGTGCATTGAATATTCCTATGCATGAATAATACCCCTTTGGTAGTCTAGACCAAAATAATTTAGCCCATGTTGGTAGAGCTATGCATTAACCCTCCAAGTTTGAAAAAATATGTTATGGAACCCAATGTATTTCTAGGATATCATAGAAAGGGTATTGCAGGTGTATTGTGTAGTTTCAAGCATGAGCATTACCCCTCTAATAGTGTAGACCTATGGTGTTTAATTATTGAATACCCTAATGATAATATTGGTTTCCTTGTATGACTATGTAATACTTTTGCAAATTTCAAAAGATATGTTTTGGAACCCAATGTATTTTTGTGATACCTTACAAGGGGTAATGCATGTGCATTGAATATTCTTTACCATAAGCAATACCCCTTTGATAGTCAAGACTAAAATAATTTAACCCATGGTGTTTATTGAATACCCCAAGTAGTGTATTGTTTTGCTTGTAGGTTTTGGTAGGGCTATGTAATACCCCTCCACATTTCAAATTATGAAGCCCAATGTATTTCTGCAACAACGTATGAGGGGTATTGTAGGTATATTATGTAGTTTCGAAGATGAACAATACTTGTCCAATAGTATAAACCCATGGTCTTTAATTACAAAATATTTTAATGAGGGTATTTGTTTCCTTGTAAGTTTTGGTAGGGCTATGCAATACCCTATCATGTGTGAAAATATATGTTATGGAATGCAATGTATTTTTTGGGATACCTCAATAGGTGTGTTATAGTTGTATCAAATAGTTTTGGCATGAGTAATACCCCTCTATTAACCTAAACCAAAATAATTCAGCCCATGGTGTTTACAATGTAGCACAATGAGGGTATTGAGATCCTTCTAGGTTTTGGTAGGGCTATGTATTACCCCTTCATGTGTTAAAAAATATGTTATGGAACCTACTGTATTTCTGGGATACCTTGAGGGGGGTATTGTTATGTGACCCAATGAGGGTATTGCAATGTAACCCAATGATAATATTACAATTTAGTCCAATGAAGGTATTGCATTTCTTCTAGGTTTTGGTAAAGTTGTGCAATACCCATTGAATTGTCAAAAGATATGATATGGAGCCCAACTATTTCAAGGGTACCTAGAATGGGGTATTACATTTTCATAGAATATTTTGTTTTATGAACTTGAGTACAACATGCATTAAATGCGTTTAAATTGAATTCGAGCTTTGTATTGCTTTGATTATCCACTTGGTTTGCAATACCCCCTTGAAAACATTCTCTAAGTAAAACATGCAATACCTTTATATAAGGGGTGTTAAATATTTTAATCGCCCACTTATTTATTTTATTTGAATGAATAAGAGCAAGCTCCATGTAATACCTTCATTTTATTCTTTTATCATCGTTGTCGACCATTGGGGGTCTATTGCACTAGCAACCATGAAGGTAGGTGTAGCCATGTAAGTGAGGTTTGGTAAGTACCTACTTAAAGTGTTGGTAAGTAGGTCGGTGGTGGGGTGTGTAGGTGGGTGAGGATGAGAGTAGCACATTTTAAATTTATAGGTGAGAAGGTAGATGGGGAAGAGTCTACTTTTAATTCAAATATATAGGTGAGTAGGTTGGTGGGGGACAGCGGGGGGTAGTAGGTGGCTGGGTGGGAAAAGTTTCAAAAGAAAAATAAATAAATACATACATAAATAAAACCGGGTTGGGGCGGGGAGAAAATAAAGTTGCAAAAAGAAAACTGAGATCATGGCTGAGAAAGGGCTAAGAACGGGGAAACAAAGAACGTCAACCTGGGATGGCACAGGGATAGAAAAGAGCATCCTATCAGTGCACCATCCATCCACGTTGGTGCACTGGTGGGTGCTGGTTCACTCTGGCCCCTGCTGAGTCCACACTCTGAACACCAAAAAACTCCGTTCCAATCTAAACAGTCTAAGCACTTTCACCAAAGAAACTGCTTCACCTAATGTAAAACCGGATCTAATAAGGTAAAACTTCCAAAAGTTGGATCCAATGCCATAGTCCCTGTCCATGTGGTTTAGGGTGGGGGCAGGGCCTAACAAAATCTTCTTCTAATGGAGTGAGCAAATATGAGACAATTTTCGGCCGGACTGGTGGGAGGCCCTGCCCTGCATGAGGGCATTTTGTGGTAGGCAAGGCCCTGTTGGTAGGACATTAAGCCCTGGGAGCTGAGGGTGGAGCCTGAGGTCCAGGGCATACGGCCCTTACAGCAGGGCTTACCCAGTGTAAAGGACAAGGCATCTTACGGCTCTTTTACAAGTCCAAGCAAGAGACTTTGAAGGCACATGAGGAAGTTGCTTCATCTTTTCGAGAAGGCTATATTCCTGGATTCAAGGCGGCCTCTGGATACACTAAAAATTGTAGCAGAATGGAAACCCCCTCCTTACATTGCATACTCTTCCGCAATGCAGGAACTTGTTTTTCAATACGCATCTGACACCTTGATAATTTAATCACGACATATCGAGGGTAGCAATGAAAAGTACCATGGATAAACATTATCAGTGGTCGGTGCACTGGCTTCGAATAACAGAAGTCAGATGTAGTACATCATGAACTGCTGTGTGTAAAAACGATCAGATTGCCAACATGTTACTTGCCAGTCAGGACTGAGGACCTGGTCCTGGCCAGCCTTTTTTCTTATTAGCAAAACTTCGCCAAGAATCGAAATAAAAAAATGAAGTGATTTTGAAGGTTTTTTAATCTTCAGAAGTGAGGGAAAAATTAGTAAAATTACAAGATTTTTATGATTGGTTTTCAGTGTGCAGCCAAAAAAATTTAGAAGTTTGGTTAAAGTTTTGTACTTCAAATATGATTTACAGCCAGATTTTAGATAAAACTTCTTAGGGATGATCACTGCTTTTTTTACATCTTGCTATGATTGATGGCCACTTTGCCTTAAAAGAAAAATTCCTAAAGAAAACGCTGGTCACAAAGGAAAGAGAGTGTGTAAGTCTGTATTGTAACAGAAACAGGTTTATTATATATCCAAAACTTAATTATTCACAAGTAAAATGTCTGCAGATTTTAAGGTTTCATTGCTTCATCTGTTTATTCAACTCCAGTTGTTATTTTGATGTCAAGCCAGTGTACTGCATCTGGCCCTGCCCCCTTTGGCAATATGTTATACAGTAATTGGAACACAAGCTATTTTCAAAATGCTTTCTCACTCCTGATGTTGAATCTCTTTGCAACAACTTCAAAATGCCTCTCAGACCTGTCATGCCACTTGTCTCTTCTTCCCTTCTTCCCATCACGCTTGCTTTCCTTACGAAAATAATTCGGCTGGCGTCATCCCCAGTCTCCTTGAAATTAAAATTTGCATCGTGGGTATGGGCAGGACCGACTTTCAATTTCTTTCGTTGTCCAAGGAGTTCGCATTCCTAACGAGGATTTCATTGACAGAAGTTCACTGAAGCCCCACTGCCATGCAAGACACTAAATGACCTCCCTTTAGCTTTGTCCGGCACACCAAGGCAACAATGCAATGCTTGCATAGTTGATTGTTTTATGTGAAAAAGTAAAATATATATTTTTTAAACCAATGCTTTACTGATAGCTAGAAAGTAGGCTAGTGATGGGTACTTCTAGTTGTCTCTTTGGAGTCCTTGGTTTGAATCTCGGCACAGGTGGCAATATAAGATTTAAACATTGTTAAATGTTTTGTGAAATAAGTTTTAAGGCTTTTTTTTGAGATGAAGGGGAAGGCAGGCCGAACGGTGCAAAACGATGTAGAACCATGTTGCTCTAAGAATAAGCTCACTTTATGTGCCTGACAAAGCTCCATTGGGGGAGGGGGGGGGAGTGTGTTTTGTGTCTCCCCACTACCAATTTAGTAGGCTAGTTTAGCTTTATACAAATGTTGTCTAGTTCTTGATTTCAAAAGGAACATTTGATCTTGGTACTGAATCTGTTTTATTTCTTGATTGAACTTCCCATTCGATCTAGGGACCGGGTCTTTCAGATTTTTAAAACCTTTGGTTTTGGTTTAACAGAATTGGAACCCAACTTTGTTTTATCTCCATTACACACAATTAAACATAAATTATATTGTGTAATATTAGGTTGTTCAACTGGTCCACACAATACAAGATAACAATTGTGTATGCCCAATCAATTAAAAGCAATTGCTTGCATTAAATGTATATTTAAACCTTTTGTTTTTTTTGAAAAGTTGAACTTATGTATTTATAGAGAACCTAAACTTGTTTAAGAAGAACCAATTACCCCAATTTAGGTTATAATTTTTTTTAAAAGGGCAGTTGCACCATTAGGAAAATGTTCAACCTTTGGTTTGGATACCCAAGAATTTGAACCTAAACTTGCCTAAAATAAAAAGCCTACCATCATTGGTTTATAGGAATGTGGGGGCAATTATGAGAAACTACACCAAACCCCCTTTGAATATCAAGTGCAGTGATTCTTAAGGTTGATACTTGTGATTTTCAAAACATCAAATGCCCCAGTTATGATATATAATCATGGTTATCAAAAAATGAAATACCCAATTTTGATATATAACCATGGTTTTCAATTTCTTGAAAGAATCAAATAACTACCTAGAAAATCATCATGTTTTTTTAAAAACTATTATTAGTTCTTTCATGAAACCTGCTAGGATTTTGAGGTTTTTGAAATTATAACCAATATTGACTATTCTTTTATTCTTTTTTTAAAATACCCAAACTCTTTTTGTAGATTTTTTCCAATGTTGAAAACCAATGCTTCTTTGATTTTGTTTTTTTATTCACTTGTACTTGGATTTAGTGATTATTAAAAAAATCAAAAAACTACCCCACATTGGTTCATATTAATGTTGGTTGGTTGTAGGTTTGCAACCAAATCCAAATCTACATCCAAATCCATGTCTAAGAACTACACATGCTCGTTCTACATGTATTTGGATTTGATTAAGAACCAAACCTTATGGGTCAACATGCACTTGGACTAATCATAAAGCTAGACTTCATGGGTTTACATAGACCCAAACCCATCATTAAACCAAACATAATAGGGTCTTAACATTTTTTATAAGGTCCAAGTCATAGGGTTAAGTAGGGGTGAAGGTTTTAGGTTTAGATAAAGTTTCTAGGCAATAACCTCTAGGTTTGAGGTTTAAGATTATAGGTTCTAAAGTCCTAAGTCCTAACAACTTGTATTTAATTAATTCCAAACTTTAAAAAGTTTGAAAATCATTTTAAATGATTTCAATGGTTCAAACAAATTTTGAAATTGCAAATTGAACCTTCCGGTCAATAGGTTAAATGGAAAAATATTTTTGATAATGGACACAAAACTCAGATGAAATAATACAAAGGGTCAAAACAAGGTAAAGTGAACATTTTAACTACCTTGTTAGGCTTTAGAAAAGTTTTACAAATTAATTTGGGCACATGTTTTTGCAAACATGTGGGAATATTATCACATGTAGGGCAATAAAGTAGTAAGGTAGTTGTTCCTAAACATAATCAATGCTCATAGAGGTGGCGGTTTTGAACTTAAGATTGTCATTTTCCAATTGCAATAATGTTTTAAAGGACAAACCTACTACTCAATTCTAGTTTAGGTGTTCATCGTAATTCATGCGGGAAAGTGAATTTGATGGGAATGAGTGTGGTAGGAATGAACATTGAACAACAAACTTGGTGAGTTTGGTTTTGTGGTGTTTGTAAATTGTTGAAAAGATTCTAGTTTTGCAACCAAATTTGTGATCTTGATGTAATTGTTTGTGTTATATCAATGTATTTTGTAATGGTAGTGAATATTTGCAAGAAAAAAATGATGTTTGTTGACATGATGTTTATGAAGGAAAATGACAAGTTAGAAATAATTGATCACATTATGGTCAAGCAAAGTGTAGCTTGTAAGATTTTGCAAATAATTTGGGTTTGGAATGCATGAGATTGGATGCTCACAAAGACATTTGCTTCAGGATTGTGATGCTTGATGCAATAAAAGATGTTTTCATGAAAACACACTTGGATGGGTGGAAGGCAAAAGTTGGGGATGACATTTTGACTTTTGTAAAGGCTACAAAGCTTGATAAGCTTTACATAACCTTGTATGCACACACATTGTCGAATGGTGAATATCCCAAATTTTTTAAAGGGGATGGGTGGCACAAAAGAAATGGCACATTGTGAATTAAATGTTGTATGTTTTTCGTTACACTCAAGAACAACTTCAACAAGTAGCACAACCATGGCCATTGCCCATAAATAAAAGTAATGGATTGAAGTTGTCAAGGCAAACTACAAAAAGTGACAATCATAGTGAAGAAGAATGTCAAATTGTTGAAGTCAAAAAGTTTTCAAAAACCTTTGGCTTTTTTTTGTTAAAATAGTTAACATTTGTCAAAAAACTCTACAAAAAACTATGAGGTTATACATAAAGATTGATCCCCATATACATATTTTGCAAGGTGAATAGAGTGATTTGAAGAATCAATTGTAATATTTGGAAGTCAAATTACTAGTGATGAGTTCAAACATTTTGTTTAAAAGCAAAAGATTCATTAGGACCTTGAAATGATGAAACAATTACTATAGGAAGAAATAATTATTATGGAGTGTAAATGTAAGGAATTTCCAAAAGGGTAAACCTAGGAACATTTTGAAACTTTAGTATTGCACACAAAACAAGAGTTGAAGAATGTTGACCACAATTTTGAGCTATAAACCTTTGTATTATGTAAAATGTGCGAAAGAGTTTTAGATTGTGAAAAAGGAGCAAAAGGTTATTTCTACGCAATTAACTTATTCTTTTATAAATCTTGAAATTTTAAACTTGAAGAGTGGTCATAGTAAGCTTTAGATTGATGGTATTCTAAACCAAATTTAATTAATGTTGAGAGGGTCAAGAATAGTTACTAGCCCTTTACCCATCAATAATCCCACTAAGAAATCTTTAGGTGCTTTTGAAGTGATTATGATCAATGCTTGCCTAGTTTATGGGTTTTTGTTTTCTTGCGATGACAATATGGTTACATATGTTGGTCCATTTAACACTTGTTCTACTTGGTGATGCATTTAGAGATTACTTCAAGGCATTGTGCAAGCCTAGAATGTTACAAAAAGCTTAAATTAGAAGGTTGGATGAATAACTTTGGTGAAAACCAAACTAGCCTACAAATCAAGATGCCAAAGGTTGAGAAGATTGACGCTTGTGAACATTTGGAGTGCAAGCAACAATGTTCAAACTTATATTTCTAAAAACCACCTTACTAGCCCTTTTTATTTTGCTAGAAATTTTGCATAGTTGCAAAAAAATTGAATCTTTCTATCACAAATTCAATGACAAAATCATTGAAAGTGGAAGGAATTAGAAGGGGTTTTTATGTGCTGAATTTTGGCTATATTTTGAAAAGCAATTTGAGAAACCTAGGAAAAAATGGTTTTTTAGTGTTTTTTTTCTTTTCAACAAACATTTGCCACTTTTGCAAAATACAAAATTGGTGGGAAAAATGGTGCGGGAGGATTGTAAATTGGAAAAGGAAAAAAGAGGAATTACAATATTGTTGGACATAAAAAAGTAATTTTAGCTTTTGGAGTTGAAAAATCGACGATGACAAAAAAAGGTTTGTTTTTACTAAAAGCATAAAAAGGATGGAAAGCCATATTAAAATTTTATATTATTTTTGAACTCCATTTTATCCTTTTCAAGTATAGAAGTAAGTGAGGGTTAATGTTGGATAGGCATGTCAATGGAACCTTCATATATATACTAGTTTTGGTCCTAGTATAAAGAAACTAACCAAAGTTGGTATCACCTTGTTGTAATATTGTTATGATATCCTTATTATTTCATATAATTATCCAATGATATCCCCATTGATACCCAAGATGCTTAATAGATAAATTAGAAAGTACAAGTTGAGAACAATTCTATTGTTTATCAACCTTGGGCATTTCAACCTACCAAGAATTGGTTGGTAGTAGATTTCAATGTTGGTATATAGGGTTCAACTTGAATATATGCTAATGGTATGAGCAATGGTACGAGAGACCATATGAATTAGTTCCCACATACCTAGTTGAGGTACTTACTTGGGTAGGTTTGAAATTAACATTCATCCCCTCCAGACTAGATGACCAACCTAGGTATTACACAATTATGATTGTTCTCAATATCAATACTTGGTGTTGTTGACAATGGATAGAGCTAGTTAATGGCATGTTTTTTAGCACATTGGAAAGAGTGTTAGGATTGAATGGTTGCATTGTTAATGCAAACATAAATTGTTTTTCAAATAAGAACTTTTGATGTTTTTTTGAGGAAAGAATGGAACACAAGGAACCTTTCCTTCTTGTTCCTTTTGTTTTTTCATTTCCAAAAGAGGCTAAAAGAGGAAAGTAGGTTTTTCAAAGTTGAGTTTCTTTCCTATTAGGCAAGAAAGATAAGTAAGGGCAAGAAATATAGCTTTCTCTATCCCACTTTTAATTCACAATGAATTTATAAAATTTTAATGTTGAAGCTAGTTTAGGTGGGACGAGCTATAGTTGTAGGTCGTACAAAAAGACAATTTCAAACTGAAAATTTATTATAGATCAATTCTAAATTGTAATTTTTAAAAAATAAACATTTCACAAGTTGTAATGTTTCAAAATGTCCTTATGGATTCTAAGATATCAGAAGAGAAACAAATTTCATTAATTTTTTCACTGTCTTTTGGAATCTTTGTGTCTTTTTAAAAAAAAAGTCAATCTTTTGTCTTTCCAATTTCATACACATGTTTACATGTAATTTCATACAAATGTAAATATGTGTTATTTCATTTGAATATCTTGAGATTATTTCAAAAGATTAACATGTTTTTTTTTCTAGTTTTTGATAAAAATTTCTCCCTTAAATACTTAATTCAAAGATTTAATTCTCACTTATTTAACTGATTTAATGTTTATTCATCCTAATTGTTTCCAAAATTTTAATGAATTAAAAATAGGGATGGCTGATTAAATCTCCCCTTAGATGATAATCGAACAATCTTTTGTACAATTTGAATCTTATATATATCTGAAAATAACAAAATGTAAACCTTTTTTATTTTTGTCATTTCATTATCACTAGTAGTGTGTTGCAAGGAGCCCAACTTTATAATTTGATATGGAAATCCCATACCACTATTCATATTCATGCACCCCCAATATGAATTCCAAAGAAATCAATATTAATATCATATGTATATTTAGTGTGTTTCTAAAACATTTGTACCCTACTTTTATGCTTCCAAGTCATTCCTACATTGATGTTCATATCAGACTAATATGAATAACGGTGAGATACTTCATATCATTACCAATTTGGGTATTGAAAAATACATATATCGATACAACACTAGTAGATTCCTTTAAAAAAATCCTAAAGATTCTAAATATAAGGACCTGACTAGTCTCTTGAAAATATGATGCCTAGCCAACATTAGTTAGGACTTGGGAATTGGGACCTTTTTTTAGGATGCTAAATCTCCATTGTTGTCAAGTCCTTCGTCTACTCCTCTTATCATAATGTACAAACATGGAAGCCAAAGCCTTTAACAACCATTTCACAATATATATTACAAATGGTAGGGACTATGGACCAATGTTAGGCAAGTCTATGGTTTATCAAACCCAATATGGGAATGACATAAAACATTTTATAGAAATTAATACCAAAATGGTATAGGTATTATACATTTGTCAATTTAACATACCATTATGATGTAAATAGAACAAAAATTTACAATTTTTATATAATGCTATGAATATAAGGCACCATTTAGACCTAATGGTAACTCAATGGTAAGCAATGTTAATAATTTTTAAAATTTTGGTGCATTCACATATGCAATGTTAGTTAGCATTCGTGGTGACATGGGAATGACATGGTGCCTATGTGGAGATTTATGTGGCATTGATGTCAAGTTGATGTTAAGGAATTGAATGTTAGTTAACATTAAATTTAGGCTAAAACCTAGATTTTAGAATTTTTTTGTAGTGTTAAGCAACCCACAAAGAAAAGGCCATAACTCAATGTTAGCAAGCACAAGGTAGAAGAGGTAAAGGGGGGGGACTAAATCCCACCTCCTTCCCACTTTCCCACCCACATAAAATATTTTCCCCCCATGCCCTCCTTCCCTTATACATAGTGTTCAAGAAAAGAATCTATAGTGTTTTCGAAGTAAAAACTAGAAAACCTAGAGATAAAAATAAGGAGGTGAGGTGCATAGTAAAAAAGAGAAAGGAACAATTCCAAAAGTAAAGTAGAAATTTAAAAAAAAAAGAGATGGCAACTGTATAGTCAAATGTATTTAAACCACATAACTAACCATGTGCATTTTGACAAACTAGAAAAGTAACATTGTCTATTATAATTAATTTGAATTTCATTTTAATAAAAAAATTGTAATTTCATATGTGGATTTTATGTAGTGATTATGTGTAATCAACCTCTTAATAATGTGACTAAAATTAATCAATTAATTTATAGGTGTAATCAAAGTGATATATATGACTAAAATGAGTCATTTATTTAACATGTGTACGAATGTGACTAAAGTTAATCATTTTGATTACACACATATTATTAATATAGGTTAGCCTCACTCAAAAAAAAGAAAAACATATATCACAAACTTCATAGGTCACAATTTGGCAATAACAATTGTGTGAAATTTGCTTTTCATAGGTTCGTATGGAGAAATACTCTTAAGTTGTTTCTTGAAAAAATATCCCATATTGTTTGGTCATCAATCTTATTCTGAAAATCATATAACAAGGGGTTTTAGCCCTCAAAATCACATCTTAAAATGTTCAAGTTTTCTAAGTTGAACCTCTTACAAGGTTTAATTTTTGGAAAAAATAATCGAATTAAAAGAATATTTGATTAGAATAATCTGAAAGGGAATTGATACATTGAAAATATTTTAAAAATAAAAATAAAATTAAAATTAAAAATATGATTATTCTATAAAATAATTATATTTAATCACATATTTAGTCACAATGAACATGCCATGTCATTACATTCATTCATATAATTAAACAAAATGGATTTGCCACATCATTGATTTAGTCACATAATTTGTGAGAATGTACATGCCACATCATCAATTTAATCATACAATTTGTTAAAATGGACATAACACATCATCAATTTAGTCACACAATTTGTTTAAATTGGATATGCCACATCATCACTTTAGTCATACAATTTGTTAAAATGGACATGACACACCATCAATTCAGTCACACAATTTGTTAAAATGGACATGCCACATCATTGCATTTAGTCACATAGTTAGGCATATTGACATGACATGCCATTGTGGCACTGTGCTAATGTTTAATCATCTTATATTTGTCCATTTTATTAGCACTTATTTGTTTTAAATGATTACTTTTTTTTAACTTGTCCCAAAATTGTTCAAAGTTTGTTTTGACAAAAAATCCAATGTAAAAGGATTACAAAATGGACAAGTTATGTAGTAGAGACACTAGATATGAATGATGCTTAAGAACAAATCTAATAGTTCATTGTATTTGGAGCAATATCACTATATAACACATCCAATTTAAATGCTAAAAGACAACCCCTTTGCATCAACACAAAGTAACCATGGTACAATATGCAATGAGGGACCATATGAATGGCACATCTAGGGCAATCATAATGGCCAACAAATCCATCGCAGACAATGGCAAGCCAATCACTGTGACTGACCAATCAAAAATAGTCATTTAATTTTTCAATGTTAAAAGACATTCATCATATCTTGTGCACTTTTATTAAGCATGACCCCTTTTCACGATTTGTGAAGTTGACTTCATCCAACATTTATAGTAAAGGCCAAATGCAGCGAATCCTCGGTGCTACTCCAAGTAATGAACTACCCATATTAGCAAATATTGAATGTGGATATTAATGTTATGTGTAAAATATCTTATACTTTCAAGTGTTCTTTGTTTTACCTTCCAAGTCAACTACAAAAAATAACAATTTCAAACCAAATAAATAATGATTAATAATGCTAAAATTGACCACACATTTGCTTGTTCATGGGGCCATGATTTGAAACACACCTACTTTAAGCTACATGGAATCAAGTGGGTAAACTAATCATGATCTATGTAGGAAGAGCTCACAATTTCTCAAGAAGTAATCTTTGTGCAAAACCATAGGCTTTTAAATCATTGGGGAATTAATTGGAAAGTTGCAATGGTTGTTAATATTGCTATTCATTCTTTTGATATGCATATGCCAACTGCACATGTTAAGTCTGAAAGGGTTGAAAACTGATAAATCTCTTAATGTACCAATTTGGTTATTTTTATTTCTTAAGCACAATAGCAGACCCAACTTGACAAGCTGTTGGCACCCCCAATCAAGCTCATTGGTAGAACCAGGAGGAGTTTCACCTACACACCAATGAGTTTAAACCCAGGACCTTTGGGGGTCTCAGGGTCCCAAAAGGGGCTATACCAGTGAGCCATCAACCCTAGGGTAATGTACTAACTTTGGCACAAATCCCATTGAATTTATCTGTCCCCATTTGAAGAATGCACGAGTAGTTCAGAGCCTAAATTTTCAAAGCCTTTCAAATGCAAAGAGTTCTAGATAA
>Ga0116227_10007799_pt1 | contig 20654 bp, 19 predicted proteins | sample S1TSphgellanicum_FD_89693 | JGI IMG/M metagenome (GOLD analysis project Ga0116227, IMG submission 89693) | Host-associated microbial communities from peat moss isolated from Minnesota, USA - S1T2_Fb - Sphagnum magellanicum MG | ecosystem: Host-associated > Plants > Peat moss > Unclassified...
ATTTGGCTTTCTTTATTATTTAATATTTATTTTTTCTTTTTTTTTTTTTTTTTTCTTTTTTGGTGAATTTTGCCTTTCCTTGGTTTCTTTCACAATTTCAACTTTAAAAAATAATAATAAACAAGTTTCTAGAAAAGCTGCCAAATATTCAAGTTCCATAGTCTATTATCTCAACATTAGGTCTTTACAATTGTCCAATAGGTAGTCCAAGGATACATCCAACAACTCATCATCCATGGCGAGAAAGATGGAACCCTTTCTCCACTACTAAATTTATTGTTGGGTTTTCCTTCAGGTTTTAGTTTCATTCCAATGATACTGGCAAACAAATTACCACCATAACACAACAGAAATTGCCATAACTTCAAAAATCAACACTAAACAAAAATGACCACAACAACATAAGTATGTGTGAAAGTAAATGTAAGATACGGTGTTAGAACTTAGAACCTAATATCAACATAGAGCTTCTTCCATTGTGCTGCAGATAGGTACTAAGATACCTTCTTCAAGAGGTTCAAGAGTCAATCAAGACCTGCAGAACAAATTTTACTAGTGTATTTGGACACCATGTTCTACAGTAGAATTTGGCCTCTGAGAAATGCCAGAGCTCTTCCATTTTCAAGTATCTCACAGGGATCTTTCTGTTTTCTTAGCCTTGTAGATGATCCTCCTTGTGATTTCTTGGATAATCTCATTGGGGTTCAAAAACTTTCAGCAAGTCTTTACATACAAAAGGTCTCTCCTTGCATGGGCCCTTCTTCTGGTAATGCACTTGACCTCAAAAGGTACCTACCTACATGTAAAGCCCTTTGCAAAAGTTTGTAGTCTAAATGGCGGGCACCTAAAACCAAACATGCAATGTGCATGCACACAACACAACACTTTCGTGCGATGAATTCCTAAGTTTGTTCAATGGGTTCTTACACAAGGAGGGCAAGTTCTTAATCCAAACACAATTAAATTTGGTAAAATTATGGCAAAAGAGTTTCTATGTTCACCTCACTATTTCTCAACCCTGCTTTGAAAGAATCCACACCTGGCAGTTGTAGTTGCACTTCTACAATGGGTTTTTCAGGTAAGATGACTGACACTTGTTGGTTTTGCGGGTATTTCCAGATCCCGAAGGAGGTGCCACCCACCAGAATAGTGCGGAATCTGCTGGAATAGTGAGGCCAGTGTCTCAACATTTTACATACTATTTGACTAGGAGGTAGTACAAATAATGGGTGAGTGGGAGATCCGAGATACGTACCCTTAGCTGGAAATGTACTAGAGAGCAGGCAGGGATTGGCCGACTCCTGGGAAATGTATTGCAGAGCAGGTAGGGTTTGGCTGATTCCAGCTCCTTGCAAGCCCACGGTCAAGCCCAGCATCAGCAAGCATCAGCAAGGCCTGGTGGAGAATAGGTCTACAGAATCAGCACCCCCAATATTGCATGCACCAATTCTGCATGAGAATAAGAGCTAACAATGGTGTGTTAAGGGGAAGTGTAAGACCTTTTGTTGACAGAGGAACTCCCCAAAGATAAAGATCTGGGGACAGTGGGTTGGAGACAAACTTGGGTAGATTAGTAAACAACAAAGAGTCTCCATGATGCAAATGCAGACCTTGCAGACACAATGGTCAGAACAACCACTGCCCAAAGAACCCGTAAAAGCTCAAGACCGCATAAAAGCTCAAACTCTTCTGTCTTGAGCTTTGAAGTGTTCTGAGTTGGAATGGTTTCAAGGTCCATCCTGCAAAAGATTTCCTGTTTGAGTTTCTGTCAAGAAGGGACAGCAAAGTGGGCTCAATATCACCAAACTTGGCAAACCCTGTAACATTGAAATACAATGACAAAGTGATTTTGTTTCAATACCTTCATGCTTCATTCCGTAGGGTGGTAGAAGATAGAGCAGGAGAGATCAGACAACCTGATCTGCAAAATACAAAATGCAAGCCAAAGTATGATTTTGTTTCAATACCTTCATGCTTCATTCCATAGGGTGGTAGAAGATAGAGCAGGAGAGATCAGACAACCTGATCTGCAAAATACAAAATGCAAGCCAAAGTATAATGAAATTACAGTGGGCCATTTTCTCCTAACACAATCTCATGATCAGCCAAGAGCACTTTGCAGATTACCTTGCTTTCATTTACATCTTGTAACCTATTCTAAAATTCACCAGACCGTATTCAGTATTACAAGCTCACCACTTCGCTGCTGAGCTCGCTGTGCTAATGAAGCAATCCAGCATCTTTGGATTGTGCCTTTCAACAACCCTAACAAGACATCATCAAAACTGTCACAGGTCTTTAGGATCAGCAACTTACACCATGTGAGAAAACCAGGAGTCTGCACAAACCAGATGGCCAAACCCAGACCTGGACCATACCCTAGAACACTCTGTCTGAAGCAAAATCTTCTAGCGACAAGGAGTCTCTCTGAACCAAACAAAAAACCGTATTACTCTCACACTCAACTCCAGAAGTAGTACAGACACACAAGAAACAGAAAAGCAAGAACAAACTCAGAGAAAAGACATTGCACTGAATTGACCCCCCAAAAAAAGTCAATGCTTATTGAAGTTATGAAAAATGTGTCACTTAACAGACCAGTTCATGTTTCATTTTCCTGCCAACCAGATATTGAGACTCCAATAACAAACTGAAAAAGCTTTGGAGGGAAAAAAAAGAGGGGTAGTGAGGAGCCCCTGTAGCAAGGAGAAAACCTGCCATCTACAAGTATTTTTCATGGTACAGAGTTTGGCAAAAGCCTCCAGGGTTTATATCCACACTATCCTACAACATTGTTGATGAAATCATCTTGAACCCAGCCATCATGAAGGAGAGAGAAGGGACCACCCACACGGATTGTATTGCCGACTCTTGGTCTCTGTGAGAGGCAAGTGGAGTGTACCACTGCTGGATGTACTTTGGACTAGACTGTTCAGAATCTATGCATTTGAGTCTAAGCTGCAGCTTCCACATGCCGCTTGCCCGGCCGACCTATTGGCCCTGCTGGAGATGGGCCTCTGAACCCCATAAGGATAGTGTCATCAACACACCAATGGAATGGTGGCTCTTCAAAGTTCCTCTCCCGACAGAAGCAGCATAGTTTACAGGTTTTAGTGCTCTCTGCTCTACTGTCCCTTCCCACCAGCCCTTGCAGCACCCCACTGAGCTTCGAAAGCTCAAGAGGGGTCATGGAGACTGGTGGCTGCTGATGCTGCTGCTGCAAGTGTGATATCTGTACCTGTGCCTCAGTCTGTGCTTGGTGCAGCATCCTTGCCCTGTTCTCCCCTACTATAACTGAAGCTCTTGGAAAAAAGTTTCCATTGGCAGAACCTACAGAAGACAGGTTAGCTGATGGCCTTGCAATGGGAGCTAGGTTGTTAGGAAGTGATGCTGTGCATGAGGTCACATTGAGACCAGAGGCAGGAACAATCATGCCATTCCTTGTCACACCTGTCAACGGTTTCAGACCCAGACTCTGTGGGGTGGTGGAATCATTGAATTTGTTCTGGCGAAATAGTTCAACGAGAGGTGCTTGAAGATGATGGTGCTCTGATTCTGGCTGCTGTGTAGCAGCTTGACCATTGGCTTTCTCTGACTGTCTCACAAATTCAGTACCTTCTTCATGCATCCATGGCTTGTTCTCCAGTTTCCGGCAGTCTTCTGCATTTCGAACCTGGGACCGCTCTACCTTCCCTGTGGAAGGAAGGCTGAAACCTTCAATCCGCTGACCTAGCCCTGCTCCTCCATATTGCCACCCAGGCCTTGGACTTGCAAATCCATTTGGCCCCATACCCTCCCGTCTGAGTAGGGTTCTCTCAACTTTCCCTTCAGGTGCTGCCATTGAAACCTTGCCATTAGGAGAGACATTCCTAACCGTGCGGCCATTGGAGGTAGCCAGAGGAGTTACAGGTGATGGGGGCCTTTGTAGGAAAACAGGGGGAGATGCAGCCTCCAGAGAGCATGGATCGTCAGTTCCACTCCCAGGCTTAGGCCGTTCATCTGAGGGTGACAGATCACCCCTAGAGGAATTGGAATCCTCATCATCTGCATTGCCAGCTTCTGCACTCCTCTTCCTTGTCACCTTGCGCTCCTTCTTCGACTTCTTAATGGAAACAAGGAAGTGACAGTCTTTCTCCCTACTGGGATTGTGCTGGTTGAGGATGATATTGAAATTGGTGTTTTCATTGATGGGGAGTTTCTGCCGCTTGTCATCCTTCAATGTTCTGCGGCAAACAAAAACTGCTGAAAGCTGGTTGGCAGGGATTCCAATCTTTTGGCTCATCAATACCTGGAAGCGCTTGAAGGTCAGCACTGAATGAACACCAACAACTCCTTTGTCATGCTCTTGCTCTCCATCAAAGAACACCACTTGATACGGTGTTGCAAAGCTCTCCATTATTGTACTGGCCTATATTTTTTTTTCTGCTTGCTCCTGACGGCGGCCAGAGCCACGATTGTTCACATCTTCAACACTGATTGACCAGGCACCACATTTGTCATCCCTGCATCAACCAAGGACAACAAACTAGCACAAGGACAATCTCAGATACACAATCAAAAGTCCTCTGCCAAACTCAGTCCAACAGAAGAAAGGATTGCTGGCACCAGCTCAACACGACAGAACAATGAAATGGGCAGCAGCAGCTGAGTCATGCCAACAAGAAGCAGGGGAGGCGAAAACTGGAAATTCAATCTGAAGAACATAGTGACTGACACATGGACATGAATGTGAGAAGAGGCAGCACTTCAGATCACAGTGTGCAAGCAGAAACAGTTATGAAACCACCACTACCCTGGACACTTTTTCTAACTGCCTCCCTCTCTCCTCAGTGGATTACTACTCTACCCTGAATAGCCTGAGAAATAAAAGTTCTTTCCCCCACCTACCCACCCTAGGAAACAGATCCACCCTTCTTCTGCGCAAAGATACCTCCGATGGAACGCCGTTGGCCGATCTGGACCTCTTTTGCAGAGACAGCAAACTTGGACTTCACGCTCCGAAAACGTAGCGACTTCTGGACGTGTGCAACGAAGAGCCAGGAGCACTCGATATCAACGCCTGCAAACCAAAGCAGTTGTGAACCAGCAAGTTAGATAAGCGCGGAGACTTTTCTAACTGCCTCTTCCCTCCCCAGTGGACCTACTAGCCTGCAAAAGCTATAGAAATCCCATCAAGCTTCGCAAAGAAACCCCGTAGCACCCTGGAATGCAACCAAGGTCCAGTACTCCTCTCCAGTTCTGCGACGCCCCCCTACAATCGCTACACTCGGACTGCTCAAACTGGACAAGCTTCAACGTACTCGGGGGAAAGAAACAAAACACATCAACATCCAAAGACCAGATCTGCCAACAGAATATAACCAGAGAGCAAGTGCACAGGCAGCAGAGCAGAACACAGCAGTGACCGCACACAACTAGACTTCAGATCCAAATCCGTCCTTGGTTTGCAATGTGTGCCTGCCTCGCCGAGCGGAGCTGCAACACCTCAGCCTTACTACTGCGATGGGGGACCACGGCTCCCGGAGCTCTTCGGAAACGTTCCTTCATTACTTCATGCATGAGAAAGCTTCTAGGCTTCTCCCGGGAAAGCTTTTCCGTACATTTAGGAGACTGAACATAGCCCGGACGAAGGGATCCATGCGACTTACCGACTACTGGAAGCAACCTCTCGTCAAAGAATTCTCTCTCGTGTCAATGCAGACGTCAAACAGAGCGGGGAGACAAACACAGAAGGAGAACGGAACAGCAGAGAACCAATTCCGTCTCTGGCAAGCGAAAACCTGGTCACTGACTGCACTCAATTGCTGCCTTCATCCGTATTACCAGAATGCTAGCGGGGGCCAGACCAATTACCGGTTCTGTCTAACCACATCGTCTCCCCCCAACGATGCATCCACAGACGCAAAACAAAGAGGAGCGCAGAAAACGCAGAAAAAAAGAAAAGAAAAGAAAACCACCGACAGACACAGACAGACAGAGAAGAAGCCTAAAACACAAAGCAAAACAGTGGGACTCCTCATCAATTCACACTCCTAGAACACGGTTCCAGTCCCGATCTTCCGCCGCTTACCTGTCTAAGCCATGCCCGGACCTCCAAGGGAACGCTGGACGCCGTCTGTAAAGGTGCGGAGATACAAAACTTGACTTGCAACCATCGCACAAAAGCTTTATAATAAGGTCATTGGAAAGGGCTTTTCGAGCGCCGTTTGTTGGAGGATGTTCCTTAGGAAGGCATGTACACGACTAACGCTTCAAAGCTCGCGCAAATGCTCGCTCGACCTGCGCTTCTCTCCGCGTCTCTCTCGTGTCTCTCTCTCTCTCTCGTCTCTTCCGCTCGCGCACACTGCGTTTCTTTCCTTCCCTTCCCTCCGTCCCCTCTCCGGTCTTTCTGTCCAGGACCCGATCGGAAGTTTCGAGATCTCATTCACACAGTGACCGCGAATCAGCATCCGCCAGCTCCGATACGGATCTCCGAACAACATCTCGATGACCCAGACCCAAGTCCCGAGCGGAAGTCCCGAAGTGGAAAAACACCCCATTTATTTCCTCGCTCTGCTACTTCAGCCTGTTTTCTTTTAGCCAAAAACCGAAATTAAAAATTAAAAGTGCTAAAATCGAGTGCTTTTAAAGAATTTCAATAGCCATAATTACACCCCCCAAAAACATAAAATTCCAGATTTCTATACATGGTTGAAGTAGGGTAGCCAAAATATAGAAGGATTTTCAACCTTTTTATTTTCATATTTCGCTTGTGGAAAAATTTGGCTAAATCTTCCTAAGGATGATCGCCACTTTGGCTACATCACAAAATTGACAAAAAAAAGACGTTGCTCTTCTTCCTTTAACTGACATCCCAATTTCGAAGAGCCAGATCCAAGTCCCGAAAGAAAGAAAGAAAGAAAAAGAAAAGGGATCTCAATAACGTATCCAATCACTGGTCACCACAGGTGATAGACACTCGTTTACCCAATCGCCAACCGCCATGTTGGAATAGCACCTGGAATCGAGGGGATACACACTTATTCAGCGAATTAAGAATCGCCATATTGGAAGGGGATCTGGAATCGAGGGGATACACACTTGTTCAGCCAATTGTGAACCGCCATGTTCGGACGGCATCTGGAATCGAGGGGCCCACTGGGGATTTGTTTTTTTTCTTTCAGGGGGCTGTTCTAACTTTTGCTGTCTCAATAAAAGAGAGCTACCCTACAGGAACGTAGGCAGGTAGGCAGTAGGTATCCTACACTAGGTAGGTAGGTAGGTAGGTCAGTACCATGTGTTTGTCACCAAATACGGAAAAAGCTAAATAAATAAATAGCTATGACGTAAGTACGTGACCCCCTTTTACGCACTCCCATTGGCCCAGAGCTCTAAAATTAGCCATCCAAAAGGCGCGTGTCCGTTCCCAATTTTCGTGGAAAGTAAAGAACGAATTTTGTGGGATGGCTGACTTTGGGGGTTTTTTAGGGCCTTTTTTTTTTTACTTCCTCAAAATAAAGAAATAAATATAATCAATGTAAAAATACATTTATATTGAAAATATTGAATTACTATAATAGTAATATAAAAAGAAATTCAGAAAAAGGAAAAAAACATTGGAATATATAAATTGTTTGGAGACCGTATTATGCAATCATTTAATTAAAGAGGAGAATTGAGACATGAACAATTGCCGGAAATGAAAAACAAATTTGAAGGCTCAAAATTAAATTAAAATTTTAATATGGAAGCATACTATGAGTTCCCCAAGTTTTTTATGAGTCCCCCCCCCCAAAGAGTTCCCAATAGCACCTCACTTTTATCCCATATGCTTTGGCAAATGTTGTCCTCCTTTCACCTATATAGCTGTGCCAAATGGGAGAAACTCCATTTAGAACCTTGGTGAGCCTCCATAATTTTTTTATCTATTTTGAGTGATGGGCCAATCAAATTGGCTCATTGCCAAAAAGAAATTGAACTTGGGAGGCTCCTCATTTAGTATTCGCCATTAGTGAATTTGCCATACCCAATTCTTCATGCAATTTATTTGAATAAATTTAATGTGGGTTGAAAAACTAGTGTGGATCACACCAATTATGAGCATTGCTATAGTTGTGGACAAAAGGTGGAAGGACATAGAAGGACATCAGTATGACGATATCATCAAGCAAAAGCCTCAACTGCATGAACCCTCCATGTTCATTTCCCAAGGGAAAATTATTGAATTGAGAAGGTGACATGATCGAAGGTTTCATGAAGACACACACGTCTCTTGTCACATTTCCTTGAGTCTTTTACTCCAAACCAGGTTTTCTTTTTCTTTTTCTTTTTTTTTTTAATTTTAATTTTTTTTAATTTTATAATAATTTTTTTAAATAATTTGTAAATTTATTAAAAAATTTATGTACAAATTATGTCATTTTTTCTATACAAGAATCAGGAAATTTTTGGTAAATTCGATGATGAATATTGCTACTTTTTGAGAGAAATTTTCAAATTTGTATCACAAAATTGAGAGGGGAAAAAAAAAACCTCTACTCCGACCTTTTACTTTTTCGTGATTTGTGTTAATTTTGTAATTAGCCAAGACTCAATGATGTCTAGTGGTTTATGGGTTATGGTTTTTTTAGGGAATGCGTTCGGGCCATTTGGTGGCAATGACGTCTAGGGCATTCTTAAGGTGACTCTTACCCAAGTTTCGTCCTTCTCATTATCTTGACTCTCGACTTTACGAGGGTTAAGTAAGAGGTGGAAAGAGTTAGACCCATTTGTTGTTTTATTTGTTTGCTTTTTTGTACCAAATCAAAATGATAAAATGAAAAGAACACATACGATGAACCCCACTAACATCATCTAAGGTACTCGAAAAGCTTAAAAGTCTAAAGTCCTTGTGTCACACAATACATTGGGGCAACCAAACTTCAACCCATCTTGCTTCACCTTTCCCAAGGCTTGGATTCTCAAATCATCCATCAACAACCCACTCCAAACTATCATACCAACATTTTTTTTAATTTTTTTATTATTAAAGAAAAACTTTTGGATCAAAAGTGTGTTCACCCATCTTGAAATTAATTAAAAAATAAATTTTCAAAAATTTAAAATTTAAAAAAAAACCCAAGGTATCAAGTGTTCAAGAAAATGAGAAAATTATTTGTTTGAAAAATGGAAAGTTCGTCTCTTGAATTGGATTGGATGTTCCACTAGCAAAAAAGAAGCCATAATATTTCAAATCATTTGAAAATCGGTTCCATTTTCGGGTTTGGTTCTTGCTAACCCGTTACCAAAATCGACGGTTAATTGCCGATTCACCTTTGGTTAAACCCTAGTTCTAGTCATTTTATTTTTCAGGAAAAAATATTGTGATCTTGGTGTTGGTTACGGTTCCACACATAAATAGAACCAGGAACTTTGGTCCGGTTCGGACCCAATTTGTCCCAAATTAAAAAAAATTTAAAAAAAAAAACCAAAATCCTTCAAGATATTATTATAACTCTATTATAACTAGTCTCAAGTTTCAACACAAGCTAAAATATCATCTTTCAAAAATCCTCATATAGAAATAGACCAATTAACTAGGGCCCAAAATCCCTTAAGGTACTACTATACACTCTATAATGAATCTAAACACAATATCCTTGCCTATCAAGGGCAAGGCCAACAAAGTGCCACATTATCAATTTTTTAAATAATAATGCAAATTATCGTCAACCTCTTTAAAACATCATTTTAGCATGTTCACACATGATGTTAAGTGATAATTAATATTGAGTTATATTCTTGCAATTCCAATTCACACTTACAAGATAGCATCTTCTCCTTTTTTAATTTTTTTTCTATTGATTTTTTTTTTCCCTTTGTTTTTTTCCGTCCTTGTTTTTTTCCTCTCTTTTGTTATATTGCTTCTGATTTTATTTTATTTTATTTTCTTGTTTCAAGTTCCCATGCAATCTTTGTGTTTTCACTTCATTAAAAGTTTAGATTTTGTTCTCTTTTTGGTGTAGATATGTAGTTGGTTTTTTTTGTTTTTTTTGTTTTCTTCTCTTTTGTTTTGTTGCTTTTGGGTTTTCTTGGTCTTTCTTTGCTTTCAAATTTCAATGCAATCTTTGTGGAGAAAGGAAAGGCAAAGAGAGAAGGGGGTGGAAGAGGGAGAGGTGAGAAGAGAGGGGAAAAAAAAACTAAAAAATGAAGAAAGAAAATAAAATGAGATAATTTTTTTTGAATGCATTGCTAACATTCAGCTATTTTTTCATTTTTAAAAATAATTTAGCTAACATTTGTGTTTGGCTTTAAATTTTTTATTTTAAAAAATAATAATGTTAGTTAACAATGGGTGTTAACACCTTTTTCTTTAACCATTGACACTCAAGTTAACATTAGGTGTTGTCACTCCTTAAGTAAGGTAATTCATACCACTTACTTGTTTACTCATAAAGAAGGGTATATGATTGTTGAGACCAACAACCCACTTTTTTTTTTATGCACTCTATACCCAAATATGGTCACAATGGAAATTTTCTGAGGGTCGAGATGAATGTTTTTCTTTTCTAATGTGATGTAGCTAAGGTGGTGATCATCCATAAGCCGATTTAGCCAAATTAGGCTATTTTCAAAATATGAAAGGAAATATATCTAAAATCCTTATTTTTTTGGTTAGCTATTTGAAAATAGCTAAAAAAATTGGCAATTTTTCTAGATTTGCTTTTATTGAAACCTTAGGTGAAAAATTGAGTCCATCTTACTTATGCATCCGTGCATGGGGTTTCAAAAACCAACCATTGGATTGAAGGGCTACACACTCAAAACTCTTGGTAGAAATATCGGCCAAAATCAAGCAAGGGATGAAGAGATATTCCTCCCCTTTTTTTTTCCAAAAAACTTTGCCAATTTTATTTTTTAAATCAAAAAAGTTTCCATGTTTCTACCCATTGTTCAAACAAGTATCCAGGATATAAAATGATTTTTAATAAACCTAATGTGTTCATTTTACGAAACCATAACAACCGTGTACAAGCTAATTAGAGCAAAATTAATTATAATTGGTCACAACAATTTAAATTGACAAATTCATTGCAATTAAATGCATCAAAATTGCATGAACCTTCAAACTTCAAATGTATACTAGTAACAAAGAAGAGTTGAAAAAACTTGAAATTAAATATGAAATATTTATGCAACATAAATAGTGTAATTAACAAGGCACAAAAATAAATGTTTATGAAATGGATAGGGTTTAAGTTACCTTATACTTAGTACTTACCCATAATAATATCCAAAAAAATTTAACTTGTTGAGCCCAACAATCTTGGGTACCTAATTTCCCTCTAATTACACATAAATTCCCTAATATTTAAAATTGCACTATTTAACCTAACCCTTTATATAGACTACAAAAATCCCAACATGTCTTTTGAGATCATGTAAAAAGCTTTCACCTACCCAAATAGGAAAAATAAAATAAAATTTTAAACACCAAAAAAATTGGCCATAAATTCATTGATGACTAGCCATTCAAAATAAAGGATTTTCACGTTCGAGAGATGTTGAACTAGAGGATTTCTCACTTTCAAAGCCCTTGACTAATTGACTCATCTCTCACATGTCAATTATTTATTTATTTATTTATTTATTTATTTATTTATTATTATTATTATTATTATTATTTCTCTTTAACAAGAGTATGCCATTATTGTGTCAGCCCAGAATCCAAATCTTCTTCACTATTATTATCATTTGGCTATCTAGTATGACTTATTCTTCAAGCTCATGTCATTCATCCCTATTATAGCATTTGCAAATGGGTTCTAGTTCGGTATAGGATGAAAAAAATGCCCCCTCCCCAAAAAAAAAAAAACCTTGAGAATTAATTCTTAACCAAGAATGAATGAATGAATTTGTAGCCAATAAAAGAGAGAAAGTGTTTGTGAGAATTATAGCCAAATAATGGTGGTAATGCATTCTATATACACCATTGGAATACCTCAAATGTAGATAGGTAGTCTTGATGAAGCAAAACTTGAAGAATTAGTTAGGTACTTATTTCTTCACCATGAATTCATGCTCATTCCATTTTATATTGCTTCATCTCCATTACATGTGCTAAACCCCTAAAGGTCATATTTTGGTATGAAGTATCGACCTTGAACATATCAAAATTGTTCTTGAAGGTGGGGAAATAGTTTTCCAATATCAAGTTTTGGGATGTTATTGAAGTCTAGGCCTATCAATGTTGAGATGAAGCTTAGGTGACGAACATCCATAAAAATGTTTAGCCAAATTTGGCTATAATTTAGTTATGAAACTGTAAAAACAATCTAAGCATCATTTTATGTTGTTGGCTACCTATTGCAAAATGATATGTAAATTTGATAATTTTTTTGAAATGTTTTTTGAAACCTCACAACAAAATGCCCTTAAAATCACTTTTTTAATTTTAAAACAAAACATTCACCAATTGCTGAAATTTCAAAAAATGGCCAGTTTAGCCTTGGCAATCCATTTCATGCCATTGTGAAACTTTCCCCAAGCATGTAAGAAGGAATTTCAATTTTTTAGACAATTTATCCATACTTAAGGTATGTGAAATATGATAAATGCTTTAGACAAAAAAAAATTTGTACAAATTGTAGTTTGTTCCTCTAGAAATCCCACTCAATTTTGTTAAAGTTTTTGGGGGGTTTCCAAAGTCAAACATTCCAACATTTTCAACAATTTGAATGTTTGCTTCTTCTAGGTTGGCAAACCATCCATATGTTGCCTCAACACATATGGCATGTTGAAAACAATTAAAGGACATCCACCTACCCTAGCATATCGAACCTAATCCAAAATCAAACTCGATCAAATTCAATGTTGAAAGATGTTGGTGAATTTAAGTAACCAATTCAATTAGCCCACTAATAAGATGGAGGGACATTTGCCCACAATCCCACAAGTTGCATGATAGTTGAATAACACAAGATTTGCAATTTTAACACAAATTAATGATATTAATGCAAATCTATATAAAATATCTAAACATCTTCATCACACAACATATGTAATAACCAATGTTGGATTGGGGTATATGTTGAACTTGGGTATCAACCTAATTAGCAATATGAATATGAAAATACTTTAAAAATTATGTCCAATCTATTGCAAAAATTGCAATTGAAATTGTGTTTTTGTGGTTTGCAAAAAATCTTTTCTTCAAATCATACCATATTCAACTAGTAGTATGATTACATCTACATTTATTCGTATTCATATGCATTTTTCTCATAACATTGTTGCCCTTGTATTATTATTTGGTGTTTAAGATGTAAGTTTTATCTATTCTATAACATGGTGGGAACTAACTACATTCCAATCGAAGGCAACATTATTGGTGCTATGTTACAATTTTTGAGCTTGAAATTTGAACATTAAAATATTTAGTTAAGTGTTATGTGCATTTTGTGTTTTTTTGTTTAAGCTTAGTAAGAGCTAAAAGTTAAATCACAAAGTTTGGAAGATCCAAGATAAAAAAAACCTTTGAAGACCTCTACAAAATTAAGCTTCATAATCCACAAGTTCATGTAAGAAGCTTGGTTTTCTAATAGAATGTTGATTTGTGTTTATCATTTTGGTTATGTCGTGGTTGGTGTCACTATGTTTTGGTGTTAACTAGTTGCCCTAGTCATGTTGACAAATATGATGTTTTAGTTGTGAATCATCAATCTTGAGTCAAACTATGGGATGTTTTTAGTTTTCAATTTGGGTTTCTAGGAATAATGTTTATAGGTTGAGTTTAGGTTCATGGTGAAATGAATGAACTTGTGGAGGAGTTTGCCACCAATAATGAGTTGTGGAATCTTGAATGGATAGACACATCCTACTTAAATAAAAGACTTGATGTTTTAGACTTAGAAATGTGAATGAAGGTGTTTTTTGCTGAAGAAAAAACAATTTGGAAATGCAATTCTAACATTTGAAGGTGAACTTGAAAGCTTTGATTCACACATCATTACATCATTGTAATGGGAGCCTTATTTGTCATCAATAGTCATCTTGAATGCATCATGGTGAGGGCATCACAAATCACAAGGTGCATTGTTTACCAACCCACTAAACAAGTCTAGAGTTTGAAAGACATTATTCAATCTCACACAAGTCCCTAAACACCTACAACCCCCAACATGACATGACCACCTCAATGAAAATCATATTGACAATGAACACAAAGCCATTGATGCCAAATATACTCTATATGACAAGATTGAAAATGAAGCTTTTGGTCTTGGATATGAGAAGAGCAAGAAGCACAAAAGAACTACACCTTTTGGCATAAAATTCTAAATTTTTTTTTAACCTTACAAAACTTCTAATCTCCTTCAAATGTGCTTCATTGAAAATTTGGTTCAATTTGTTATGAAAATATATCAACCATTATTTATAGTTGTCCTTAGCTATATATGACATTTAGTTATGTGGCAAAATGGTAAAGTTTATTTCTTTACCTAGAAATAATTTGTCAAAAAACACATTCCTTTTGTACTCGTTATACACATGGATCATTATGTCCTGCTTGCCTTAACCCAATGTGATACAACTTTTGTCACATTCAACTTATGGATGAATCAAATTGGGTTTGACACCTTTGTGTTCATTGTCAACTACTTGAATCAAGATTCCAAGGTGCTTTGACATGTTACTATTAAACTTTTAAAGTTATAAATACTAGTGAAACTACTTTGGTAGAACTTGTGAAACTTCTTTTGGCTAAGTTCGAACTAGCCAACAAAATCTTTGCTTGTGTGAAAGACAAAGGCAAGAATTTGGCCACCTTAAACTTTGTTCTATCTAATGTTGTGTTTTGCGATGTTTTTTAGTTGGAAACACCTTTTTCTAGCACATGTTTTCAACACATGTTGTTAAAGGTTTACCAATATGCTACAAATGAAAAAAAGATTTGTTAATGCATGAAGGAGGTCTATTTGAATGATGCCCAATCTATCTTTCAAAAACTCATCATTTGGACAAAGAAATCAAGCAAAGGGAGGCAAGAATGGGAAGTCCCATGTGTTGAAATTAATTAACCTCCATGAAAATTGAAGACCTTTGTGAAAACTTGGTTTGATTCAAAAATTGTGTTTTTTCAAAAGGCATTGGAATATATTTGCACAATCACTTGCTATAGTTGTTAGTCCTTACATTTGCAAGTCCAAATTCCCTTTGGTCCAACTTGGGCTATCACAAGAGGGATGAACGAAATCCTAGAACCCAAAGTGCCATTTTGTGATTGTATTCAATGTTCCTCACACTTCAATGAACCCCTCGTGCCTCATGTCTCCCTAACTCTTAATTACATGTGAATCCCATGTCATGTCTTGGTTAATCTTATGCCCCAGCTTGTTGAAGTAAACTCGATTAAATAAAATTCATTAACAAAATTACAATTGAGTATAATTCGGAATTGTCATTGGGAATGCCTTTGCATTCCCAAGACTCTTCGTAGGGGCCAACATTTTGGTCAGACTACCAAGAAGAGTTGAAGGTGGGACAACACCCTTGTGTTGCCTTAGGGCCATTCACATAATTGCCATTAAAGGCTTTAAATCCACAAGTCATCCCATGGTGTTGCGAAATAGCCTCCAATTGTCCCAAAGGATTTAATAGGACAACATTTAATCGTTTGTTGATGGTTTTAGTGGGGTGGTACCCCAAATGTTTCACTCTTGGAGATAACCCCAAATCATCCCCTTGGCCCGTATGAATTATCACTCACTTGCATTAGCCATCCGAGCCTTTATTGTTCAAATGTTGTCTAATGACTTGGGGAGTTGAACCCCACAACCACATGTTAGCTTTAACCTCCCACTCCAACTTGGTGCCCCACCAAATTGGTCTTGACGTGAAGCCTGCCCTACTTGGTTTCAATTACATGGAAGGGCATATCATTCAACCCCACCTTTGAAAAATCTACACCCTCGTAGATATTGTGACATGTTACGTTGTCATGATGAACCCTTCTTTCATCACCTTTCAACCAAGCCTTCCTTTGGAATAGTTACTTCTAACTTTAGGTATATTCGTGTTAAATATGGTTTCTTTAATCATGAAGGGTACCTTAGACATTTTTTGTGTTCATTTGCATCAACTATTGTCATGATTTCACCCCCATTTCGTGCCACATTATGAAAAATCTTGTCCATCGAAACCACATTGCCTTGCAACTAGAACTTTAAAACAAATAATACACAATTACATTACAATTAAAGCATAAAAATATGATAGATTAATAAATAAAATGCCACATCATAAAATCAAGGAATTGTATAATACTTACAAGTTAGTTTCAAATGGGACCTATATATATTGTAATGTACACATCATACATCCAAATGTAATCAATCATGTTTGAATTTTTTGCAAATTACATTTTAGTTGCATGTGGCAACTTCATTACAACTAGTGTGAATGTAACACCCAATCAACAATTACATTATGACTAATTGTTGACACATATGATCATGCCACGTGCACACATTTCCACCACCCATTAGATATGACATTTATAATTAATTGTCAATAATGATTCCCAATCAATAATTCCCATTGTGTCACTATGTTGCCACTATAGAAATATTACCTTTTCATTATTTTGTGATTTCATTTTAAATTTATAATTAAATTTATTAATATCTAAATATTTAGTACTGATTTTGTAAATAACTTATTAACTATTGCATATTAATTAATATGCAATAGTTAATCTGAATCAATCAATTTAATATAGATAATTAGTTTTTTAAATTAAATTGATTATTTCATTTATAAATATTAAAACCCTAACTAATTTTCAAATTAGACCTACTAACAAAAATATTTAGTTCAAATAATTAATTATCTGAATTAAATATCTGAAAATTAATTATTAAATTCACTAACTAGCTAATTATTTAAATTTTAAGAATAATTCAAATAAATACCTCTTATAATTATTTTTAAAATCTAGATGATTAATTATTCGAATTTTATTTGAATTTAAATCATTGATTATCTAATTATTAATTAACTAGTTATTTGAATATTTTAGATAATTTATTATTGACAATTAATTCATCTATATAATTATTATATAATTATCTAATTAGTTGTAAAATTTTTAAAAACTAAAAAAACATAAAAAATGTGGGAATTTTTTTTTTTCTAGTTGCAACCCAATTTGAGAATCGTGTGCAACTAAAAACTTAAATCCATATGTTTTGTCCTTGTATCCCATATCACAAACTATATAAATTAAATGTATTTTCTTGTGTGTTCACATTAAAATACATGCTCCAATTTTGAATGAGCTAAAAAGAGTTTAACCTTAAAGGCAAAACATAAAATTAAAAATAAAATTACATGGTTATTTTGCAACTCACCTACCTTTCAACATTCCTACCTACTTGCTTATGTAAGTAAGTAAGTAGATAGGTATATAGCTTGGGTATGTAGGTAGGACCTACCAACTTATCCACATATGTTGATGTATCAACTTACCTAATTATTTAAATAGAATTTTATTTTTATTTTTCCATTTTCAATTGATATCCACATGGCAATTTTTGAATGTGTCACATGTCACAATCTAAAACCATATAAAATGAATAATCAAAATGGATGGTGGAGATCAATATTTCAAAAAGAAAATAACTTTCACTTTAAAATCCCCATAGTGCCACGTTTCAAATTTTGATGGATCGATGAAAAGTAAGGTCAACATGTTGTTACCATTGTAATTACAAACTAGTTACATTAAAGTTGTATAGTAGTTGTTCCTACATAGTTGTAACTAAGTTACATATTTGTACAATTTCACATATAGTGAGTTACATCCATTGTAATTCATGCAACTTGTCTAATAACATTCACCCTCATAGAAACACATTGAGTTACAATGAGTTACAAATGGTCACTGTAACTCAAAAACCTAGTTGCAAGGCTAGTTACAAATCACCCCATTTTCTCATAGTCCCATTCCTTTCCATGATTACAGTTATCGATTACTTTTGCAACCCTTTAAATCATGCCCCTTTTTGGCAAGGACCTTGACATGTTATTTGGTCATTAATAATGTTTTTCAAACCTTGAAATTGTTTTGGAAGAATGTGAAGAAACCAAGGTTGTCAAGACCAATCCATGATACCAAATTTATATTAGTAATTCTCACATCAACATTGCATTTAATGTGTCATTTTGTCATGTCAACAATTGATGTTGGCCATATGTTCTCATAATTGGGTGCATTCATACTTGGGGTACCATAATAAGAACCATGACACCCATTTGTCATGTGTTTTGAATCCTAAAACAAAGACTTAGCAAAATGAATGTTTTGAGATGCTAAAAAATGAAAGGGGGATATGTATGTTTAAGTTTTCAACCAATAAATGTTATAATGAATTATTCAAATTAATTGAACAAATTTTGAATGTCATGTTTAAGTATAAACCGAAAAGGAATGTAGGATTATTTTGACGATCTAGAATGACATACTTTCATTTGGAGTGCCAAAACCCTATTAAAAAATCAAATGATGTCCTATTTTTTTGCACCCACATCTTCTATATTTCTTTCCAAACCTTTGGAATGTAAATTTGTAATGAACAAACCTAATTTGATTGTCTTTATCAATGCATCCGTTTTATGAAAAAATCCAAGATTCTAACATCAATTCCACAAAACTTAGTGATTTATCATACTAAAAATTTGTGCCATCATATAGAACATATTTTATTATAGTTGTGGTCAAAATATGAAACAATTTGAACAAATATTGTTAGTCTTGCTAAGTGTTTTTTGATTAAACTACATAGTGGGACACAGTTCCTAAACCATCTTTTAGGACACTTAAGGACATGTTTGAATCATCCAAATCACAAAAAAACATTTCCATTTTAATTAAAAAGTATGTGAGTACTAATGAAAAAAAAATCTACCAAAAAAATTATTTCATAAATTTAATGGTTATTCAAAATAGTGTTTTGAAAGTGATTTTGGGACAAGGCATTCCTTTTGTGTACCCCAATTGTGAATGTACCCAATTATTATTATTTATTTTGTAAATAAATTATTATTATACTCTATATTTTATTTTATTTTTGAATTTTGGTTGCCATAAGGGATCAAGACACAATTCTTTTTCATTCAATAAACAAATCCATACCATCAAGATGGTGAATGAAATTTAGTTGTCACATCTACATGATGTTTTCCTTTTCTTTTGAAATTGAATTTCAATTACCATAAGGATTGGGACATAGGTCCACTCAATCATCATAGGGATTGGAACACAATCCACGTTATTTGAAAAAATAGATTTAACTTGTCCAAATGTGACAACTAAATTTCAATTGCCATCTCAGTGACCTAAATTTTTTTCAAGATTGAAATTTGGTTGCCATAGGGATTTGGTCAATATTATACAACAATTGGCATAAAATTTAGGACCAAAATTAGTACCTTATTTGGGAAAAAAATTCAAGAAGATGGTAACCATAATTGAGAGTTTTTTTTTTTTTTTCAAAGACTGAATGAACTAATTGCTATAGGGTTTGGGACTTAGGTCCACCTTGTCCCACCCAATTGCCATAAGAAAAAAAATTGATCCACTTGATTTGGGAAAAAAACAATTTAAACCATTAAAATGTGTTCATTGAATCCTAATCAAGCAATCTTGATGTTTTGATTTTTTTCCAAGATTGAATTTTAGTTGTTATAAAAATTGGAACTTAGGTTTACAAGATCCACCCCATTTAACTTTTAACTCTAATGACGAGAATTTCAAGGAACTAGTATATGGGTGGTTTTCTATAATCTTTCATAGGCTCCTTATTGATTTTGCATAATCTTTTGTATTGTCATCCTTGGACAATTCCAAAGTCATTTCCAAGTATAACTACTTCTTATCCTTATAACTACCTCACACTTTTCCTAATAACTATCACTTATCCTTATAACTGTTTCACCACTATCCTTACCCACCAACATGAATATGAAAAGGCAAATTAACATTTGCCTTTTCATGTCCATGATATTTATATTAATTAAAATTAAATTTGACATTGACATAAATAATGATGAACGATTGACAATTATATCAAAACATAATAAAAAGAAAATTGTCACTGGTAGTGCATAGCAACATGGAACCCAAGTAATAATAAATTAAAATCATATGGACTAAAAGCTAGGTCCACCTAGTCTACCCCCCCAAGAATTTAGATCATCCAAATGGCTATTGATTTTACATTTAGATGGTTTCAAATTTTTGGAAATTGAATTTTGAACACCATTGAGGCTGCAAATAACAACTGGTTTAACCTTTTTTTTAATAAAAGTTACATGGGTAAACCTTTAACCTTAAGTTGACCCAAAATTAATATGACACCAAGTTACATTAACATCAAAACTAACATGTCATATGACACAATTAATGTTGCTAATCCTAGACAAAATTATCTGCCTACAATCCAATTTTCTTCCTTTTATTTCCTCCTTGCTTCTAAGTTCCTACTATTTCTTATTTAACTTCTTTTCATTTTAAAAATTTTAATATCTCTTGACTATGAGAATAAAAACCCCACATCGAGAGGTTGAACACCCCCCCCCCCCCCCCCCCCCCCCCCCCCCCCCCCCCCCCCCCCCCCCCCACCCCCCCCCCCCCA
>Ga0116227_10007802_pt1 | contig 20648 bp, 12 predicted proteins | sample S1TSphgellanicum_FD_89693 | JGI IMG/M metagenome (GOLD analysis project Ga0116227, IMG submission 89693) | Host-associated microbial communities from peat moss isolated from Minnesota, USA - S1T2_Fb - Sphagnum magellanicum MG | ecosystem: Host-associated > Plants > Peat moss > Unclassified...
CTTACAAGATGGCCATGCATGTGATTAAACAATTGAAATTGATTTAAAATATGTTCCAAAATTAAGTCACATGATTCTTTACATCTATTCCTTGTTGTATGTAAAGACATTTGTTAATGATTTTAAGGGTTTCTAGATTTTTTCTTAGTCAAATAAAAGAGTAATTTTCATAAACTATTATGTATTTCTTTTTGTAATTGGTTACTTCTTATTATTTTAACGAACATTCCAAGTTTTCAAATGTTTTATATAACGTTGGATTGAAATATGAATTAGACATTTGAATCATAATTAATTTAATATTTTGAAAGGTTTTTTTTAACAAAAAATCTCTACAAAGTCCACCATTTATATGGATTTTATTAGTTCATATCTATTGCAGAATTCCCATTTAACACATGACAATAAAATTCAAGACTACCAATACTATAAAAATGGACTTTGTGGATGTTCACATGTGCCAAAATTGATGTACTCATTCATGCATTCACTTTTTGTTAGCTTTCTAGACAATAAAGAATTATGAAATCAAAATGATTAAAAGATATGTTCCATCTTGCTTAATGACAATTGAATACTTGAACATTCATTAAATACTCAAGTTTTTTATGGTTGTTGTAAATTATGACCATGTGTTGAACTCACTTAAGCAAATGTCAACATTCTTAAAATGCAATGTTGATAACCATCAAAAGTTTTTTTGTCATGAATTTCATAATTTATTTTGTTGATGAAAAATTCTTTGAATGGAATCCAATACAATGTAATTGTTCATCACTACTAAGATAACATGGCACCAAAAGAAAAAATTAAAGCATATGCTTCAAGAATAAATGGGTTTGATGGGTTTGTGTGAATTAAAATGGAAGTTGCGATGAAAGCATTTTTAACAATTTGAAAATTTCATAACATTTTTGTCCCATTTGAATTTGTCCTTGTTTGTAAATCACATCAATGGGGCAACAATCTTTGAATAGTCTTTGATAAAAATATGATAAAAGTTTGTAGATCCCAAGAAACATTAGACATCATAAACAAAAATTGGGGTTTGCTAATTGATGACGGTATGAAATTTCTTTGGATCCATCGATAAGCCATTGTTAGAAACAATGTAGCCCAAGAATTTGATTTTTGATTGATGAAAAAATATTTTGCATTTTTTCATACAACCATTTTTCTCGAAGTTTGTAGAGGACAATGCACATGTTTCACATGCTCCTTTGGGTTCTTGGAAAATATCAAGATGTCATCTTAGTAAATCACCATGAATCGTCTAAGAAGTTTTCAAATATGTTGTTCATCATGTGTTGAAAAATTGCAAGGGCATTTTTAAAACCAAAAGGCATGACATTGTTTTTGAAATGACCATACCTTGTGTGGAACATTGTTTCCATCCATTGCCTTCTTTTATGCATAAAATTACATGCATTTCTTAAGTCAACTTTTGTGAACACTTTAGTGTGACCAAGTTGCTCAAAAAGTTGTTAAATCAATGGTAAGGGATAACAAATTTTTATGGTGAATTTATTGATGTCATGATAATCCACACCCATGTGGAGAGACCCATCTTTCTTTTTCACAAAAAGTATTGGTGCACTTACATGTGATTTTAAATGGCACATGAAAATTTTCAAAAGATTTTCATCAATGTAACTTTGTAATTTGGTCAATTTGTTTTGAAATAGATTATAAATGGGATTGAATGGTGATTCTGTTCCTTTTTGTAATTCAATCTTGTAATCATACAGTTAGTGCTATGACAATATGTTGGCATTTTTCTTTTCAAATACATCCATGAAATCTTAATATAGTGATGGAAATGTGTTTGCATTTTTGTTCCCAAAATTCTTTGTTGAGGTAGTATAAACCATAAAAGGTGTGTTGGTCTTTCCTAATTGCAAAAAACTTTTGTTTTGATGAATATCAATTGAATAAATTTTGAACTTGGGCAACAATCAATCTTGGAATAAATTTTCCTAACTACCCAATTGATATTCAAGTTATGGAATTGGAGTCGTGAAAATCCCAAGATTATTGGATTCAAGGCCAACTTGATGACATTAAACACAATAGTGAGTTTGTTTCTCATAGTAGCTAAAGGCATTCTTGTTTAACAAAATCTCCATTAATGAAACATGCCATTGCACCAATATCTACTAATGTTTTACATGGTTGTGCCACATTAATAGGAGCCACACGATGTGTAAACATGATGTTTGATTTTTGTGTCAAAAATTGTACTCATGTTGTAAGTATTTAATTTATTTACATAAAAAATTTCTAGTATGTTATGGAAGTATGTAGTATATATATGGTTTGGAATGAATACTCAAAATCATTTAGTAATCATTATGATTAGATTCATTTCTTGGGGAGATTTTTTAAACATGACATATTTTGGGGGAAGTGTTATAAAAATAATTACATTATAATATATTGCAACTTGTTAAATCATATTTGAATTGTGATCCACACAAAAGGGGTTTTCATCTTCATCAACAAAATAGTTTAAACATGTTTACACTACAATTGGTTCCTCATTAATCTATCAAGATTAAACCAAATTAATTAGGCTAACCCAACTTAGTGTTAAATTAATGGCAACTTAATTGAATTATTAACATAACAGACTTGATAGTTGTTGTGCAATACCATGTTGGCATTTATCACTATGAAAAATCATGTTTATGGCAATTAGAAATCTAAAACAACTTATATACAATTACATTACAACTATCCCATGAAAATATATGTAAAAAAATTAGAGAATTTTACTATAGTAACAAGATAAACATCTATACATTAGAATGTACACAATATAAATACAATTGTAATCAACCATGTTTGGTTTTGTTGGCAAGTTGCACTTTAGTAGCATGTGACAACTACATTACAACTAAAGTAAATGTAACACCCAATCATTGACTATTTTGCAATTAGTGCATTATTTTAACACATATGATCATGCCATGCGTATGCATTTTCATTACCAATTACATATGACACTTTCAACTCATTTGTAACTAGTCAATTATGATTCCCATTAATACAATTAGTTGTGCCACTAGGTTGCCATTATATAAATACTACTTTTCCACTATTTTGCAACTATTATTCAACTATTTTATTATTAACTTTTCATTACATCATAATTCATAACATGATGTTGCTTTATACCATTAGATCATATAATTTATTGAAGGTGAAAGTCTACTTTTGAAATGAAATGAAAAAAATGTGGATATTATATCACAAATTAAATTAAATTTTACATTATATGGATTTGCCCTTATATACCTCAATGTTTTATACCCTAAACATTTAATTGTTCCATTGACCTTTCTGATTCCTTCAAACTAGTCATGGGCCTATGCCTATTATAAAAAAAATCAAGATGAAATATAAAAGATATTTTTTTTCCTGCTAACAACTAACATTTAATAAACATGTAAACTAAAGTAATCAAATCAATCAAACTAATGTGCGTACAACTAGTATGCAATTAAATGTCAACTTGAAATTTGAAAATTGAAAATATGAAATTTGGGTGAGAAACTATAAACTAAGGTTATCAATGTTGGTTTGTCACATCACATCAATCATGTCCATTTTGATGCCAATGTAACCATGTGTCACATCAATTTAGGGTTAACCTAAAATGAACCTATGTTGAGTACAATAATTTTCATATCAAGGGTAAAATAATAACCCTTATGGGCATAACACGTGTGGATTATGTAAAGAAACTACCATAGGGACCAAACATGTGCACTTTTGGTTGATCATTTAAAATAACATTAAATGTTGCAACAAGAAAATTATATTTGATTTTGTTATAAAAAAAGGAGATATTAACTGTCCATTTAATTAATTACATTAATATCAACAATTTGTGACATTAGGTAAATAATTTTAGCTGTCCAAATTATGATTGAAATTTAGTCAATATATTTAACCCTATCCATGAATCGACCAAATTGTGACCACACATGTTGAAGGAGCTACCACCTTTGCCCAAGTAATAATTGTCCCTATCCAAGGAGTGTGATCGAATTTGTCCACCCTTGTCCAAATAGTAATCATCATCCAACAAGTGCAATTGAATTTGTCAAAGTAGTAATTACCCCCGTCCAAAGAATGTGATTGAGTTTCGTTCACCCTAGCAAGTGACTATGCTTGTCCAAGTCATTATTAGGAAATGTGCTAATCAAATTTTGGTTATTGTGTGAAGAGGTGCCAACCGAATTTCAATCATTATTTGGATAGGCAATGATCAAATTTTGATCATGTTGAAATGGTGGGAAGTGTTGTTATGATTAGTTTAAACTCATGTTCCTCGATAGAATTGAACTTGCATATAAATTGGCAACTACCATTTTTAAAAAAGTCTAAATTTACGACTGCAATTTGCAATTGAAAATAAGTTACAACCAACATGTATAATTAAAATTCCATTAGTTGCATAAGTGAAATGGCATGCAACATCTAGTCGCAAATGATGACTTAACATGATGTCATCACATTCCACATGGATGATGTATACGATCAACATATACACCTTCGTCTGTTGACCATTCATATAAAATTTGCAACTATTCAATGTTATTTGCAATTATGTTATAACCCATTAAACAAAGTGCCATGTGGCAACGTGATATATATTAAAAATTATGTTTTAAAATGACATATTGGATCTTCACCATCTATTTTGGATGGTGCTAAATCATGCCATGTGGCACAATAAAAATTTACCATGTGGCATGTTAATTGAATTTTGGTCAAAATACATTTAAATCAATATTTAGGTAGGGAAATAGGTAGAAAGGTAATTAAGTAGGGAAGTAGGTAGGAAGGTAATTAAGTAGGAAAGAAGGTAGGTAGGACTAAATAGGTAGGTAAACGAGAAAGTAGATATGTAAATATTTTATTTTTATTTTAGGTTTAATTTGTAGGGTTAAGTGTCATGGATGCTAATGCCATGGGGTTCATTCCTTTGAATGTTCATCCATAGTTTGTATTGAACTGGTACTTAACTCTTAGTTTAATTTCAGTTCACTTTTAATTAACTTTTAATTCAATTTTAGTTCACTTTTAGTTAAGTTTGAATTAATTCCGAATTAACTCCCAATCAACTTCAAATCAATTCCAATTAAGTTCTAATTACATCCAAATTAAATCATAGTTAAATTTGCAATTAACTTTTAGTTAATTTTTAATTAAGTCCTAGTTAACTTTCAATTAAATTTTAATTAACTCATAGTCAATTTTCAATTAGGAAGGTTTTGTAAAAGTTTTTTTACTTGATGCACACATAGAAGCCTCTTTGGAATCTTCCTTGAGCTAGGTCGCCAAAGGGGTATAAATAGAAGTAGGACTCCTCTTTTCTTTTAGTTTGCTCAACATTAGTTTTAAGCACAATCTTACACCATAGCTTTGTCATGTTCTTTTCATGTTCATGTTTGCATATGTCGGTATAATAATGATTTGTTTTCACCTTTATTTTGCACATCTTATGTTTTTGTTCTTAGTTCTTTCATTTTTGTTTTTTATCACATGATCTTGTTTTGTTCATTGTTTGAAAGTTAGACTTAAACTTTTATTTTAACTTTTATTCTTGTGGGCCTTTGTGTCCTTGACATTAGGCCTTTTTCATTAGTTCATCCCAAATTACACATGTTTTTAATGTAAAAATGTAAAGCAAAACACCTTTCTTATACATTCTTACAAGATGGAAATGGAAGACAAAACATATGGGATAATTTTTTTAATTGTAACTTAGTTTGCGACTAAGTTGAAACTGAGTTGCAACTAAAAAGTTTATCATATATCCTTTGTCTTTTTTTCTTCTAATGGTTAATTTATTAATTAACTAACTAAAACTAATTGATTAACTAAGCATTAAATGATTGGTTACCCATTTACCAACCTACCTATTACTTATACCACCTACTATTTACGTAGTAACTAGTAGTAGCATAAACTATTTAAATTTTAAATATAACTGATGTAATTAATTAATATATTTAATAGATAATTTAATTTAAATAAATAATAATCAGTATAATAATAATAATAATAATAATGTATTTTAATTATTAATTTTTGTCAGCAATTTTTTTTCATAATGTCATAATTACAATAAATTAATAATTAGCTCAGCTCTATTAATATTAAATTATTTATTCTGTAATTATTTAATTAATAATAAAATAATATATTATATTTTTAAAAATAAATAATAAATTATCATTTATATTAAATTATTGTTAATTATTTGGAAAAGAAAATATTAGTATTTATTAAATAACAAACTAGTAGGAGCAGACAATATTAAATTTCAGTAATTAATGAAATTATTAAATAATTTAATTATTGATTTAAAAATATTGCTAATAAATAGTTATATATCAATAATAAGTTTTATTGTATGAATTTACTATTACTATAATTATTACTAATTATTACTATGAACTAATGAATTAATTTGCAATTAGTAATAACTTTTATTTATATTAAATATAGTAGGTAGTTCTACCTATTTAATTATTTAATTAGTTACCTATTGAGTGGCCTAACCTACATAGCCATAATATTTGTAAAATGTATATTGAATATGCCCTAAATATAATATAATTAAATTCCTAAATATATAAATATACCTTTAATACATTTAATATATATTTAAAACACTTTAATATATATCGAAGGTATATGTACATCACATAAAAGTAACCATTTTGCGACTATTTTTGTAATTAATTGAACATAGAAACCCTTTCTTGGATGAAAAGCTTAAAAATTTAGTCACTATAGAAAGATGTAAAACACAATAGTCACAAATTAATTACACCATAGTTGCAAGAAAAAATTATAGATTGAAATAGACAACAATTAATTGTAAAATGAGAAAACACATTTACAAATGACATCTAGTTACATATAATTGCAAATTAAATGATTGCATAATACAAAAAAAATTCTAGTGTTATTCTATCATTTTTTCAAGTTCTCTTTATGCCATGGTGGGTTCACAGCCTTTGATAGTTTCATGCAATCAATGCATCGAACTTCGATGTAACACGAGAGGTTGAAAAGAAATGTGAACAAAATACATATTACAACATTCCTTTGCCAAATTACCTTAACCTTTGCATGACTATGATTTGGTTCTAGCAAATTGAAGAGAGAAAAAAAAAATGAAGGAATGAATTTTTTTTTATGTTAAGCTTTATGCTACAATCGCAAGGGCTTTTATGGGTGGGGGTTCAATTCTCCCATATAGCTTTAACATCAAAAAAAGGTTATAAAAAAAAGAAAAAAACTCTTTATTCACAAAAGACTAATCGAAAGTGAAAGATTGTAATTTCAAAACTTAGTTAATAAAATTTTCCTTTCACAAATTAAGATTGACAAATTTTTTCCCCTAATGGTTGAAAAACTACACATTTCCGTGCCATGTAGCTGGACTGTTTGATACCTACCATAATACCTTTTTCGGTTCGGCAAAAACTATATTATTTAATAAAATGCACAAAAAAAGAAGAAAATTAAGGTTCCTTTTTGCTGAAATAAAATAAATGTTTACAGAAGTTGAAATTTGTTTACCAGTGCCTTTTATGGGCCTAACAATGCAGCCCTATGGAGAACTGCATTGTTTTGTTGCAAGGTTTTTAATTTCTTTCCCTTTTTGATTTTGGGTAATTTTAAAAAATAATAAACCTTGCTCTTCAATGCTTGATGGTATGCGAATGGTTAATGCAATATTTCTTTAAGGGGAGGTTATGGGATCAAAACATTTGCCATGATGCAAAACGTTTGTGCAGAACATGGGTGATGAAGAACATCCAAATGTTTTTAAAATTTGAATAAATTTGTCAAATAATAATAAAATATCTAAAATTTTAAAATATTGGATTAAAATTGAAAAATATTTAAAAAAAAATTCTTATAATCTAATTTCTAAAGCAGCCTATTTACTTTTAAAATGTAACTTTACAATAATAAAAAATTCCTGTTTTCATTCTACACTTTTATTGTCTATGGGGCTTGTGCAAACAACTCCATATTTTTTAATACTCAATACCAAAGACAAGTTGTTATCCATGTCACTAAGGCATCAAGAATCTCCAAGAGCTATATGAAAACTGGGAAACATGCAAGCTGCATGCATGCATGCATGTATGTATGTATGTATGGGATTTCCATAACATAATGAGCGACAAAGAATAGAGGTAGATAGGCCGGTGAGCAAACACTTAATGATAACTCAAAGGAGGTCACAGCCTCACACATTGTTTCTTTGCTTCTGAAGTTCTAAGAACATTTGTAGCCCTCCACCTAGCAGTTTCCAACTCCACAAAATTTGGTCAATTTGGTAAAGGAATGAGGGAAAGATATGGAGTGTTTGGTGTTTGATGATGGGTGAATTGAAACAAATTAGGATTTTGAGCTTAAAATCTTTGATCGTTACATCTTTGCCTCTGTAATGAGAAGAGGTTTTGTAAAGCCCGAGTTGGTGCACCCATTATGTTTTAAATCATTCAAAACGGACTAAAAATCAGGAAGACATGGGGGCTGGAACTAGATAATGGTGTAGAGCTAATTTTTTCAAAATTTTTGAAGCAAACTATCACTCATTTCTCTTCCTTTCTGTGTTTTTTTCTGTGTTGCTCCTTTACTTCTGAAGCTGAAAGAACATTTGTAGCCCTTCAATTTGCGCAGTCCAATGACACAAAAATTGCTCAAATTTGTTAAGAAATGAGAAAAATATCAGAAAGGTGTTCAGTGATAAGAAATATGTGTTTGGTGATGGGTGGTTCTACCCTACTACTGGTGTGTCAAGGCTGGGCAATGAAGCAACAATGGAATAGATATGGAGTGCAAAAGGCTCTCTGGCTCTTGAGGGGAGGGAAGTAATTAGGATCAATAAGGTAAAGCTTGCCAGCTTTGAGGCAATACATAATGTCATAGGTGTAGTCCGCTAACTCGAAAGTGAGACAAGGAGAGAATGAATTGCAATGCATAAGTCTGGTGTCAGTGAGATGGTGCAGGAAAATGATGGGCCTTGGCAGTTTGTTGTTAGTAATCATGCCTGGCAACCAATAGGTGATTTCTTTACTCCTTTTATGAGCATTTGGTTGCTTTACAAAACATGATGACCAACAGTGCTTTTTCTACTCTCTTGCCAGATGGTGTAGGCAGAGAGCACCCTTGGTCGTCACATTCTTTGATGCATGGGATTTGGTTTTCTTATAGAGGACCCTACAAGTCAAAGAAAGACAAAAATACACTGAAAAGCTCTCCAAATTGGTCTGCCTGATGTTTAGGGTTAAGTGTGCAGGGAATTTGTTACTGGGTGCTCAGTAACCATTGCCACAAATTGTTTTCAGGTGCAGATCTTGAGTTATGAGGGACTGCACATGATAAAACAAGGTAGGTGGGAACTTGAATGTGATCTGGAGAGAGCTTCTGCATCCTAGGAGAAATGAAATTTCTATAAAGGTATATGTGTGTGTGTGTGTATATATATCACTTCCCTGTTTTGATGTTCTATGCTGTGTGCCTGATTACTGGGAAGGTAGATTGTAGGTTCCTTAGAGCTTGCAAAGGATGGGTAGTCCACTGATATACACTATGTTAAGTTGTTTAGTGTAGCTCCAATCTGACATTTTGCTTATTTTCATGCCAATGTTTACCCTGCAGTGAGATGTTGAATCCAAGCTCAAAGGAAACATCCCTGGACCTTCGGTCATTTTGGTGCTCCATGAGCAAACTTTGAGCACCAAAATGTTCCAACAAGCAGGAATATTCAAGAGGTTAACATCAATACCACTCAGATTTTCACATGTCTGTATCAGAACTCAACCATCTGTTAAAACTTCAGCATCATGATACTGGCTGACATCACAAAGCACAAGATTTCGCATTCAAACACATCAAGATACTTGCATTCTCTTGTTTACTTCCAGGCACAAAAAAATTACAGAATGGAGCTGTGTCACTGACAGCAATTCATCAGGCTATTGCTCTTCAGGCTTCTTCTAAAATTGAGGTAAAACTAGTACTTGATGTCACACAAGTCATATACAGTTAATGTACACTACCCACCCTTCAAATTTGTCAAGGGGAAGAATAGTTCTTAACTCTGTATGTCAGCAGCATTAACAGTTCTGCACCAGACATTGGGTGCAGCCCAAAAATGTAACACACACAATTGTGTGGCAGTGACATCACTGCTCTGTTTCCTCTCATATCAATCCCTGTTGTCACTTCACTGCAAAAAAGAAAAACCCAGACCTCAAGAATTTTTCAAGAGATATTATCAAGAGATTTGAGAGAGGATTGTTTTATGACTTGAATGTTGTCGCTATTGCCATTGTTGCAACATACTAAGTCCAGGCATCTCTGAGCTGCTGGCCAATCCACAGTTCAATTGCAGGGACTGGAAGAATCACAGAGGGAGGAAAACCAAAATGCACACCCTCTGTGAATAGAATTACAAAATGCGATGATGCTCTTTGTAAAACCTGCTTAGCATCACAATCCTAGGTTTTTTGGTTTGCTGTGTAGCTTGCAATTCGAGATGATAATTCAGTTTCTTTCAATGCACTTGAAAAGCCAGCCATGAGCAACAGCTGCAGCAGCAGCAGCCCAGGCAAGGTCTCTGATTGCCTCGATGCAGTTCATGAAATACACAAGAATCTGCTTGCCGATTGTGTCCTCAAACTGATGGGTAAGTAGCAATCGTGTTGGAAGAATGTATTGGGTGGAGACCACCTCAGACACCCCAAAAAAGAGGAAGAAATCGGACACCCTTTTGTACCAACATTAAGATGTTGATGATGACAGCAACAAGAATCATATCATGGTTTATGTATGTACTATGGTGTGGTCGGAGCAGACATGCCTATATCAGGCTCTGGGAAACTGAAATTGGCATCCAGCATGAAGGCGGCTGTGGGTGAAAATGTAGAGTTCATCCCAAACATACCAAAGCTTCCCAAACCAGTGGGAGTGGGTAGTCCAAAGGGAATGGCAAATTTTGGAGACAAAGGAGGAGGAGCAGGGAATTGCCATGGTATGTGAGCAGCAGGGAAGGGATCCACGGAGGTTGAGAAATCGTTTCTGGAAATAGAATAATTATTGCCTTCACCTGCAGCAGCACCTGCTGCTGCACTGTGTACTTGCTGCTGCTGCTGCTGCTGCTGTTGCAGCAGTCCGTCCTTGGGGAACTCCAATGAGCTCCAGGTACTAGTGGCCCATACACTGTCACTTGGAGTCAATGCTGGTAGAGGAGAAAACGAGAGAGGAGACACTGGAAACGGCGAGACACGCTGGGTAGAATGAGGGGAGAATCCTCCAAAACGCAAAGGACTAAAACTTGGAGCAGCGGATATGGGCAAGGGTTTTAAGAGGGCGGCAGCATTTGGGGGTTGTTGTTGAGGCAAACTTGGGTATGCAAAAGTGGGCCGCAACGGCGGTGGGGCAATCTTATGCAACCGCGAGACAGCAGGCTTAGTGGGTGCAGGGCCGGGGGCGGCGGGCGCTGTTGCCAAAGCACCTCCCGAAGACGATGATGAAGAAGAAGTACCCGTTAGCTGTTGTACCAGAGACCTAAAATCACTGGGTTCTGTTTTGTATATGTGAGGTGCTGGTCGTGGCTGTGTCACTGGCCGTCGTAACCCCTTGGCTATCTTGCTGGAAGCTTTGTTTACCGCCAGAGGACCAGCACTTCGTCCTCTCCCCCCACCCACCACCACCTCCTCTCCTACTCCTCCATCTGACACATCCATAGCCATAGGACCTCTTGACATAACTACCTTTTCCCCCGTACTATCTATGTCTGTCCCTCCCTCACTACTTCCTGCTTCCCAAATTCCCAACTCTTCCTCAATTCACAAACTTTTTCTTCTTCAACTCTCTCTCTCTTTCTCTCTCAAAAACACTTCTCCCGGGTCGTCGGTCTTCCCTCTCCTCCCGTCCCCTTTCCTTTTCAACTTCGTCAGCCCCCGAAGACGATTTCGCTGCTACCCAAATCCCTGCAACAGTCAATCGATACTACCTGCCTGAATTCACGCCTGAAACCAAAACAAAAACCTCAAAACCATACCGCTGTTTCTGGAGTAGAAATCACTTGCATAACAGATCAATTGCACAGACACAGACCAAGACTCTCTCTTTCTCTTTCTGTCTGTCTCTGCTCTCAAATCAGCTCCACGCCAGTCAAAGCTGTGTCTTTGACTGCAACGCACATGCCAGTGCTCATGTATGCATCATGTCAAAGGCATCGCGACTTTGAGTGTTGGCCCCCGAGGGGCCCGGCAGACGCCCAGTTCGTGGACATGCAGCGTGGGCGCGCACGGGGAACTTTGGGCCGTCCAGGGCAGATCACGGAAGCGTGCGCGGCGGTCACATGCTGCCAGAGAGACGGACAACGCGGCCGCCGCACGGCTGCCTCTGCCGTGGCAACTCTTCTCCTCCTCACAGGAGAATTTCTACGCTATTTCGCACACTTTCTTTTTTTTCTTTTCCTTTTCTTTCTCTTCCTTGGTTGCTTGGTAGGTATCTAAGTAACTATCTTTTTAACAAAACGTGTGACTTGAGCTATACCTACCTACCTATGAGCCCTTTTCTTTTCTTTTCATTTCTTTTTCTTGCTTGGTTGCTTGGTAGGTAGGTATCTAAGTACTTGTCTTTGTAATGAAATGTGTGACTTGAGATTTACTTACCTACTTACCAACTTTTTTCTTTTCTTTTCTTTCATTTTTTTTCCTTGGTTGCTTGGTAGGTAGATATCTAAGTACTTACTTTTGTAACTAAACATGTGACTTGAGCTATACCTACCTACCTACCAACCTTTTTCTTCCACTTGTGGTGATTGAAAATTTTCAATATCATTTCTTTAGATCACCTGGTGGTTGCCAAGGGTCAAACACCTAATGGCCACTGGGCTTTCACACTTTAGATGATTTTAGATTGCTTGGTGGTTGCCAAGGGTTTCACATTTTAGATGTGCGAGGTCATTTGGTGGTTGGAAAGCATTTCATATTTTGGATGTGTAAGATCACTTGATAGTCACTAGGCGTTTTGCATTTTAGATGTGTGAGAAATGCCTAGTGACTGCTAGGCGTGTCGCACTTTAGATGTGTTAGAATACCTTGTGGTTGCTAAGCTTTTTTCATTTGAAATGCAAGATCCTTTGGTGGCCGCCAGAGGTTTCCCTTTTTAGATGTGCAAGATCCCTTAGTGGCCGTAACAGGTTTCACATTTTAGATGTGCAAGATCCCCGAGTGGTCGCCAAAGGTTTCGCACTTTAAACGAATAAGAAGGCCTAGTGATTGTCAAATGTTTCTCACTTGAAATGCTTGAAAGACTTTGTTAATTTGCTTATAATATATTGTAATGGTTGTGAAATATTTACAAAGCTTCAAATGCCATAGGGTTGTGTTGACTATGTCTAGAATTTGTTTTCTTTCCTAGCACTACTACAAAACATGGGCTTTTTTGCTACTAGCATTGGGACTAAGATAACTACATAGTCATTTTAGTCACAATGTAATATGTCTGGTTTGACTAATAATGTCTAATATGACTAACATGAAAAATAGGCATGTTTGTTGTGACTAGAACAAACTAGCAATTTAGTCACATTAGATAATTGGGTACACACATAACATGTGTGGCACCTACATGGACTCATCTTATTTGACTAAGATGACTGAAATTAGTCATTGTAGGTTGACTAAATGTGATTATAATGCAACTGTTTAATGAGGTGGCAATATGAAAATTGAAAAAAGATTATTTAAGTTTTTAAATAGTAAATTATTGAAAAAATGAGAAGACTATCGAATTATCAAGCATTCGATTTATGTTTTTGATCATTTGTAGTAAAATAAAACTAGAAGCAACAATGGAAAAATAACAAAATGCATATGAAATGTGAGAAAATGGAAGATTAAAACTGAAATTTAATACCAGAATGGTTTTTTGAACTCTGATTACTTATGCACTAGTGTCCCAGTTTCATAAATTGAACATATAAATCTCTAGCTCCAAATTAAATTAACAACAAGGATGGTCCAACAATGATCAACCATCCATTATGTGATAAATTAACTAACCATCATTGTCACAACTTGTTGCAGATTCCTCTACACTATCTACTCCATCATCTTCCCCTTCATGAGCAACCAAATCTAAATTTAATGGTGCAATAGTAGAACCACCTAGAATTGTGGAAGGTTGAATGGATTCCTCAATGGAAATAGGAGCTTGTAGACCTATATAATCATTAATGTTGTCAAATTGGAACATATCAAATTTCGTAATGTTGGTTTGAATAATTTCAATTATTCGTTTTCTACGAGGATCTTTTCATAATACTACCTTCCACCCCTTTTCTTTTGGGTCATTAGAAAAAAAACTTGCTCTACATGTAGGGGGAAAACAAATGACTAGTTTAAAATGGGAATAACGGATGAAAAGTTCATAAGTGTGAAGCCATATTCATCTCACTTAACTATTGCATTACTCCTAGTGTAGTTTGTTTTCACCCAGTTGCACAACAAGACAATTATGTTGAGCACCCATAATTTAGTTCTAGTATCTCTTCAACTCGACCTACATATTCCAATTTTGCAAGAACTAGTTTTTGATCATTTGGGCCCGATATACATTTTTGTTCAAAAGTTGCCATTACACCACAATCACTTGTTGTTAGATGTTCTTTGGCACTTGCAACACGAATGTGGTTGCTACAAGCATACATGGCTCGATATGACATGGCATCCAATGTTGGAGGCATGGACATGATATGCATTATGTTTTTGTCAATTATGTCCTCATCATTGAAAGCCACTACAATGGAAGCCTTTATCCATGTTGCAACATGGGGCAATGGAGCAAGGTCATTTGGGAACACAAGATTTCTTGCCCAAGATTGACCTTGAAGTAATAAGATTTATTTTTTTTTTATTTCAAATCTTAACTCCTATAGAATACTTCCTACCAATGCAACATATAACACCTAGTTAACCTTTACAACTCTTAAAAATTTCTAAAGATTCAAATTGCAATATAAGTGAAACAAGTGGCTTTAACATATAACAATAACAAAATTTTTTGATAAATTGAATGGTGTGACCTATCTAACACATATTTTTAAAAGAACTATGCAACTTGATTATTAAGATAATTAAAAGCAAAGAATACATTACTCGCACCATGTAGCCATTAGTCCCACATTTTGAAGCACAAAAGAATGGGCCATGTCCCAAAGGTCTATGTGAATCATAATTTGTGAACGCCCACCACCTTCCAACACCTCATCAAACATGGAGAGGTCTTCTTTGTCATCCCACACCTTATGTGAGCTTGTGGTTGTATCCATGAGATATTTAATGCAAAACCCAATTGCTTCCTCTATTGCATATCTTTTTGCCATACTTCATTTGGGTTTTGTTTTATTTCCCACATATCCATTCAAGGTTTTCAAATACCTTTCAATAGGAAACATCCACCGAATTTGGACTAGACCACATAATTCTAGTTCCTCAATTAAATGACTTAACAAATGTGTCATGACATCAAAAATTGGAGGAAGGAATTCTTGTTCTAACAAGGCTAATGTGATTGCCACTTCCTTTTTCAAGTCCCCCATCATTGCTAGATCCACAACCTTGGCACACAACCTTAGCACACAACCTTTTGAAAACCCAACACAAGCGAATAATTACCATCTTGCATTCTTTAGTCATAAGATGCCACATGCATAAAGGCAAGATTTCTTGCATCATAATGTGGTAGTCATGTGACTTCATGCCCTTTAAATCATGGTCCTTGATTCTTTTCTTGAATGAAGAGACATAATGTGTAGGTGTCTTCAAAGTCTCAATGATTTGGATAAACCTTTTTTTTCCTCATTTGTCAACACATATGATGCTACTGGTTTAATGAACCCACAGTCCACAACACCAACTTGTAGCCAAAAATGTGGTTGGATGTTACATTCCTTCAAATCTTCCCAATGCTATAGTGTCCTTTGTCCCAAATATGGTTTTCATCACATTTTCACAATTATTTTTTTTCACAATGCATCACATCTAATGTGTTGTGAATCAACAAACCCTAGCCAATAAACAAATAAATGAGATTAGTGTCATTTATAAATCAAACCCTACCTTACCTTACTAAGTATTAGGCCATGTTAATGTAAACAAGTAAATAACACAAAACTAATTGTGATTCAATGGTTTGGTTAGAGGAGACTCCCAATATGGGAGTTTAAACATGATGGAATGTTGTTTAATGCCATGTTTGTGTACATGATCATGTTTTGAACTAGATTAGTTTTGTGGACCTTGTAACCACACTTTTCGTTCCTTGCCCCATTTCACGATGTCTAATGCAATTACTCGCACAAGCACCACCTTGTTTTTTGTTTCCCCATTGAAAGCACTTCAAGCCTGTTGATATGGATGGGTTTGTGGCAAATACTACCGATTCCCACAATAATTTTTTTCAATTTCCTTGAATACTGTGATTTTGTAGCTAGGCCACAAGTTGGGCATCCCACAAGACCTCTGGTAACACATCCTACAAATAGCCCATAAGCTAGAAAGTCATGGATGCTCTAAATGCACATAGCCCTTAAATTGAATGTTGCCCCTTTGAATGAATCAAAAGGTTTAACACCTTGCCCCAACAACTATAACTCTTCAATAAAAGGCTCTAGGTACACATCCACAATTGAAATTCCTTGCCGAGAATTATTAAAACAAACATAAAAAATTAATGATTTGTTACTAACCAAAGGGGCAAATTGTAATTCAACATAATTACCAACCATGTAGAGTGACAAGAATTCAAGTCTCCAAATGGGTTCACCCCATCTAATGCTAACCCTAATATAATGTTCCACGCTTTTGCCGCAAATTCATACCACTTTTCAAAAATGTGCTTTCAACTCCTAGAATCCAACATACTCTAAATTAAGCCATCTGTGTTTGCTCCATTTTTATGCCAAATCAATAACTCTACCAAAGTTTTGCACCTTACATCCATAATAGCCTTGGAATCAAAAGGAAATGTTGAAGCACTTTCCGTGGAACATATTGTAATTCTTCCACATACTTGTTAGTATTGCACTTGGGACACACTTTGCAATCTTTCAAGGTGCATGGGAAAAACACACAACCAATAATGTAGTTGTGAATGGAATCAAAACTTAAACCTAACTCTTTAATTAACTTAAGGGCTTCATAAGTTGTGGCTGGCATCTTGTTCCTTTTGGCAATAATTATGTCTTCAACAATGATAATAATTCATCCATGAAAGTATTGGTAAGCCCATGGACAATCTTCAAATTCAATAACAACATGGCTGACAACATGTTCGTAGAAGAACTTTCATTCAATGGGGTTGATGCTTTCGTGATCATTGACTCCATTATAGTTTCATGTCATCCTTGGTCAGTTAGGAAATGAGTTTTTGGATTCTCCAAGGGCTCAAATTTTGGTCAGTTTTGTTCTTTGCACCCCTATTACAAATTGTCAAATATGGTGAAGGCATCAAAACCATTCTATGAACTTGGATTTTTGGGTCAAGTGTGGGACCTATAACTAAATTGGGCATTCTTGAGCTTTTAGTTGTTTGTGTTGTAGGTCCCTTTTTTTGCTTCCTGTCCATAGAACAACCAATTCACCAATATTAGGTCACTAACATACTCCTTTTATTTATAAAAATGACCGGAACTAGAGGGTTTTAGAAATCTAAAAAATTGGTTTCAAGACTAGATCAAAGATTTCATCCAAAAAAATAAAATAAAAATAGAAATCAAAGGCTACTTATGAAGTCAAGAACTAGACACCACTCGTTTTTTCTAATTAGGGTTCCAGTTTTGGTTATAATATGTAGAAACCAAGAACTAGAACTCAAGAACTAGAACTGATAATTAACTAGGGCAATTGAACAATATGCCTTGAGTGAACCAACACTTACACTAGTATCATGGCAAAAACTAAAAACTTCAAAGTTTTTGGGTTGCTTCTAAACATTACAAATAGGTAAGGGTCACTTTAGATGAGGGTCCAAGGTACCAGGGCCAATGAAATAGAGCAATCTTATTGGATGAGAGCCATGAATCAGACCCCATGGCCTTTAGATGAGGGTCGAAGACCAAAAAGTGGCAAATCAAAGCTAAACTTACATGGCAAAAATTGAAGCTAAACTTACATGGCATCATTGTGAAGGGAAAATCATTTGGTTCAAACCCCAAAAAAAAAAAGAGTTAAAAGGGATAGATAGCTCATGATTTGAAGAACCAAGATGCAAGCTAAGGTCCAAGGCAAGGCAAGGTCCTACGCAAGGATTCAATATGCTTTAAATGGATCCAAATTGGCTCCTAGGAATTTGGACCTTAGACCCATAGAAAGTGGGCCACAATGGTGCCATGTAAGTTTAGCTTCGATCAGGGTATAATCAGGGTATAAAAGTTCAAATTTAACATTTCACAAGTTGAACATAGCAATCTAAAGGTGCATTCACACTTGGTGGTAACCACTTTAACAGTACGTCCCCTAACACCAAGCTAGTCATTTAGAATCTAAACCTATTTACCACGAAGATTTTATGTTAAGTTAAAATGCACTTAATATTAAATAACCACCCATTTAACATTGGGTGCCACCTTAGGTGCCATCTAGATTTTCACTTAACACTCACTTCACATTAAGTGTGAATGCACAACCTTAAGAGCATCTCCACCCACATCCCCAATTGGTGTTTATTAGAGTGTCAATTGTTTCCCCATTCCTCACTCATACCTAACCACTCAAAAGGGTGAGAGATTATGTAAATCTCACCACCTGAGCCAATCAAATTGAGAGTGCATTTTCGTCCAATTGGGCCTTTTTACAGTGAATTTAAACTTGTCCAGTATGGGTCCAAATCCAGTTTCAGGCTATATAAAGGGGTATACTATTCTTCATCCAATGTTCTTCATCCCAAGTACACTATGCAGGCCAAATGTACTGTTGCCTGCGGACTGAAGCGAGTCACTGAAGAAGGCGAAGAAGGTACTGGTGTACTTGCTGGTTCACCCTAGCTGAAACATTACCTACCACACACAAATGGATGAAAGTTGTTAGACTGAAGAAATGAATTTCATTTGGTTAAACTACAAGGTAGGTAGGTAGGTAGGTAGGTAGTTCGGTCCAAATCCAGTGTTTGAAATTCATCAGTTGTATGCAACATGTGTAGGGTAATGCCCGAGGACGGGGTGATCCTGAATTAAGGGGACCTTGGCCTCGGGGGACCATGTATTTCAAGAATGACCTAAGCCCCATGTTGACATGTTGAAAATCATCATAATTATCATAGGCTACATATACTCTGAATAATTTCACGACTCATATCACAATATTATAGTATATGATGGGAAACAAAAATTAATTTCAAAATTTAAAAATGAATTCATTTTTTGGAAAAAAAATAAAAATTATTTGTTTTGTCAATGTGGAAACTGACCCTAGGTTATGGTATTACAAATTACACTTTATAAAGCCCACTCCCCGATAGTCTTGAAAAACCCGTGAAGGGCTTTATGGTCCTTATGTTATGCGACCTATGGGGAATGTGTTGAGTTTGGGGAGCGGAAGCACCTAGGACCTACCCTGAAAAATTATTGTCACATAATTTCTACACACGTTCCCCATGGTGATTATCATTTCCTTGAGACCATATTTCCATCATCCATTTTCTCTCCATGTGTACTGAGCAGTGATTTTTTTGAGGGCAAATTCTCATCGTTTTTGTACTTTAAAATAAAATAAAAATAGACTTCAACCAATAAGTCTTTGTTTGAATGGCTCAAAATTTCCAGATTTAAAAAAAAAATAAAAATAAAATAAAATCATGCCAGTCTTGTATAGTAGGTTCCCAAAGGTGAGGGATGTTTATGTTAGGTATTTCTTTTTTTTTCATATCTTGTTTATGGCGAAATCTGGATAAATCTTTCTTGTGGTTGATTGTCATTTTGGCTATATCAAAAACTTGAAAAGAAAAGAAGAACAAAGAAAAAACATTGGAAACTAAAGTTCAACCTAAAGAACACAAAAAAAAGAATTGCACGTGCCCTTTGACTAGGTAATAATCAACGACAAATATTCATCTACACCCAAAGGTGGATCCAAAAGCCCAAATTGTATATCATATAAAGAAAAGTTGAGTCTCATTACAATAGAATATGATATTTCCCTGGGAAGTTGGTCACGACTCATGACACACATGTGACGACATAAACTTGTTTTTCACGATTTCAACACAAAGATTGCATGATACATATCATAGTTTGACATTTGTGTAAAGAGGTAAAAGGCCATGTAGGCTCATGACACATGCGTGAGGTAAACTTTGTGCTTTTAACCATTTCCATACAGAAAAATAATGGGTGATATTTTTTTAATCAATGTTGGGCAAGTATTGACCGTTGATAATTTACCGACTGGTATTAATTAGTATTGGATATATTTTCAAATTTTCATATTAGCTCTTCATACTAGTATAGGATCTTCATTTAACCGATTGTTATTTATTAGTATTGAATATATTTTCAAATTTTCATACTAGCTCTTCATACTAGTATAGGA
>Ga0116227_10007803_pt1 | contig 20645 bp, 16 predicted proteins | sample S1TSphgellanicum_FD_89693 | JGI IMG/M metagenome (GOLD analysis project Ga0116227, IMG submission 89693) | Host-associated microbial communities from peat moss isolated from Minnesota, USA - S1T2_Fb - Sphagnum magellanicum MG | ecosystem: Host-associated > Plants > Peat moss > Unclassified...
AAATAAGGTCGGCGAATGGCCGGCTTTTAGAAAACTTGAGGAAGGCAAGGACATATTGAGCTCCCGCGCAACCGCGTTGCAATGCGAGCTTTCTGAAGGCCCGCGAGAAGATTTTTTCTCCACTCGTCTTGCCATTATCCTTGGCGATCCAGAACGAGTCATGACTAATTCAGCAATTGTTGTGCCAGCAAAAAAACCGAGCAAATCCGCCGGAATGCCCACAAACCTCAGGCGTCGTAAGTAGAAAAATTAACCAAAAGCTTAGAGATTAAGCATTTCTTGAAAAGAGCGGCGCACAAAGTTCTGCCGGTTTACCCCTCGCGGCCAGAATCTCCGGCAAGCACACGCCCCAAATATCCCTTGGGTTCGCTGATCATCCGTTGGTAAGGGCCGCTATCGACCACCCTTCCGCCCTCGAACGTCACGACCCAATCGGCAAAGGCGATCATCGAGGGGCGATGGGCAATTGTGATCACCGTCATCTGGCCGCGCAATGCGGCAATGGCGCGGGCCACCGCCGCCTGGTTCTCCCAGTCCAGCGCGCTCGTGCCTTCGTCCAGGATCAGCAGTTTTGGGCGGCGTAGCAGCGCGCGGGCCAGGGCTATGCGCTGGCGCTCCCCGCCTGAGAGGCGCAGGCCGCGCTCGCCGATCACGGTGGCGAGCCCCTCCGGCAGTGCCGCCACGAAGCCCGCGGCATTGGCCGCCGTCAGCGCCTCCCACATTGCCGCCGCGTCCGCGCCCGGCGCCGCGAGCGCCAGATTCTCAAACAGGCTGTCATGCAGCAGCGTCACATCCTGCGGCACATAGGCCACATCTTCCCGCCAGGCGCGGCGGTTGGCTGCCGCGAGCGGCACGCCGTCCACGCGGATCTCGCCGGAATCTGGCTCGATCAGGCCCAGAATCAAATCGGCCGCCGTGCTCTTGCCGCTGCCGGAGGCGCCGATGAAGGCCGTGATCTCGCCCGCGGGAATGCGGAAACTGGCATTTTGCAACTGCGCGGCGCCGCCCTCGGCATAGGCGAAGGTGACATCCGCGATTGTGATCTCGCGCGCCAGCGGCAAGCGCGCCGCGACTGGCGCCAGTTCCCGCGCGGCGGCGCATTCGCGCTGGAGACGCTGCATCGCTTCAAAGGCCGGGATGTTCAGCACGATCTGATGATAGCTTTCCTGCAGCGCCGAGATGCGCGGTGAGATTCGCATGAAGACCAGGAGCAGGAGAACGATTTTGGCAAACGGAAAGTGGTAAAAGGCCAAAGCGGCATAGGCAAAAGCCGCCAGCCCCGCCGCCGAGGTGAGTTGCGAGATCAGCGCGCTATTGGCGTTCATCGCGGCGAATTTTTGGGCGGAGCGCCTTGTCTCCCGCAGATGCGCGGCAAGTTTTTCAATTGTCGCCGGTTCGGCATTCAGGCTCTTCGCCAGTTTAATGCTGGCGATAAAATCCGCGATGATGCGGTGCTGCGACTGGTGGCGGTCGGCGAAAATCCGGCTGTAGCGCACGGCCGCCTTGCGTACTGGCCGCAGCACGGCGAACAGAAAGATACCGAAGCCGGCGGCAAGGCCGGTCATGACTGGCGAGATAAACGTGCTGAGCGTGATGTAAATGGCCAGCAGGACCGCGACCTGCAACAATTGGAACATTTGATAAATCGCCAGTTGAACGCGCGAAATTTCGGCGGAGAGCGCGTGGTCAAGGTTGGCGGCGCGCAGGCCGGCGATAAATCCCCATTTCGCGAAAGCGATGTCGCTGAACAGGGCGATACGCAGCTGGCTGGATAGATCAAACATGGTACCCGTCATGGCCAGGTCCTTGGCCCGCATCAGTATGGCGCGCAGCAGAATGGCCGCGACGAAACTGGCGAGCATGGGTGCCAGGCCCAGATGCGCCGCCGCCCAGCGGGGGACAGGCAAATGGGCTGGGGCGCCGACCGCCATGCCGATGAGCGGGATAAGCAGAACGAGCGAGACGCCTTCCGTCACCGAGGCCAGCAGCAGGAAGCCGAAGGCGCTGGCGGCGCGCCAGCGCCCGGCCTGGATGATGAAGCGCGCCAGTCCCAAAATGGCGGAAGCGAGCGGCGGCGTGTTGCCTTCGGTATTAGGCACTGTCCTGCTCGACAAAGGCGACGAGTTCGGCCAGCCGGCCCAGCCCGGGCGGTACTTCCAGGCAGCGCACCTTCACGCTGGCGAGCAAAGCGGCGCATTGGCGCATATGGTCCGCCGCCCTGGCATTGTTGAAAAACTGGCTGCCGAAGCGCGCCATATAAGTGTTTGCCATCAGCGCGGCGAGGCCGGCGGCGCCCTCAAGCGGGGTGGCTTGCAGCGTGGGGCCGGCTTGCAGCACATAAAGCCGCGCGGCGGGAACGGTTTGGCCGGAGAAGCCGGTGGTGAAGCGCAGCAGGCTTTTGTGAAACGTCAGATCGGGGATCGGCGTGGAGGTCGCGCCGGGCAAGGCAATCGAGTCCATGGCCTCCGCCGAAAGCTTGATCTGCGCAAAGCCAGGGATCAGGCGCGGCGCGGGCTCTAGCTGAATTGGCAAAACATCGTCCGTCAACAGCCGGTGGCCGGCGCGGATGAAGGACGCCGCGGTGGTGGATTTGCCAGCCCCCTTATTGCCCATGAACACAACGCCGCGTCCCGCAATGTCGATGGCGCTGGCATGCAGCGCCAACTGGCCGCGCATTTGTAGCAGGGTTGCCGATACGACCCCCAGCATCACGAGTCCCAAAATGCCAGAATCGGTGTCCGGCAGGGTCTCGTATTCAATCAACCCGTCCCGGTGGATGGCGAAATGCCCGACGGTGCCGAAGGCGATATAGGCCTGGGTGGCGGTAAACTCATAGGTAATTTGCGCAGGTTCCGGCATTGGGCGGCCAAGGCCGGCGCGCCGGATGATGACATCGTATGTGTCGCTGAAATCTTGTTCCAGCTCGGGAAATATACGGTCGGCGCGCAGCCGTAAGCCATAGGCAATATAGCGGTGGTCAGGCACCGCGCCCGGCGCGCCGGCTGGCATCAGACCCTCAGGCAAGCTTTTGCCTCATTCAGCGCGGGCTGCCGGGGACACATCCAGCAAATCCGCGTCGCGTAGCATGTCGAGGAAGGCGATCATGTCGGCCCGGCAAGCCTGTTCGCTGACTTGAAACCGTGCGGCAACATGCGCCGATAATGTTTCCATCGAGGCGGGAGATGTTTGCAGCCGCTCCCAGATCGCGGCGCCGACCTTGTTCAGGCTGTAATATTTACCTTTTTCCATGTTCAACAACGCCATGCCGCTGGGCAAGCGCGCCATGGCAATGTCCGGCTTTGCCGCGACCACCAAATTTTCAAACATCAATCACTCGTTTTTCCCGTTGTGACCAGCGCCCGCGCGGCGCTGGCCGGACCATTACTTGCCGCCGCAAGGCAAGGCGCCGCGCATCGATCTTTTCACCACCAAGGCGGGTCAATCCATTATACTGAGACGGAGAAACGCATAATTGTGCGGTGCAACAGAAGGTGTGTTCATCTCTAGGTTGTTGGCGCCGCCAAAGTTTTCGCAAGCCCTCAATTCCGGTGCGGGCGGCGGCTGCAACATTTTGTTCATCCATGGCCCCTTCCGTGGGTACGCCGGGTAACCTCGATCAAGCTTTGTCTGTAGGGGCAAATAGCCCGGAAATCAATCAAATAATTGGATTTGTGCGGCCGGATGGACCCAGCGCGGGTCGGAAGCAGGCATGGCCGAGGCGGCCATTGCGTGAAAATTGCTGCAGAGCAAAAATTTCTTTTCCCTACATTCAGATTAAAATTGACATTAGGTATGCCCATAATTTAACACATTAGAAGTAATTTTTGACCCGATGCAACATGCCGTTAATAGATGGAGCAGAAGATGTCTTTTATAGACGCGAATGTATCGAGGAATGCGCCAGGCCCATTGCGGCATGGCGTGCCACGCGTCTCAATCTCCGTCTGGCGCGCCATTCCGGCATCGGCGGTGCTGGATTTTACGATTGTTTACCTGGTTTTTTTTGGTGTGGGGCATAGTCTGGGCGGCCATTTTGGCGCGGCTCGGTTGGCCTTCACCGCGCTTGCCGCCGGCGCCGTCATCTGCGCGCTCGGCATATCTTCTGGCTATAGGATCGAGGTGATCCAAAATCCCCGCCTGGCGGCCAGGCGGATTTTGGGTGGCTGGGGTCTGGTATACGCTCTGGCCAGCCTGGCAGCCACCGCGCTCTATGGCGCGCGAATTTGGCCGGATCTGGCTATCGGGCTGCTATCCGGTGGAGTCATGCTGCTTGCCGGGCGTGTTCTGGCGTCGGCGGCGTTTAAAGCGGCGGTGAAACGCGGTCTGTTATCATGCAATATCGTGATCTTCGGGTCGAGCCGGCTGGCTGACCAAATTGTCGCCCATTGTGACCAGAGCCCATTCGGCATCCGTGTTTGCGGCATGTTCGGTGATATTGGCACGGATGACACGTCCGCGGCGCCGTGGCACCTCTGCCCCCAGACGCTTGAGCGCCTTGTGGCTTTCCGCGCAACCCATCCGGTTGATACAATCGTGGTCGCGGCGCCGGCGCGGGACCCTGGCATGCTGGCGGAGATCACCGGCCAATTATCCGCGTATTTTTTGAATGTCCTATGGCTGCCTGAGCCGGCTGTATTGGCCATCCAGCCCGGCGCCTCCCGGCTGATGGGCGGTGTTCCCGGCCTGCGCCTGGTGACGCTGGCCGAGCCGCCCTTCCGGGGCTGGCGCGCGGCGTGCAAGCGCTGCATTGATTGCGTGCTGGCGCTGGCGGCGATTATTTTCTTGAGCCCGTTGCTGCTGCTTTGCGTTATCGGCGTGAAGCTCAGCGATCCAGGGCCGGTGCTGTTCCGCCAGCCGCGGATCGGCCATCGCAATCAGGCGTTTGAAGTTTACAAATTCCGCTCAATGTTTCTCAATAAATGCGGGCACGACACGCTCACCACCCGAAACGATCCGCGGGTGTTTGCATTCGGCGGCATCATGCGCAAGCTGAGCTTTGATGAGCTGCCGCAGCTTTTCAATGTGCTGCGCGGCGACATGTCTCTTGTCGGGCCCCGCCCGCACATGCCGGAGGCGCGGGCCGGGGGGATTCTTTATACCCAAGCGGTCCCCGGCTACGCATCAAGGCATCGTGTTAAGCCTGGGATTACCGGATGGGCGCAGGTCAATGGCTGGCGTGGACCCACCGATACGGTGATGCAATTGCAGCGCCGGGTCGACCACGATCTCGACTATATCGAGAACTGGTCGCTCCTGTTGGATTTTAAGATTCTTGTGAAGACAGCGCTGCTGGGTTTTTTCGGCAAGAATGCGTTCTAGAACATTGCGGTATTAAACTGAATAATGCCGTGCGACGCACGCATTCAACCGAGCCAAGAAATGGCTCGCGAAAAAAAGCCAGGGCGTGGTGAGTAAAAACGCATCACGCTCTGGCCGCCCGGCTTAACGCACCGCCGGCGTAATATGCTGAAAATTTTACTGGAAGTTAATATCCTGCGCGTAGGGATATTAAATTTGCCAGAAATTAAGTTTTCCTGTGGGGTTATGGCTTTGGGCTTTGGATATGAAATCGGGTTGAGTCGATGCGGTTGATCAGGGTGCCCGTGGCCCGTGGGTTGATGTGCGGGGCGATGTTGTCCTTGGGTCTCAGTGGTTGCGGCGTGCAGCCGCAATCCCCCACGGCGTTGGACGCGACCGGGGTGGTCACCACGACATTTCTGCCAAGCCCGATCGTTTCGACAGAGATGCAATCTCTCTCGCCCGATGAGCTTGCGCGCATTTCGAATCCTGACCCGGAGCAGGCTTATATTCTGGGGCCCGATGATCAGGTGGCCATCTCGGTTTATCTGCATCCGGAATTGTCGGTGCCAGTGAATGGGAGCGCCGCCGGCGCCGCCGGGAGCGGCGCCTCGGGAAGCGGCGGCGCGCTGATCACCAGCGATGGCACCGTGTCGATGCCCTTGCTAGGCTCGGTCAAGCTGAGCGGGTTGACCATCGCCCAGGCGCAGGCAATGCTCACCAATCGCCTGGCCAGTTTCGTGCAGCAACCGCAGGTCACGGTTGAGTTGGTGAGTCCGCAGAGTCTGCGTTATTATTTGCTGGGCGCCTTCGTTACGCCGGGCGTCAAATACCCGGTCCATCCATTGAATTTGCTCGAAGCGCTTTCACTTGGCGGCAGCGTTGAAATTCCCAGCGCCGATTTGTACCAGGCCTATGTGGCGCAGGACAATGTCAAGCTGCCTGTCGACCTTTATTCACTGCTGGTGCAGGGCGACTTGTCGCAAAACATCGTTCTGGCGTCAGGCGATGTTATCGTTGTGCCAACCAGCGCCAATGAGAATGCGTTTGTGTTCGGGGCAGTCACCAAGCCTGGTCCGGTGCCGTTTAATGCCGGCGCACTCTCGCTCCTGCAAGCCTTAAGCTCCGCTCAATTTGACCTCACTTCCCTGACCAATTCAAAACTATCGGATGTGCGGATCATCCGCTCCAGCGGCCCAAAGGGCGAGTATATCGTTGTCAATGCCGAAATGATCTTGCAGGGCAAGGCGCAGTCCTTTGACCTGCGGCCGGGCGATGTCGTGTTCGTGCCGCCGTCACCGGTTGCAACCTGGAATCAGGTGATTGCCGAATTGACTCCCTCGCTGGCCCTGGTTGGCGACGTGCTCTCGCCCTTCGTGTCGATCAAGTATCTCAGCCAATGACGATATAAGGATAACGGCCGTGCTGTTCCAACAGATACTTCCACAAGCCGTCGACGTCGCGGTGGAGACTGATTTTCAGGAGTTTTATCTCGGCATCCGGCGCAAATGGCGGGTCATCGCCCTTGTGATGCTCGCCGCGACCGCGCTTGGGCTCTACCTGGCGATGACGGCGCGTCCGAATTTTGTCGCCTCCGACACGGTATATCTCGGCGACAGCCAGCCGAGCAATTCGGATTCGAGCCAGAATTTTCTATCAGACTATCAGCTCGTTAACAGTGTTAACACGCAGATCCAGCTTATCCAATCGCCGGATCTGGTGCGGCAGGCGATCCTTGAGACCGGGCTTAACGCCTCTATCCGGCCCGTTGGCTGGGCGCCGCTGAGCTATTGGAAATGGCGGTTCCTGAAGAAAAAATCTATTCAGGCCTTCGCGCCGGGGCCGCAAGACCTGGTCGCGCGGTTCGCCGTGTTTGGCGATCCAGCCTCGCCGGGTGTCTCATATCTCCTGCGCTTTGGCCAGAATGGTCATTTCGATCTGCGCTCTAGCCGTGGCGGGGAACAAGTGTTGCTGAGCGGCGCGCTGGGCCAGGTTTTGTCCGGCGACGGGATCAGCATGGTGATCAAATCAGCCACTGACGGGCCGCCGCCGCCGGCCGGTTCGGAATATAGCGTGGATATCTTGCCGGCCAAATTGATGGTGGCCGCGGTGTTGGGCGGCCTGGATGTAACCGCCGCCGGCCCCACAACGGCGCCAACCAACGTGGCGGCCATCTCGTTTTCCTGGAGTGATCCCTACCAGGCGACTGGTTTCGTCAACCAGCTGGCGCAGGATTTTATCCAGAGCCAGCTTGCCTGGAATACCGAATCCGCCTCGAACACCGAGACCTATATCGCGCAGCAGTTGAAGAATATTACCGCCGCCCTGACCCAGGCGAATGACGCCCAGGCATCCTATCAATCCAAGACCGGCATCGTCGATGTTGCCTCCAATGCCCAGGCGGTGATTTCGCAACTGACATCCTATCAAAATCAACGTTCCACCTTGTTGCTTCAACAGGAGGCGCTGAGCCAGCTCGTTAAATCGCTTGGCGATGCGAATGCCGAGATCAACCCGTACCTGATGAGCCAGGCCAACGACCCCGTGCTCTCCTCCATGGCCACCTCGCTTGCCGCGGCGGAGGTGGCTTTGCGCACCGCGCAGGTGCAGTTCGTCGGCCAGGCGCCGCAAATTCATCAGGCACGGGCCACGGTTGAGCAGATCGAGGACGCAATTAAATCCACCCTGCAAAATGACGAGGCGGGGGCGCAGAAAAATTTGCAGAATATCGATGCGCTGATCAGCCAGTACCAGGACGAATTGAAGGCGATGCCGGGCGAGTCCCTGCAGGTTGGCCAGCTAAGCCGTTCCAGCGACGTGCTGGGCACCCTCTACGGCCTGCTGATGCAGAAGGAGGAGGAGGCGGAGGTTTCCAAGGCGGCGACGATCGAGGGGACACGCATCATCAGCCATGCCCAGCTGCCGCTGATCGCGTTCACGCCGCGGCCGGTGCTGGACGTGGTGGCGGGCCTGCTGCTTGGGCTGGTCGCGGGCTTTGGTGTCGTGATCGTGCAACGGGCCTTCTCGCGCCAGTTCAGGACCGATTCGGAAATCCGCCGTCAGGTACCATTGCCAGTCTATGGGCTTATCCCGGATCGCGCCAAGGCCGAGCGGCGCCAGGGCGTGTTCTCGCTGGTGCCGACAAGCCCGTTCGCGGAAGCGTTCCGGCTGCTGCGCTACAATCTGTACGCCATTCCGGGTGAACAGCGTGTCCGGGTGCTGCTGGTGACTTCTGCCAGTGTCGGCGATGGGCGCAGCTTAATGGCGGCCAATCTCGCCAAGGCGTTCGCCGATGACGGCAAGCGCGTGCTGCTGGTCGATGCGGATCTGCATTGCGGCAATCTGGCCGAAAAGCTGGATGTGCCAGCAGCGCCGGGCCTTTCCGACTGGCTGCTGACGCGCATCCGCCCGCCGCTCGGCGCCGTGCCAGACCAGAGATTTTTGCTGCTGCAGGCCGGCAATTTTCCGTTCAGCCCGGCCGATCTGCTAAATGCCGCGGTGACCGATGAATTATTCGCGGTTTTGCGCGCGGAATTTGACTTCATCGTCGTCGACACGCCGGCATTTCCGCATGTCTCGGACGCGCTCTTCCTGGTCCGCCATGCCGATACCGTGCTCTCGGTCGTGAGCGTCGAACATACGCCGCGCCAGGCGCTGATGACGCATTGCGAGACGATCGGCGTGAGCGATAAGGCGCATGGGTTGATCATCAACCGCGTGGATCCCAGCCGCTTTGCCGTCAGCGGCGGCAGCGGCGTGTATCGCGGGGGGCGCCGGGCGCGGCCAAGGATCGCCAAAATATTCGCGAGCGCGCCGCGGTGACTTCCAAGCTGGGGGCGCCATTGGCCCCGCTCTACATTAATGGCCGGTTCGCCGCGCAAAATCTCACCGGCGTGCAGCGCTTTGCCAGTGAAATAACGGCGGCCTTGCAGAACCTGCTGGGCGCGCGGCTGGTGGTGCTGGTGCCGCCGGACGCAAAGCCGGGCATTCAGGGCGCCATGACGGCTGGGCGGCGCACCGGACAGGTTTGGGAACAGCTCGATCTACCGCGCGCCGCGCGCGGCGGGGTGTTGATCAATCTCGGCAATACCGGGCCTGTGCTGGCGCGGCGGCAATGCGTCGTGATTCACGATGCCGGCGTTTTTAGCACACCGGCGGCCTATTCCTGGAAATTTCGGTTGTGGTATAAATTATTGCAGCGCCTGCTCGTTTTGTCGCGGGCGCGCATCATCACCGTATCGGCGTTTTCGCAAGGCGAAATCGCGGTGTATCTGGGCTGCCGGGCCGCCGATATTGGCGTGGTGCGGGAAGGTGCCGACCATATGGAGCGCATTGTCGCCGATGCCAGCGTGCTGGCGGAACATGGTCTGGTTTCCGGCGGCTTTGTGCTGGCGGTGGGCACGCTGGCGGCGCACAAGAATTTGGCGGCCTTGGGCGAACTCGCCGACCAACTTGCAGCGGCGGGCAAGGTTTTGGTCATCACCGGCGCCCTCGGCTCGGCGGTGTTCGCGGCCCGTCCGGAGGGCAGCCCGCCGGCGGCCAGCCTGCCGGCCGCGCGCTATATCGGGCGCGTGAGCGATGCGGCGCTAAAAGCCCTGTATGAGCATGCCGCCTGTTATGTGGTTCCCTCGCTTTATGAAGGATTCTGCCTGCCCGCGGTGGAAGCGGCTTCCTGCGGTTGCGCGGTGGTGGCGGCGGACATTCCCGCCTTGCGCGAAACCTGCGGCGATGCCGCGGTGTATTTCAACCCAAACGAGCCCGCGGAGATCGCGCGGACCGTGCTGGATTTGCTGGCTGACCCAGAACGCCTGGCGGCCATGCGCGCGGCCGCGCGGGCGCATGTGGCGCCGATGACCTGGGCGCGCGCCGCCCGCTCTCTGGCCGCGCTGATCGATGTTTTGTGAAACCCGGGGCATCGCCCACCATGCGTGACCAGCAATTGCGCCGCGCCCGGTTTTTGCGGGTGGCGGCCAGATGAATTTTCCGGTCATGATCTTCTGGCTGCTGATCCTCTACAGCATCAAGGCGCCGGTCCAGGTCATTCTCTACCTGCTGTTCATCTCCCTGACATTCGGCAGTTTGAGCCTGCTGCCGCCGGGCCTGGTCGGCAATGTTCCGCTCTCCACAATTTGCGCGGCGGTGCTGATCGGCAAGACCTTCGCCGCGCGTGGCAGGTTTGATGCGTTCATCGACCTTGCCTTCGATGTGCGCAAGCTGGGGCTTCTCACTTTGCTGATGATCTACATGCTGGTCACCGCCTATCTGTATCCGCGGCTGTTCGCTGGTGCGTTCCGGCTATTTCCGCTGAATGGCGCCGGCACTAAATCGCTGCTCGGTCCCACCTCGTCAAACATTACCCAGCCGATCTATGTGGCGATTTCCATAGGCATGACCTTCGTTTTCGCCTATGCGGGACAATCCCCCTTGTTTCGCAAGCATTTTTTGCTGGCTGTCCTCGTCGGCGCGCTTGTCCTGATGGCCTCCGGCTATATTGATTTTGCGCTCAGCAGGACCGGGCATCTGGCCTGGCTGGATCAGTTCCATAACGCGACCTACCATGTGCTGGACGAGGCCGTGGTTGCCGGCCAGACGCGCGTGGTGGGGGTTGAGCCAGAGGCATCGGCTTTCGGTGAGGTGACGGTTTTTGCCTTGAGCTTGATGGTGTTTTTGCGGCGCTCCTATACTGGCGTGCTGCGCAAGTTCGTCGTGCCGGCCACCGCATTCGGGCTTGCGAATTTGGCGTATCTCTCAACCTCTTCCGGCGCTTTTGTGGGGCTTGCCGTGCTCGCCGCTCTGGTGGCCGGGCAGTTCATCGCCGAGATCATGCTTGTCCGCAGCTTTAATGCGATCCTTCTGCAGAAAATACTATTTGTCATCGGCGGTGGTGTTCTGGCCGTCATCGGCCTCACCCTGGTTCCGCCCGCGGAGGTGGCGCACATACATCTGGTACTCGATTCGGTCTTGTTCCAAAAACAGGATTCATCCTCGTACATCGAACGCCATTCCTGGACGCAAGCGGGGATTGACGCGTTTTGGCGGACCGATGGGGTGGGCGTGGGGGTGGGGTCGGTCCGCACCTCGAACTGGGCGGTCAATTTTGTCGCGAGCATGGGGTTCATCGGGGTGTTCTTGTTTGGCTTGTTTGTGCTCAAGACATTCTGGCCGCCGGCCGGCCGGATCGACGCTGAGTGCCGGCAATTGGCGCGGGGTTTAAAACTGGCCTTCATCCCGGGCCTGGTCATCAACCTGCTTTCAGGGACCACGCCTGACCCGGGCGTGGGGTTGATGATTTCGTTTGGCATGATCTATGCGGTGACAAGAACGCCTCGCCGCGCGCGCCCCGCCGTTCCGGCCGCCGCCTCTCTAACGCCGCCCGGCATGACATTGACGAAGTGTTGATGTGCCTTGTGTCTTAATCCATCGACCGGCCGCTGTGATCCGATGAAACGCGCATGAATATCCGTGAAAAACTATTAACCGGCGCGGTCTGGATCGTCGCGGCGCGGATCGTGCGCAACCTCCTTGCGGTCATCGGCATGCTGGTGCTGGCAAGGTTACTTTTGCCGAGCGATTTTGGCTTGGTGGCGCTGGGGACGACGTTCCTCAGTGTCATTTGGATGATCACCGCGGTGCCGATTGGCGAAGCGCTGGTTCAGCACCCCAATCCGACGGATGAGCATATCAACACGGTGTTCACCATCGCCGCGGGGCGCGCCCTGCTACTGGCACTTCTCCTGGTCGCGTCCGCCTGGCCGCTGGCGCGGCTCTATCACGATCAACGGGTGATCTATGTCATGTTCGCTCTGGCCGTGAGCGTTGCCCTGGGCGGCATAGGCAACCCACGGACCATCATGCTGACAAAGCGCCTGGTCTTTTGGCAACAATTCATGCTGCAAGCCGCCAACAGCGTTACAACTTTGGTTGTCTCGGTGGGCTTCGCCCTGTTTCACCCCACCTACTGGGCGCTGCTGATCGGAACGATCGCCGGACCATTCGTCAACAATGTGCTGTCCTACACGGTGCTGCCATTCTGGCCGCGATTCACGCTGGTCCGTGCCCGCGAATTGATGTCATTTTCGATCTGGCTGACCCTGGCGGAGATTGTCGGGGCCTTCAACTGGCGGCTGGATGAGTTTTTGATCGGCATTTTGCTCGGCAAAGCGCCGCTTGGCTATTTCGTCCTGGGCAATAATCTTGCCAGCATGCCGACGCGCGAGGCGACCGCGCCGCTGAACGATACCTTGTTCCCGGCACTATCAATCCATGGCCAGGATCGCGCCCGGCTCCGCTCTGCCTTTGGGTCCGCGCAGACCCTGGTGACCGCGATCGCCCTGCCACTTGGTTTTGGTTTTGCCTTGATCGCGGGTCCGTTCGTGCGCCTGGCGCTGGGGCCTCACTGGCTGCCTTTGATTTTCATCATCCAGGCGCTTGCCGCCGTGTTTGCCTTGCAAACATTGGGAACGCTCGCGAATATGGCGGCGATGGCGGCGGGCCAGACATCCCTGCTTTTCTGGCGAAATTTGCAGTATTTTGCTTTGCACATGCCGCTCACCATCGCCGGCATTTGGGCTTACGGTCTCACCGGCGCGGTTTATGCCAGGGTGTTGACCGGCGTCATTGGTGTCGCTTTCAACACCAGCATCATTACAAAACTGACCGGGCTGACGTTTTTCGATCAAATCCGTGCAAGTTATCGTTGCCTGTTGAGTGTCGCGGCGATGGCCGCCGCCGTCTTCGGGGTGGAGCGGCTATTTGCGCCATCTTTTTTGGCTCTGACAAATCTGTTCGAAATCGTGTTGACAATTTTTATTGGTGCCGTGGTGTATATTGGCTGTTCCGCGGCCCTTTGGGTGCGGGCGGATCGTCCAGCCGGTCCGGAATCAGAGGTTATCGGCATTCTCGTGAAACTGGCTCGGATGCTGCATAAAAAGCCAAAGCGTTTGGAGGAGGCTTAAATTCGCGGTCACGTCCGAAGCCTCTTAAAAAATTCGATACGGATACAAGGCAATATGGGTTTTGACTCATTGCCCGTCACTCCCGCGCAAAATGCGGTGGCGCCGCCGCCGGTTCACTTTACTTTCCGGCCTTCTTAAAGTTACAGGGTTTGAAGACGTTGAAATTCTTGCAGCTTGTTAGGAATTAAAATGAAACGGTTTACGACATTGGATATGCTGCGCGGCGTGGCGGCGATTGGCGTAATGATCTATCATCTGGGAACCTACAAATTTCCGGTTGCATTGTTCCCGCACGGCTATCTTGCGGTTGATTTCTTTTTTGTGCTCAGCGGCTTTGTCGTTGCCCATGCTTATGAGGCAAAGTTCTGGCGCGGCCTTTCACTCGTTGATTTCTTCATCATCCGGATGATCCGTTTATATCCGCTCGCCCTGCTTGGCACGCTGGCCGGCGCCGGAATTTTTTTTGGCGAGCATGAATTGTTTCCGGCCCATAGCAGCCCTGTCCGCGACATTCTGGCGTCCTTTTCGTTCAACATCTTCATGCTGCCTTGCCTGTTCGTATCGAAACCGCCCTTCGAGACGTTTTTCTGTGACGCCTCGGAATGGTCTCTATTTCTGGAAATTGCCGCCAACCTGGTCTGGGCGGCCCTTGTGATGCGGCTGCGGACCAGAACGCTGGTGCTGGCGACATTCCTCTGCGGCGCGGTGCTGGCTGCCACGGATGTTTTTTATGGCACTGGCAATATCGGCTGGAACACGCCCACCTGGTGGGGTGGCGTGCCGCGCGTGTCCTTCAGTTTTACCGCGGGCCTGCTGATCTTCCGGCTGCGCTGGTACGCCCATGTGCCGGCCATGCGCTTTGGCGGCATTATTCTTGCGGTGGCGTTGCTGGCGGTGCTGGCCTGGCCTGCCAGCTTCGGGGGCGCGCGGCTTCCGCTTTGGGACATTGCCGCGGTGCTGTTCATTTTACCCCTCCTGGTATTGGCGGGTGCCGCGCAAATCTCCGAAGGCCGTTTGGCCAACATGGTCGGTGCGCTCTCCTATCCCGTGTACATCGTGCATTCGCCGGTATTTCATTTCGTCTCCGGTTTGCACCAATCCGTGCTCAAACATGTCAATGTAAATCTCCTGGCCGGCTGTGCCGTCATCCTGGCGGCCGGCGCGGCCTTGGCGGCGCTGCATTGGTATGATGAGCCGGTCAGGCAGTGGTTGCTCGCGCGCGCAAAGCCGGTTTTGTCATCGAAACAGCCACGTCCGCCGGAAATGGATGGCCTCGAACAACAAACCCCATAGCAAAACCGCGAACTGGAAGGGTCCGGATCGATTGTCCAGATTGAGGAATATAGTTTGAAAAGACATTTTGTTCTGTTGGACGGCCTACGCGGCATGGCAGCTTTAGCTGTCGGCACCCTTCATGCAAGCCAAATTTTCGGTGTTAGCGCGTCGCCCTTTCCCGCATACCTGGCGGTTGATTTTTTCTTCTGCTTGAGCGGATTTGTGATCGCTTTTGCATATGATGATCGTCTTGTATCGGGCATGAATATGTTGGATTTCTCACTCAGGCGGGTCATTCGGCTATATCCAATGATCTTTATCGGCATCCTTCTCGGACTCGTTTCAACGGCGGGCAAATTAACCCTGGCTGGTGGTCACGGGATGGCAACAACTTTTGGTTTGGCGATCTCGGCCTTGCTTCTGCTCCCCGCCGGCTTGTTCCTTCATTTGCAGGCCTTCCCCATCGACAACCCAATCTGGTCGCTTTTTTTTGAGATTTTCGCCAATGGAATTTATGCCGTCCAGAAGAAATATCTTGACGTGAGTCGCGTAAAATACCTTGGGATTCTATTTATGGTTGGACTGGTTTTGGCCGAAATCATTCACCGGTCAGGCTCCGTCGCTTCTATCGGCTTCAACGGCTTTCACTCATTTCTCTACGGTTTTCTTAGGGTGGTATTTTCATTCTTCTTTGGCGTTGCTATTTTTCGTTTCTCGATTTCGTTTGAACCATTTCGCCTCCCTTCAGGGCTCATCATTCTGGGTCTAGGGTGTCTCCTATTTGAACCATTCGGCAGTGAATATTGGGAATATGATATTTTCTGTATTGGCTTGGCGTTTCCGCTCATCGTGATATTTGGAGCCGGTACCGAGCTTAAAGCGTTTCCCGTCCGGATTATGGCGTTATTTGGGAACGTCTCCTACCCGTTTTACATTATCCATCAGCCAATTATTCGCATCGTTCACGGTCTCATGTTCAAGCTCGGCCATGTAACCGTGCCGCCCATCATGGGCGCCATGATCGCTTTGGTTATTGCCGCGATGACTTCGTATGGGTTTTTGTCGTTCTATGACGAGCCAACCAGGGCAGTTTTAACCAGGTTATTCATGCGGAAATCACTGATCAAGGGACCATCGAAACTTCCAGCTTAGCAAGCTTGGGTAATCAAAGAGGCACTGCGCGCGGGATGGTGGGCGCCACGCTACAGGCACGCAGCGGCCTCAAAACAGCCGGGCCCCAAAATGAAAGGCCTCGAACAACAGGCCCCATATCAACGCCGCAATGCCAGCCATGAGGAAAATGGCCGGTCCTGGCGGTATTCTCTCCTGCCGGCGATGCTGTGGCTCGGTGTTTTCCCGGCGGCTTTCGGGGTATTCGCGCTCGGCCGGTTTGGCTCTACTGCTGGTTTTAATCTTGTCCATCAAATGCCGGCCCCGCCTCCTCCCGCCACGCGCGCCGGCATTGAAACCATTTGGAAACTAAGCCGTGCAACTTAAAGTTAGCACTACTTTATCTTGGCAGCCATGCTAAACTGGTGAATCACCCATGAATAAATGCGCATGATCGGCCGCAGCCAGGGCAGCCTGCGCACCACCGGCGCATCCGGCATGTCGGTCAGATCGAATAGAAATTCGTTGAGCAAATAGCGTGGCTGGCCGGCGAGCAGATAATGCGTCAGATTCTTGGGCAGCGATCCGAACCGAATGTTTTCGATCTCGGCCGCGCCGGACGCGAACAGCGCGCGGCAGGCGGCCCCTTCCAGCCACCTTATGCGCCAGTCCCTTGCCGCATCCTGGCGCACAGCGTCCGGAATCCTCACACCCAAAAGGTCTTGGCAAAGCAGCATTGCCTGGGCCACGCCGCGATGCAGCTTCATCCGCCGCGACTGCTCGTAAAACCGGGCGAGATCGGCCGCCGGCATCTGCTGGAAAATCGCCGCCACATCGGCCAGCCATTTAAGCCGCGACCAGGCGTGATGCGCGCCATGAATACAGGCAAACAGTAGATGCAGGTCTAACGGAAGAGTCTCGAACTCGAAATTTTGCGTCAAGGTAACGGTTAGTGATTCGCGAGGCTCCGGCAGCTTCAGCAAATGCGGATTATCAAACAGCCGCCAATGCAGTTCGATGATCGTGCCATGGCCTGCATGTTGATACACCATGTCTTTCTGCCGTATCTCCCAGCGCGCGACTTCGGCGCGGCTGGCCTGGGCGGGCGGTTCGATCCGGCCATAGCCGCGCGCCTCAAGCACGCCGCAGGCAATGTTGAGCTCGGCCTTTTCGATCAGCAAGTCGAGGTCGCGATTTTGCCGCAGGCCGAGCCGGCCGTAAGCGGCGATGGAAAAGGCGGGTCCTTTCAGAACCAGCGGCCGAATCCCCTCTGCCCGCAGCGCGTCTTGCAAACCGCGTAGCGTTTCGATCAGCCTAAGCTCCGCCCAACCAACCTGCATGGCATGCCCCGCCAATGCCGCCAGTTCCGGCTGGTTGTTCATCCTGCCGGCGGCGCGCAAGGCGTGCCCAACCAGCCCCGCCACCCGGTGGCGTTCCACCAGGCGCGCAAACAGCGCCCAGTCCAGCGGCGCCTGGGACAGGTCCGCGATCCGCGCAAGATCTTCCAGTTCAAGCGGCCAGCGCAAGCAGGCGCGTAGAAGCCGTACCTCGGCCGTCTGTCCTTGCGGGGGCAAATGCGCGCCGGGCGGACCCGGCGTCACGCCGCGCCGGCGCTGCCGCGCGCGGCGTTGACAAACTCAAGAAACGCCGCCCGGAAACGGCCAATATCGAATCGTTCCGCATTGCGCCTGCATGATTCCGGGCTAATCTTGCCGCCGTCCCGTTCGAACAATGTCACGGCCTCGGCAATCGCGGCCTCGTTTTGCGCCTCGAAAAATATGCCGGTCGGCGCCCGCCCAGCCGCGTCATCAAGGCCGATGACGGTTTCCAAGGCGCCGCCCTTGCGAAACGCGATCACCGGCGTGCCGCAGGCTTGCGCCTCCAGCGGCATCAGGCCCAGATCCTCTTGAGCTGCGAATATGAAGGCGCGGGCACGCTGCATATGGTCGATCAGCACGCTGTCCGGCTGAAACCCCAGCATCGTCACATTCGCGCCAGCATGGCGCTTAATGTTGGCAAATTCCGGCCCGTCGCCAATGACGACCAGCCGGCGCGTTGGCATGGCGGCAAAGGCTTTAACGATGAGGTCAATGCGCTTATAGGGCACCATGCGCGAGGCGGCGAGATAAAAATCTTCTTTTTGGGCGCGCAACTCGAATCTGGTAAGGTCGATCGGCGCGTGAATCACGGTAGCGTCGCGGCCATAGACCTTGCGGATGCGCCGGGCAATGAAGTGCGAATTACTAACAAAATAGTCAACGCCGGCGGCCGTGCGGATGTCCCACATCCTGATATAATGCAGCATCAGGCGCGCGATGACCGAGCGTAACCCGCGCGAAAAACCGGCTTGGGCAAGATATTCGTGCTGCAAATCCCAGGCATAGCGGATTGGCGTATGACAATAGCAGATATGCAGCTGATCCGGCCCCGTGAGCACGCCCTTGGCGACGGCATGGTGGCTGCTGATCACCAGATCATAGCCGGAGAGGTCAAACTGTTCGATGGCGAAGGGCATCAGCGGCAAATAGCCGCGGTAGCGCCGCCTGGCGAAAGGCAGGTGCTGAATGAAGCTGGTCTTTGCGCGCTTGCCAAAAATCCGTGCCCGGTCTTGGTCGCTTAAAAAATCCACGAGCGTGAACAGGTCGGCCTGCGGAAATAAAGCCAGTATCTCCCGCAGCACGCTTTCCGAACCGGCGAAGGTCGTCAACCATTCATGCACGATCGCCACGCGCGGCTTTCGATCAACCCGAGACACGATTTCAGAATCAGCCAATGCGCGCACACCCCCGAAAGTTGTGTCTGAACAAATGTTTTTTCATTTAACAACCACCGCGCCCGCGATGCAAACACCAACACGTCCAGGGTAATCCAATGAACGGGCGCAAGCGCCATGACGAGGTTGAGAGTTGGCACAGAGCAAGCAAGGCTAGGGGGCTTTGCCCCCCTAGAACCCCCACTAAGGGCACAGCCCTTAGAACCCTTAAGGTTTTTGAAGAGGGGGCGTGCTCTTGCCTCTCAAACACCTTTGCCGCGACGCCCCCTCTTCAAAAACCTTATTAATGGATTCCAAAGGCTCAGTCTTTGGTGGGGGTCCAGGGGGCAAAGCCACCTGGCCGTGCTTTCTTTGTGCCAATCCCCATGCCTGTCATGGCGCTTGCGCCCGTTCACCGGTTTGCACTGAAACGTATTCGCAACCTTGGCAAACCGGGTGGTCTTGTCTTATATGCTCATGAAACGTCATTTGGCTCATTGTCTGCTGCTTTTGTGAAGGGTGTGCGTAGCGATGCAAGACCATTTTCCCGGCCGGCCGCTTCGCCAAAGCTGAGCAAAATGGGCGGTACGACTCCATCATCCAACGATCAGGGCGAATCTCGTATCGAGACCGTTACGCCGCCGCCTGGTGCCCGCATTGAGCGGATCGCCGTCATTGTGGCCTCCATTGGCCGCGCCGATGAGATCGGCCAACTACTCGCCGCCCTGGCGCGGCAGATTTTGCAGCCCTCGCATATTGTTCTGTCGGTCGTTTCGCAGGCTGATCTGCCTTCCGCTCTGCCGCCCGGCGTGGTTGTGCTGATGGGGCAACCGGGTTTGACGTTGCAGAGAAATCGCGGCCTCGAACACGTGCTTGGACAATGCGACGCCGTGGTGTTCTATGATGACGACTTTTTGCCTGCCAAAAATGCGCTGCAGGGAATCGCGCAATTTTTTGAATCCTCGCCCGAAATTGTGGGCGGCTCGGGCCTTGTCCTGCGCGACGGGGTTACCGGTGGCGGGCTGAATTATGAAGAGGCTCTTCAAATTGTCTATGATTTTGAGGCTCGCCCCGCGCCTGCATTGCGCATCGGCGATAAATTCTTCGCCTATGGCTGCAACATGGCGTTGCGTGCCTCCGCGATCGGTAATCTGAGGTTTGACGAAACCTTGCCGCTCTATGGCTGGCAGGAAGATATTGATTTTGCCAGCCGCATCGCCGCGCACGGCAAATTTGTGCACACCAATGCCTTTGCCGGTGTTCATCGCGGGGTCAACAAGGCGCGCAGTCCCGGCCGGCGGCTTGGCTATTCCCAGATCGTCAATCCGGTTTATCTGGTGCGCAAGGGCACGATGGATTGGCGCAAGGCGGCCATCATCATGTCCAAAAATCTGGCGGCCAACATTGTCAAATCACTGAAGCCTGAACCGCTCATCGACCGCCGTGGCCGGCTCAAGGGCAATTTTTTGGGACTGGCCGACATTATTTTGCGCCGCAAATCCGATCCCATGGCGGTGCTATCCATAAAATGAAGGGCTTTTAGCCACGCTCCAGCTCGGGGCGTGGGCCGGCATGGTTGACCGAGGGGCCGCGCGACAGCCGCACGAGCAGACGTGATAACCGGTTGCGCCCGGTATGGCCTCGCCCCATGCCAAAAATATATTGCACGGCCGACCGCGGCAAAAATGCCATCACAAAAAACCAGCACACCCAGACAAGGCGGCCGAGCAGGCTGGTATTCGCGGACCGCGCGGCGGCCCTTGCCGCGCGCCTGAACAGCGTCCAGTTCGTCAACCCAAGCTGATCAAATTCACCCGGCGCAAAGCGCAATGCCAGCATCCGGTATTCCATCTGCTGCACCGTCGCGATGTCCTGGTAACTGGCAACCGCGATGCCGCGCCGCTCGGCTTCCGCCTCGAATTTGGCTTGCAGAACCTGGTCAAATTTCAACCAGCGAATAATTGGCGCCATCCGCATGCCGTTGCCCGGCTGCGCCCAGACATTCGCGCCATGCACGCGGTACGCCCCCAGAACGTCACGGATGCTGCGCACGTCACCAAATAATGGCGCCATCTTGTTGATATAGCCGTCCGGGGAGCGGTAAATTTCCGTCGGGTCGATTGGCAGCAGCGCATCGAGCAGCGCCCTTGAAAACACATTGCCGCTGGACACTGTCCAGGGATAGGCGCCGTAGCGAAACGACTGCAAGCGGACAGATTCCGGCGTCAGATCATCCGGAAAATGCGGAAACGGCA
>Ga0116227_10007804_pt1 | contig 20643 bp, 15 predicted proteins | sample S1TSphgellanicum_FD_89693 | JGI IMG/M metagenome (GOLD analysis project Ga0116227, IMG submission 89693) | Host-associated microbial communities from peat moss isolated from Minnesota, USA - S1T2_Fb - Sphagnum magellanicum MG | ecosystem: Host-associated > Plants > Peat moss > Unclassified...
GGCTTTAATCTTTTTGTTTAGTAGAATTTACTACGTATTTACATCTTGACGACACCGTACGTCACGACACTACATGTCACGACAACAATTGCTAAAAAGTTCTTAAATTATTGGTTGGAGTTGCCATTGTTAAACATGCCACAACATATACAATTATAGAAGTCTACATTTGAAGATAGAAACCCCCAACCACAAGCATGCCAATAGCTTTGTAATTCATTATTGGGCTTGTCAACCACAAGCATGCACCAAAAAAATGTATATTGTTATTCGCAACAAAAATTGGAAACTTTGTGTTACCCAAATTTTTGTAATAGGTGATTATGTTCCTAACATGTGACAAAACCTAATAGGTTACAACATTTGATAGGTGACAAGTAATTAATCAACAAGCAGTTAATCAACTGGTGAAAAACAAAATAGGTGATCTATTGAACAAATTGTTTGTAACAAATAATTTATTTTTTAATTTTGGATTATTATTATATACACCAGTCAGCGACTATTTAAATGGTTTCATCATACTGTCTAATTTTGAATTAACATGTATATAAGTAAGAAGAAAAAGAACATGGGAAGGATTTGATTTGATTTTTTGTTTTTCATTTCAAACTTACAATGGAAAATAAAACATTTTTATTTTTAGTTTAATTCTTTTTAATTTAGCAACTTGTGTACATTTGTTTTTCATTTAAAATTTTGAATTGTACATAAGATTTAGATTTTTTTTTGGATGTACCTATTCTTAAGTTTTTGAACATGTTCCTGAAAATAGAAAAAATTAATGGGAAAATATTAAAAATATTAATATTTGGCAATCAAGTTGGAGATTTGAATTTAGAGCATCATGTTCATAATTTTTGGTTATAATCATCAAGAAGTATATTAGAACTAAAAGCATTGACACTTACAAATTTTAATTTGTATCATGTTTTGAATGTTTTTGTGCAATTTTTAATAAATGTTGTTTTTTTTGTTGTATTTTGAAAACATTAGGAAATAGATTAAACTAAGTGTAGAGTTTTTGAAGGAAATTAGATGTTCAATTTATAAATTTAAAAAAATTACAATTTTAAAATGTTGGGAGGAATCAATATGGTTGTATCTTTAAAAATAATGCAAATGTTTTTATAAAACCTATTGAATTCAAGAGATGTGAAAAGTACTAACTAGAAGTCTTAGGAAATAATTAGATCGTGTTATACATCAACATGTGTTAGAACCTACACAAATGTAAGAGAAGTAGCAGGTGCAACTTATAAAAAATGAACTAGTGAATGCACAAACATGTATGTAGCGCAATGGGTACAAACCAATGATCGACATCAAAATGTAGCAAAATTGATTGTGATAAGGGGCCCAATCATACCCCTAAATAGTCACCAAATGACATCACAAACCTTAACCTTACAATGGGCAATGAACATTCACAATGGTGGCAATAATGAACATGTTCAACAATTTGATGAAGTTGTTTAAGCACAACAACAATGGCGATTTGTAACCCCTAGTTATTTCATACCCAAAACAAGTGTACCTACACCAACAATAATCTTTGTTGGTTTGCAAAATCATCAACCAAATCCCAACATCAATTTGGTAACCATTGATTTGGAGATGGAACAAATCCAACTTACAAACAAGTTGGAACAACTTCATCACATCAACCATAAACCTTCCAATCAATTAATTTCCATGCCACATTTGAATGTATTGAACTTCAAGCAACACCAACTATTGTTCAACAAAGGCCCACACACCAACATGTCACCTAGTCAACCAAAATGGTTCCTGGTCAAGGTGAAAGATTACAAGTTCCATACAATACACCAATTTTAAGAGAAATCTAGGAATTGAAATGGAAACTTGTTTTTATTGTCAATAGGTGGGACATCAATTTAATTGCTACCCCTTTATTAATGATACATTGAGACAATTGTTGAGGGATGAGGTGATGAATGTTCATCAACTTGTCATTCCAACTATAGTAAACCCCCTTTATAATCACGCCTTCGGTGACCACTTGTTTTGGTGACATTAATGAATTGTGATTTAAATATGTATAATCATATTCCATATAAACCATTACAAGATTATGACTATAGGCAGAAAAAAACCTTATAAAACAACCCTTTATGCTAGAATAAAGGTGATAACTAGTTAAATTTCTTACATGGGTTATTTTAAATTTTAGTATGTATTATTAGACTAAAAGAAGGTCGTGATTTTTGCATGTTTTAATGCGATGATTTACATTGAGTTTGAGTTTTTTAACTATTAGCTTATGTATCTTGTCAACTAGATCTTTTTAATTAAGATTTTATTTATTTTTGGCAAGTTTGCATATCTTTTGCTTGGTTACATTAAAAAGGTTGTCTTTTCTTTTCTCTTCAATTGGATTCATTATAATTATTCTACACAAGTTAAACACAAAGCAACACTAACATTGCCAAAAGGAACTACAATTTACAAAACCTTAATATTTGCCTTAGATTTTTCCCATTATAGTCACAATCATAAAAAAAACGTTTTGCAAATATTTTGTGTTACTAACAAATGTGACAGTAATTAAAAAAAATGGTGTTTCTTACTACAACGAATGGTTATTAAAAAATGTGTGACACAAACAAAAATGTGACCAAAATGGGTGTGATTATAAAGGGGGTTTACCATATTATAGTTGAATATTACTTAATGTACCTCTATAAAGAATTCAAACCATGAATTCTAGCATTGGTCTTACATTAGTTCAAGTTAATTATCAACCAACTTAACAACCATTTATTACACCATTTGTACCAAACAGGGCCAAGGTTTTACCTATGTTTACATACGCAATGTGGTATAATGTCATACCCCTTTATGTACCTTTAGATCCTAATTTGTATCTAACACATCCAATTGGAACAAAAGGATTTAATCCTTTGATTTTTAAGAATTGTATATAGCTTATGTACCTAGATATGTGCATTTGGTACCATAACAACATGTCATACCACCAATACACACACCACATAATGTTAGTAATCATTTTACTACAATGGTTCAACCAATCATTCACAAGGACACATGACCTATTAAATAATATGTTATTTTAATAATAGCCACTACACTAATCAATACTAAGATCCATCAAATTGTTAACAATTTACCAACTTTTATGGAGGTTATGTTCATCATCCATCAAATGGAGGATAACCTAGAAATTCACTTGGAAGAATTAGTTCACTCGAAGGAAATCGACTTGTAGGACCACCATTCAATCCACCTATTGGATCATTTGGATGGCCAACACTTGACCCACCCATCTTCATACCACCATTGTCGCAACCTTAGCCTTGGGCTCGCGACCAAAGTAAGGGCTTGCAAAGGTGCGAACCAAAAGTGAAGCCCGAAAGTCACATTTCATGCTCCCAGGAATGTAGGAGAATGTGAGGGAATGAACTCACACACTCCCAAATGGGCTCTCACTTTGGGACTTAGAGTCCCAATGAACTCCCAAATTTTCAAAGGGCGATTATAGGGGTCAAAATTCATTAAATTGAATTTTTTTTAGACCATTTGAAAGCTTTTGGAACGTAGATGTTTATAATGGGCTCACATGACCCATTTGAGTACTTAAAACATAAGTTATGATCAAAAGAAGGGTCAGGAGTCAATTACCAATTTGACTCCCAACCATTAAAAGTCAAGAATCGCCCTTATTTACTTGTGTGCAGGTGGTGTGCCACATACCATTGGAAAGCTTTCAACGAGGGCTACAACTTTGCTTTAGATCTCATTTCAATCGAAATTTTATACAAAAAGTTATGGGCCTCCAAAGTTGCGAAAATCCCAAGTTGGGAGTCCCAAGACAAAATGATATTTGGATGCAAGCCCCATGCTTAGGCATAGAAGATATTATAAAGGGGAAGGTGTTGGCTCCCCCTAGTTCGGGCCGTGGTTAGTTTTCTGAGTCCGTGTTTGTTCATGGTTCGTCTGTGCACCAAAAATGTTCCAATTATGCACTAACCAACTTATTGTTTGGTTTGTTTAAGTTTGTGTGAATAATTGATCCACTTGTCATTCGTCCTAATCTCCCATGTCGGAGCTCTAACACACCCCTCTACCCCTGAAGTGCTGTAAGCCAAGGAGCATACCCCAATTTTTTATCCTTCCAATGCTTTCACCTTTGGATTCATAGTTGAGTATATCAAGGAGCTTGGGGGTGCGTCACATGGTATCCACAACTTGTTGCCAGTAGAAGAAAAATGTCAATTTGTGATTATAAAACAATTACAACCAACATTTACAAATTACTTTAGTTACATAGTGAAATCACATCCAACATTTAATTACAAATCATAACTCAACATGACATCACCAAATGGACCATGGATGATGTATACAATTAACGTATACATGTTCATCCTTTAACCATCTATATAACATTGGTAACTAGGTCTTGTTTTTGCAACTATTTTTACAACTATCAATTATCCACAATTATTCGCCACATGTTTTAAATTAAAGTAATTTTTTTAAATGATTTAAAATGTTGAAAAAATCCATGCCATCAAATTCCAATGACTTATGATGGTGCCACTTGGCAGTATAAAAATCCACCATGTGGCATTATGAAAAAATTTAGGTGAAAATTCGTTTATTATTCAAACATTGATATTGGCCATCCATTATTAACATTCATTTAAAATGGTTTTAGATTGTGACATGTGGCATAATCAAAATCTACAACATGGTATATTAATTATATTTTGGGAAAAAAATCAAATGAATGTTTATTTGAGCTAATAAGTAGGTAGGAAGATAGGTGGGTTAAAAAAATAGCCATGAAAATATCGTTATTTAATTTTATGTTTTTTTTTAAGGGTTAAATTTCTTTGAGTTCATCCCCAATGACATATGTTTTTTAATGTGAAAACATAAGAAAAAACACCTTTGTTATATAATTTACAAAATAAGATTGGAGGACAAAACATATGGGTTAATTTTTTTGATTACACCTAAAATGCAAATTGAGTTACAACTATAGATATTCTCCTATATGTTTTGTGTTTATTTTTTATTTTTTAAGTTAGATAACTAAATAGGTAATAAAAAACTAGTTAACTAATAGGTTAACGAGCTAATTAACAAATTAGCCATTAACTAATTACCTATCTACTTACCCATTTATAAACCTACCTATAATTACCCACTATTTTTTAATTATTTAATTTTCGAAGTAACATTCACTTTTACTTCATACTTTCTATTAATTAATCAATTAATTCATAATCATAATTCATCAAAAAATTAAATAGATAAATTATTTATTTATTTAATTTTTTATTTTTTATTTTTTATTTTTTATTTTTTATGAAATTAATTAACTGGTTATTATTTTAAACCAAAATCATTTAAAATAATTATGTTTAGATTAATTTAATCTATGTCTAACCAATAGTAACTTAATTTAGTCTAGGTCTACCCTATATTAACTTAAGTTTAACTTAGCTTAATTTAAATCTAACCTATCTAAGTTTACCTTAACTCAATCTAAGTTTAATTTAAAACCTAAGTGATCATAGCTAGTTAAGCTAAATTATGTTAATTTATTTTTAGCATGAGGATCCCTAAATTAACCTAGGTTAAGCTTGTAAATAGTCTAAGTTGATCTACCTCATCATAAGTCAATTTAGGAAGGCTTATATTAACCTAGGTTAAATTGGTAGGTAGTAGGTAGGTTGTCCTATGTCAACTTAGGGTGGTTTAATTTCATTTGAAACTAAAAAAATTGATCTTTATAATTTTGTGTTTAATAGACTTAACATAAAAAATATGGTAATGTAATGGATGAAGACTTGAACCCCAAAGTGTAGGGTGAGGGGTTTAAGTCTTTGTTCTTGTAACTTATGATACCTAAACCACTTCACCTAAGTTAGGTAGCCTTGTTTAAGCTACCTAGGTTAAGAGGCCGATGTTTGTTTTTAACATAGGCCACTTAGTTTAGGTTAATTAACTTGGGCTTGCTAAACTATGTTAAATTAACTTTTTGTTAGGTTAGCTACCTAAGCTACTTAGGCTAAGTTAGTTTCACCTTTGTTCATATGTGATGACTCATAATTGAACATGTGTTTATAGATTTTTGACATGTGTCATCCATTTATCAAGGCATTTTGTAACTTTTAGTTGAGTAAAATGATTAGGGTGACATGACATGCATTTTACACATCAAACCAAGGTCAATGATGCCACACAATTTTAATATTATAAGAAAATTAAAAAAATTAATCGATGAAATGATTTGGTTTTGCAACTATATGTCCTTTGCGACTAAATAGGTGAAACAATATGGATTTAGCAACTCAATAGTCACTAGTCGCAAATGTCCTTCCTAACTAATACATAATCATAAAAGGCAAGGTGCAAAACTCAAAATGTGTCTTTGTGTAAAAGATTAAAATTCTATAATCTATTCAAATGACAAAAACCTGAACTAGTAAAAAAATTGGACACCACATTGGACGAATAGGTGAAATTGGAAAGCATTTGGTATATGTTTTTGCCTTCCTGGTAAACTTGTTCTACAAGTTATTATATGTGTGTGTGTGTGTGTGTGTTTTGTTCATATTCAATATGCAACTTGAGCTTATGACTTGTGGATTTGATTAGGTTTAAGAGATGGATTTAAGAAGGTCCCAAACGTTAATGGATATCCAAAATTAATGTGAAATAGAAAAGTGCAACAATTGTAAATGGGCATATCTCGAGGAGGATGAGATTAAAGTAGAACTAAAAATACCTTAGGTTGATAGGCATCAATGTACATGTGTTACAATTTTTACTTCCATTGATGAACATTTTTTTTGGTAGTCAGCAATTTGAACAAAAGGCAATTTGGTTTCTTTGAACCATGGGCAATGGATTGCATTGTAAATATCAGGAAGGACCATTTGAATTGTGGTATGGTTTTATAAGAAGATGAACCTATGGATTATGACAATATGATTATGTTGGGAGTGGTATGGGATTTAAAGTTGAAATGCACTTTGAAACCTTATAACAACCAAGATGAAATGTAGAAGACCATTGGTGAATTAATGGACACCAAAAGAAGATGTTTAGTATGACTAAATAGATGTGGATGTTTCTAAAATTTGGTGCCACTATGCATTCGATCAAATGGGGGAGGACATCATTATTCGTACAACACAACAAAGATGTTAGGACTATGGGAGAGGTATGGTCATCCATTTGTTATGCAACATTGAATAAAATGGATGTTTCATGTTTAATAATTTTAATGTATGAGTGTAGAAGCAAGTGGACATGCAATTCTTTGGCTTACTTATCATAACTTAATGAATAAAGCTAGATAATCTTTCAAATTTTGTTGTCTTGCAAGAAAAGCACAATGTGGACATTTTGAAATACTTTGGGTTTGAATATTTTTGTTGCATAGTTCATTTTTGACATTAATCATTGGAGGAGCCTCACACCTATTTACAATCCAACAAAATCTTGTTAGATTTAAATGTTCATGCACTATTGATCAATACATTTTATGAATATAGTTACAAGTTTAATGTGAATTACAAATTGGTAATTTGTAACCATTTCAACCCTCAAAACCTTTGACTATTTGAGCTAGAGTTGTTATCCTTCAAGTTGTACAAATGGTTCATTGGCCTAGTTCATTTTATAAGTATATATATTATTAAATTAAAAAATTGTTTCTACTTTTCATATTATCTTGCATTGCCTCGTGGAATCTAATTTTTGATTGGATGTGGGTTAGACTGCATTTAAGATCAACATTTGAGCTTGTCACCAAAATGCAACATTTAGCAAACACAACAACTTGCACAAAAGGAGCCCTAATAAAACCTATCATGTTTTATTGGACCTGAAAAAAATCTTGAATTTTTTTCCAATTAATATGGCAACAAATAAGGAACTAATTATAATAATGGTCAATTATTCTTCAGCTTTAGAAGGGGATCCTTTGATTTCAATAAGTTTTGATAAGTAAACCTAATCCAAATCACATGATTTCTAAATTGGGGGTGGCAACAATGTCATGTTCACAAATGACCACAATGAGGTGAACTTCATTATTCTAATGAGTGCCTACATTCGTTATCCAAGCAAGCCCATAGTATGTCACTTACTAGTCTTAGACATGAATGTGTTATTATGTGATTCAAAACATGTAAACTATGCTAAAACATGGAATTTATTAATCCTTACAAAATGACGTGGGAACAAGCAGTAAGCTCACATTTGCGTATGTTTGAATTCTTACACCTTATTCCCAAATATTTGATATTAAGATATGGTCATTAGCAATCTTCCCAAATTTGCTTTCCATGGTTCATTATTATTAGGCGAAGATGAAGGTTTAAAACCAATGTGAAATGTGAACATACACATAGAAATCATCCATTAGTTGTAAATTAAGAAGTTGTTTTGAAGAACATCAAAAGAGTAGGGGATGTGGTAAGTCTTATGTTTAGGAGTCTAGGTCCACACAATATGATATTGATAGATGATTGTCCATTCAAATATGTAAGCAACACACTATTTTCCTATACACTACCCTTGGCTTTTAAATTATAAATAGAGGACAACTACTTGATCAACGCTCTATGGTTATACTTGAAATCGTTGTTGGAGGCACTAAACACTATAGGGTATGTGGGATCCCACCCACATGGGTAGATGTGGCTCATAGCAAAGAACTTGCATTATAAAAAAAGTTGTGCCATTTTTGGCCTAGTTGACAACTAATTGGGCAAATTAGTAGTCAATTTAAAAACTATATATTTATTATTTATGCCCTAAGTGTTTGAGTTTATTTGATGCTAATGTTTAAATTTTTTTGTTTTTCCATTTATAATGTATGTAGTCATGGGTGCTTTCAAATATGCAAATTTGTAAGGAACACAAATCAAACCCATAGAAGACAACTCACGATGTTACAATTTTGCAAAAAAAAGGTTGGGTCACAAGGAAGCCCTAAGTGCTCACATAAAATCAACAAAGATGGAAAGGCCCGACCGAATGCAAGCTTCTACAACATTAAGTTACGTTACATTTGAATTTGGCAATGCAATGTTCATGAGCAATGGTAATGTATATCTTGTTTTACTAATTATATATTTGCATTTGTTTTGCAATATAAGAAAAATGAGCATGTCATTCTTGTGATTAAAGTTGAAATCAAGGGTTTTGCCATTAATAATTTCATCAAGTATATTGGTGGAAGGGGAGCTATGCATCACAATACAATCATGTCAAATGATTGCATTTGTTGCTATTTCTTTAGGCTTGCAAGCTATTGTTGCCTTGTCATATCCTTTGTTTGATCATGACCTTCCAATCCACATTGTAAAAGATGTGATTGGATCATAATACTTTGGCCTTGGAAGCTAACATAAAAATATATGTAAGCATGGTTTTCTTATTATACATCTAACTTATGTAGTTTATAAAGGTTCAAACTTTTGTGCGAACTTCATATGTAATCAATTTCTTAATTTATTTACTTTGTTGCAATTTTGCTTCTTGATATTTGTGTTTAGAAATTTGTGCAAGTGTGTTATCATTTTAGTTTATATTAGTTTATGTGTGTTCTACATCGGCTTTCAAAGTAGGTCTTTGAACATGTAGCAACTCAAAATTTAAGGTTTGAAAAAGCAGATTTAGAACCCTAAAACCTAACTTGCAAACCTATATTTAATGAACAAGTGTGAAATAATGTAATACATGTGTAATTATAATCCATTTGTAGTTAAATAAACACATTACCAATACATTAAACATTCCATGGAATAACATTTAATTAAACCATAATCATAATGGAAATGCCATGTCATCACACTTGATTAAACAATTAGTTGGAATGGACATGCCGCATCATCACATACAATCAAACAATTAATAATAATGGATGTGCCATGTCATCAAACTTAGTAACACAATTAGACAAAATGGACATGCCACATTATCAAATTTAGTCACAATGAACATGCCATGTCATCACAATCAATCACACAATTAGTCAAAATGGACATGACACGTCATCATTTAATCACACAATTATTTTAAATGACCATGCCATATCATCACACATCATCACACAACTAGTCAAATTTGACATGGCACATCGAAACATTTAATTACACAATTAATTATAATGAACATGCCATTTGGCACTTTTGTCACAATATTAAACTAATAATATATGCCACCAAGCTTTTAGTTAACATTGTGTATTAGTTTTTAATCATTTAGGACAAAACAAAAATTATGCACAAATTATGATAGTTGGCACCCATGTTGATTACCATAAGGTATAACACATCAATTAACATTACTTACTTTTCATCAAATCAAACATGCCATTATGTCATTGTGCACTTTTAATCATCATCCATTTATTTGTTTTGTTAGCATTTACTTATTATAAATGACTAAACTTTTTTTTATTAAGCCTGAAATCATTTGGTGTCCATTTCTGTATAGATTTTAATACAAAAGGATAAGGAAAAGGAAAAGGACAAGATATGTAGTAATGCAAGAACATCACCTTGGGTCAATTCTTACCTTCTTATATCTAGCTTTCATGGCTAAAAGTTCTTGACAACAAACGTTTGAAATTGGTAACCCTCTTAATGTTTCTTACCAACAAAATAAATTTGGGATTATGGTTTCCATGACCAAAATTAAAAACTGAAAAAAAATTCAAGCTTGCCATTGTTAACCACACCAAATTCAAGGAAAAAAACAAAAATGAAAACACAAATATAAGGGGCTTCCTTTCATAATCAAATCAATGATGTTGAAGAGCTCGCACTTGAGGGTCTTTTGTGTGAAAGATTGAACTCCATAATCAAACTTTAGATAACACAACTATTAAGAATTCCACAATCCCCTTGTGTTTGATTTGCTTCTAATATTAATAATTTTAGTTGGAGATTTTGTAAATTTTTATTTAATTTTAATTCATCCTCTTTTTGGATTCACTCCACTACTTTTGCAACCTATTAATAATTAGCCCTATGGTGGTTTACATATTCATTGAGTGATGCACTATCAATATTTGGACACAAATATTTGCACATAAACACACATAACAAATTGATTTTGAACCCAATTAAATAGCAAAGCAAATTGTACAATAGTTCAAATTTTTATTTCCAATTCTAACCTAATCAAAAGTTGTGTTTGATACATTTATTTGACATTTATCAAAAAATTATCAAGATAAGGAATAATTAAGCTTAATTATTAAAACAACATTCATTTTTGAAGGGCTTTCATCTATATATAATTAACATTCAAATAGGTCCATCATCCACGATGGAATACACATTGAAGCTCTTTGAAATGAATGGGTTTATTAGATAATATGCACCATGCAATGTCCATCATAAACATCCCTTAAGAAATGTGAATTGTATAAGCTTCAAAGATGAGATGGTTATCAAAACCAAGGTACATACATGCACAAAAATTATATATATATATAGATATAAAATTAGCATTGTTTGAAAACATTAAATTGTAGTTCAAAACTAAAGTGTTATTTGGAATTGTTTCCCCAAGCTTTGTCAAAGCCAATATCTAAGTCTGTAAGAACTTTTAATTGGGCATCCAATGGCAATGATTGTAAACTAGAAAACATTTGGCCACTTGAATCTTCATGACAAATTTTATTACTTTGGAAGATTTATTATGATATTGAGCAAACCTTACTATGAACATAAAAACATTGAATTTCATAATGAATATGTAAGTTTTTGAAAAACTTATGAATTACCTATTAGCTTTGTTGAAGATTTGTTTCAAATTCTCAAATTTGGTTCAATTTTCACATCTTCATCCTCATTTTCCTTTTCAACCTTGTTTTATATCATGATAGATTGTAGGCTCATTTTGTCACACATTTATAAACGAATAAAAACACATTTTTAGGTAGCTATATATATCAAAAGGAATGAGTAGAAAAGCTAGCATGAAAAGCTTTACATGCATTCATACACTAGTCAACAAATGTGAAATTTGAATCCCTAATAGTGAGAAAAATAAATAAATTATACACATTGGAAAAATGAAGCCTTAATTGGTTGAAAACAACACTTTTTCCACATGATTCCAGTTGTAGGCAAATACAATGGGATTGCTAAATCAACAATGGGATTTTCTCTAAATGAAATGTGAAGAGATTACAATATGGGTGGACCACAACATGCACGACATTTGATTTGAAATTTACATAGTTCACAAATTCAACATAATCACGAAGAAAAAAACGCAATAGCTTTACATGAGATTGATCTTATATGAATGTTAAAATTGAAAAGATTTTACAATGTGCAAGTCTATAGGAATAACCCAACAATATTAACAACATTCATACCTTGGTTTCTATGGGAACATGCATTAAAAACATAAATGTGTACAACATATTCATATTAATGGCAATCACCGGATATTAATGTTAATTGATCCATAACAATTGTGTCATCATTTACTCCAATAAATTATTCAAAAACATTTTGGGTCTAATAAAAATATTAATGAAAGTGTACAATGTTCATTTCATCTTTCTCATGTGTGCCCATGTCCATGATACCTCTTCAAGTGGTCTTTTTGCTATTGTTCATGGAGTTGATATAAACAATTAATTTTCAACCTAAATATTTTCCAAATATATGGGGGTCACAAATGATAACCCATATGAAGGAATGTGTATCAAATCTTTTTTTTTTAGTAGCATACAAAAAAAAGAAAAAAAATTGTATTAATATTATGTTTTATTTCTCATTTTTCATCAAAAATGGGGGTTAAACTTTTCAACATTTAAAACTTTCTTGCAATTTAAAAAAAAAAACTTGCGCAAAAAATAAAATAAAATTGGTAGCCTTAATTATTTGTGATTAGCAAATATCTTAATGATAATTAACGTTGTGAGACTTGAGTGGGTTTTAGGGTTTCACTTTGCTTTCTACCCCTTCTTGTCTTCCCCTTCTTGTCTTGGTTTCTTTCCTAGGGGTTGCACACGCTTCGCTGCAATAGTAAGCCCTTTGATCCGCACAAATTGGTGAACACAAACATGAGTGTTTCGTGTCTGCCGTGTGGGGTTGTGTTGTTGCAGATGCCAACAAAGTTGTGCTACAGAACCAAGAAGGATGGCAAGCAATAGAAAGAGGTTTGAGTGTTTTCTGGGGTTTTGGTAGAGAGGCTTAACAGAACTGTGATCTGCAAGTAGAGATCGTGAATACTCAAAAGAGTGGATGGGTACATAAGAAAGTAGGAAAAAACAAGAGTGAAAGTGTTTTGGTTATGTGTGTGTCTGTGTGGGTGCATGATTCTTACAAAGCAGAAGACGAGTAGGGAAGGGGAAGGAAACGAAGAGGTTTTTTGTTTCTGGTTTGTTTTTTAAATTTTTTTTGGTTGGGTGAGTCGTGAAGTGTGTTTTAGGGTTGTGGGATCCGCAGGCAGATCACCGAGTTCTAGCCATGACGTCAGGCTTGAGAGTTGCTTCTTCAAGCTCCTCATACTTGGTCAAATTATAAGGAGGGGGGGGGAAGTCTCGTGCAACAAATATGTCTCTCGTGGATTATGCTTCCGATGATGACGCTGGAGATTCTGAGCCTCAGCCCATGGTTGCCTCTCCATCGCACAGGTAAAAATCGTTTTTGCATGTTTCTTTTTTTCCGCAAGCCTTTATTTTGATGTCGTTTTTGGTTTCTTTTTTCTCTCTGCAAATTCCATATCAGCTGCTGGTGCTCGGCTTCTTGGCTGTCTCTTTCTACTCCCGGCATTATTATTTTCTTCCCCTCCTTAACTCCTTTTGCAGAAATTGCTAGAGAGTTTTTCTTTTCTAAAAGAATTTGAGGTTCCCAACTGTTTATGTATAGAATGAGATTTTTTGTTCTTAGCTCACTGGTATAGAACAAAGGCATCAGAGGAATCCCCACAGAATTTCTTTTGCCCTGGAATTTTTTTGTATATTCTTTTTTCACAGAATTTTCTCACATCTAGACTATAAAATCTCAGAAAGGATTGATCTAGGAGGCTTTTTTGAAAGTTAATTATGAGTGCTTTGATTTCTATGCATGCATTTTGTGCTCAACTGAATATTTGTTGTTGGTGTGGGTGGACTCTTGACATTCCGACAGTAAATGTGGCACTCTGTTTGACACTTCTTGGGACCCACCATTTAAGATCCAGGTTTTCTTCAGAAAGTCAAGGAGCAATAGTGAAGAAGAGGACTCTTTGATTAGCTCACAAAATAATGCATATATTCTGACAGGTCCTGTGTTGTAACTTGTAGTAGCTGCTTACTACCACACTTGTTGCTACCACACAAAATCACGGCCATGTACATGGCTGTCACTTATTGCAGATTGGATGAGGATGATACTATTGACTTTTTTTATGAGCAATATCTCTTGAGTGCTAGGCAGCATCATGACTGAGTTCTCCTGTTCCTTCCAGAAATGCAACAGAAACTCAGGATGCAGATCTTGTAAAATATGGTATGACTGGAAAATTATAATATACTTGTCTACCCCCACTGCTGGGAGCTGATGAAGTCAGTGGGTAGTCATAGCAGCTCATCACTGCTATTTGTGATTAGGGGGATAGTCTGACACTTTGTGAGTGGCTGTCATAAGGTTATGACTGCACTCATTGTCATGTTGGCTTTAAATTTTTGTTGTGGAGATTTCTAAGCAATTTCATTAGATATTTGACTGACAGTTTTCTTCAATAGCTGCTTGCACTTTTTTCTCTGCATTTAGGGTGGGTTCCTCTCTTTGCTTTTCACTGATATGTTGTTGGATGTGAAATCACTGTAAGTTTATGCTCAGGTTAGTCCAGGTCAACTTCAATTGCAAGTATTGATGGTTTCCAAATTACTCATGAAGATATGTTCCGCCAGTTCCTACTGCATGATGCTAGTCTTCTGGAAAGTTTTTTAACTTTGCTGTAAATGGTTTCCTCTTGCCTTTTTCAGTAATCAAGGGGACCTCCCAGGGCCAAGATCTCAGTCTGCTGCCTATGTACAACCTGCTACCACACCATCGGTGCGGCTTCCTGATGCTACAGAGCTGCTTGGGGGTTCTATGCAGGAAGGAACTAGCAATAATTCCACTGGAGACCATGCCTCCAGGGTTGCTGCAGCCTTGGCTACATCAAGGAAACGGCCACAGTTGAATGGGGGTGCACATGCATTGCACAGCACTAAATTTCCTCGCAGGAACATAACACCTTCAGGGACGACAATGAGTAGTACAGGAGGCGTTCTTGTCCCACCCCAGATACAAGGAAGGTCAGTGTCTTTACATCCCCAAAAGCAATTTCTTACTGATCAGTACCCGGGGCAAAACTTGATGCATTGGGAATCAAGTTTTCTGTCCTTTTCCAAACCATCAAGTTAGAGGAAGGTTTTCTTTTGGGGAGAATACTTCTTAAGGTCTCTTACTTTCCTCCTTATCTAGGTGGTAGTCAATTCTCTTCTCTTTCCTCCTTGCAGGTTTATCAATCCAAAGCCTTATGGATTATTTTCTTGTGGGGAGAATGTATCCAGCAGAGGTGGTCTTTTCTCACATTGTAATTTCAGCATCTGTCTTGATGTGCACAGCAGTAGTTTTTGGTTGAAAAGAACACAATGGGAAATCAAACTGTAGTTTAGCCCTGTTTATGAGATGTGTTCAATACTCTGCCAATCAGCTGCATTGAGACCCAGTAGCCTCATTTTAATCTTTAAATGGATGTATATACCTGGTCACAACATGTCTTAGTGTGGTTTCTAAATCTTCCATAAGAAATGGGAAGTTACCTTCTCTATCCTCCGATTTGCAGCCACATTTTCCTCTTTCTCACCTGCAATATCACTTGGCTGTTTCAATACAGGAGCAATGTTTCAACTGAGGATCTGGACAGGCTTTTCGTACGCAGGCCACAAAGGAGATCGGAATAGAGTTTGAGGCTGTCAAGATGGTGACCAAATGTTGGTGGCTTGGACTTCATAGTATGAGTGTATTCCCCCCCCCCCCTTTCTTGCTGACTATTTTACAGGTGCTTGCATGTGTTTTCATTGCTTCAAACTAGGAGTGTTAGGTTTTGCAATTGTAATATTTAGTGGAGGTATGAATTGGTTTTTATAGATGCCCTTGCTTTCACTGAAGTTTCCTGCTTGAGTTGGATGGATATGTTTTTTTGGATCTAAATCATAGTTTCCACGGATTCTAGAATTTCTGGATTTCCACAGATACACAGATCTGGTCATCACATTCTCATTACCATGTTATTTAATCTAGCTACCATCATGTCTGAGTCTTCCTGTTACTGTTGGTCTCGTGACAGAAACTCAGTACAATGGGAGCTGGTGAAGTCAGTGGGGATGTTATGGTAGTTGGTCATATTGCTTGTGTGCTTAAAAGGATATGTTGAGACTGCAAGAGGCCATGATCACCACTTTATATGTAGGCCTCTTTATGCTTTGGGCTAGATGCTTTGGGCTGGATGCTTTGGGTTGGATGCTTGCTTGCTTTTATTCTGTGTCTCTCGAATGCTAGCGAACATCATGACTGGGTCTTCCTGTTGCTTTCCAAAATGCAACAAAAACTCAGAACACAGAATTTGTATACTGGTTTGCCCAGGTTTTGGGTAGACTGTTAAATACTTGTCTGCATCCACTGCTGGGAGCTGATGAAGTCACTTGGTAGTTGTAGGAACTTTGTCACTGCTATACAGGATGAAGGTGATGGTCCAACACTTTGTGTGAGCAACTTTTTTCATGTTATGATTGTTCTCATTATCATGTTACCTTGAAACTGTTTGTTGCTGTGGAGATTTGTAATATATCAATGAAAGTGCAGAGAAATCTGCACAACAAAAAAACCCTGAACTGTAGACTCATTAAGCATTGAAATAAATTAAATTCCATTCCATTGCCTTGCTTTCTTTCTAACCCCATTTTTTTGCGAGTTGCCCAAGAGTCACCAATAGTGCCAAATTGTATTTTATATCCCTTTTACAAAAGGGCTAACACCAAGGTTGAAAAGGACAGTCATTCCATTCTTTCTTGGGTGAAGTGTCTAAAACTTTTACAACAAAATCCTATTTATTTTTAAGTTTAGCCTTTTGGGTGGAGCTTATGTGATTAACTCCTCCCATATCGCAATTGAAAAAATTGAATGTGGTTATTCCACCAAACCAACTGACATATATACGTGTAACTACTAGGTAGCATATGTATTTTATGCAACTATAATGTGACTACTTGGTTGCATGTGCAATTAAATGTATATACGATGATGTAAAAAATACAAAAACATCATGAAAAATCAACCTATTGGAATGATGAAATAGGTCATAGTTGCAACTAGTTTAAAGGAAGACCAAAATCCATCCAAATTTGATAAATAGTCGCATAGGCAACCATTCATAGTTGTATGCGACATTTAGTCACATATAGTTGCACATGGAATGGTTGCAAATGACAATATTTCTACTAGTTTATTTTTCTAAATAAAATTATTTTTTTCCTACAATACTTTTGTACGTAAAATTATATGTGTTATTTTCTTTTTATATGTCATGAGTACTCTATCTTGTTGTGGCAAAGTCTTCTTCCTTCTATTTGTCTCATGTTTATTTATGCATAAAGTTTATGAGGTTATCCTACTAAAATTCAATAATCCCCTTTGTGTTGAACTTTTTTGCTTACCTAAGGATAGCAAGAAGATTTTATCTTCTACTCCTTTAGTTTATTCCTTTCAAAACTCGGTAGTTCACTAGGTGGTTTTAACATTTCGCAACCATACACTAGATAATGAATCCATAATTTTTAATTCATTGTCATTCCTATTTGGACAAATATTCATTAGATTTATTTGACTCTACCAAAATAAACCATGAAATTATTATTGTTGTTTAACAAATTATTATTATTGTTTAATAAACTATTTTATTTTTTAAAAAAAACCAAAATAACTTGTAGATCACAATTTTTTGTAGTCATTTACAATATGCCAATAGTGTTGACAAGGGTATGAAGAAAAGAATGGAACAAGTTTTGCAAGAAAATGTTGAAGTAGGCCACATAGGTAGCTCGAAACGACTGGAGTAGCCAAAGATTAACCTAGAGGAGGCTACAAACTTTCATAGTGGGGAGCAAAATGAATTAAAAGATGTTACCAAAAATATCAAACTAGAAACTATATAACCTACTGGAATTCATCCACTAGAATTGTAACGCATTAAGATCGAATCAGAAACTCCATGGGAATCAATTTGGGACCTTACCAAAAATAATTTTTTTTGGTATTGAAAAATCGTACCATGAATGAAGGGGCAAACCATCTTCGATTGGAGATGTTGGTTGGCCGCCTACTAGTGGACGGGCTATACCTATCAACAAAGGTGGTGGCAAACATTTTGGCAGTGGTGATAATGGTCCTCCAAGAGGTGGTAATAGCAGTCTTCCAAGAGGTGGCAATAGTGGCCCTCCAAGAGGTGGTGGTAGCAAACCCAAAGGAAACCAAAATCCAAGACCATATGTTATAGTACTAATAAAGCTGTGGAAAGGGCCTACCTAGAATCCATGGTACCCTTCATGGTATCTTGTCCAACCCCTTATAGTACCAAATCCTCCACAAGTAAGAAATCCTTACCCTACTGTATTTACAATGTGAGAATGGATCTTGATGCTCATGTACAAGTTTTTCGTAAAGCCATTCAAGCCAATGGAGAAAAAAATGATGCCAATATCATCAATATTTTTTGTTTTACTCTTCACGATGCCATGTCTGAATGGGGAGAGAATTTTTATGAAAGCCCATCTAATTCACAAATTTGAAGAGCCAGAAGCCACATTTTGCAAATGCTACCAACAAGCATAGACAAATGAACAAGTGTACATGGCATTATAAATGATAAAACAAGGCGAAAATGATAAGGTGGAAGTGTACTATGAACATATACTATAACTAGAAAATTGTTTTCATCATCAAACAAATGATAGTTTGCTGACCACTTTCTTTCAAGTAGGATTATAGCCATATCTCTGGATAGCCACAGCAAGGATGAAGAGGGACACCTTGTTTGAACATAAAGAAGATGCAATCACTTGTGAAGAAAGTATTGGAAACACCAATGAATATCAAAAATTGTTGGAACCACCAACTAAGCATGAGAAGGCTAACGAAGGAAGGCAAACATATGTGATCTACAATTAATGCAATAAACCAAGACATTCCAAGGAGCATTGCCACTAGAATCAGGATAACTTGAACAACAAATTTAAAGACAAAAAGGAGGTAGCAATAAATGGAGTTTAAGCCCAAACTAGTGGTGGTACAAGAAATAAATTTGGTAACAAAGGAGGTCGCGGAGAAGCGAACAAATCCAATTCCATCATTTATTGTTGCTTCATTTGCAATTCTGTTGAACATAAAATCTATGATTGTCTTCATAATGACGCAACTCAAGTGATGTTCAAAGAAAAGGCAATGGTGACTCCACCCAAAAAGAAAGACATTGCTATTAACATGGTTTTAGCAATTAAACCCACAATCAAACCCAAACATGTGGTATTCAAGGAAAAAAGACTTCCTCTCAAGAACAAGAGTTTAGTCGATTGGCAAGAAGAGGAAAAGCTTCCACGTTTGTTTAAAGAAGCTATTAGGGACGTATAATAGAAGGAGCCACCAAGGGATCTCTACCTAGAACTAATAAACAAACTCCAACTAAAGCCAACCTCACAAGGAATTTTGGTTCAAATAGCAAAAATCAATTTACCAAACCTATCAGATCTATCAAACCTTTCGGTTTAATCAGTTCTATCAAATGTATCGAACCTGCAAATTTTATTGGTTCTACCGAATTATCAAAAATAACAATGCTATCGGAATTATCGGAAGCTATTCAATTTTGGAAGATTTTACTCAACAACTATTGGAGAGTAAACATACCCTTACCTTGGTCCAACTCTTCAAGATCACCTTGGATTTGAGACAATATGTTATTGCCAAGCTTGTGCATGGAAGAAAAAATATCACCACAACATGACTTAATCCTATTATTGCCTTGATGGCGATTGATTCTCAGATGGTTATGATCCAGGTTCAAGTGGGCAAGAACATGGTTGAAGATGTCCAATTAGATGGAAGATATGGCGTGAACATCATGACGGAAGAACTTTGGAAACGATTAAGACTTCCCAATCCTAAACCAAAATCATATACATTTTGAATGGCAAATCACACCATCACCAAAACAGTGGGACTCATCAAGGATCTAAAAATCCATGGGATCCCACACATTGCGACGTCCATGGTAATGAAGAACAATGTTTTGGATTCCAACTATTCAATGTTCTTAGCCTGACCTTAGTTGCATAATGCATGAGTCACCCATGATTGGGGGAACAATGTAATTAACATTGAGGGCAATGGGACAGTGCAAACCATCATTGCAACCAAACATTTGGATAGTAATACCAAACGTCTCAAGGTTTTGTTATGTTATGATCTAACAAAAGGAGTCACAGACTAAGAAAAAGATATATTTTTTGCAACAAAACTAGATTTATTTACAATTGGGACCATTACATTACCAAAATTAGAAATTTTTAGTGAAGAA